>Ga0066830_10000065_pt1 | contig 14001 bp, 14 predicted proteins | sample ETNtaG_20_FD_65499 | JGI IMG/M metagenome (GOLD analysis project Ga0066830, IMG submission 65499) | Marine microbial and viral communities from oxygen minimum zone, Eastern Pacific Ocean - ETNP201306PF45B | ecosystem: Environmental > Aquatic > Marine > Oceanic | place: Pacific Ocean: Eastern...
AGAATAACGATAAACAAGATTCATATGGATCTGCACCTGTACATCAAAGAACTGATGTTCAAACAGATTTATCATTTTATAGGCAAAGATAATGCAAGTACCTTTTGGAGAATGGCTACCTGATCAACCTGAACATTTGAAAAAGGGAGCGAATGTAGCAACTAATGTATATCATGCAGCTAATACTTATAAGAGATTTCCATCTCTTGTAGAATACACTACTAATAACATTGGTAAGAATGCTAAAGGGGCAGGTTCTTTTAGGGATAATAGTAATAATATTTATAACTTTGTAGCAACTAAAACAGATATATATCAATTAGCATCTGGAGTATTTACATCTCGTAAATCTAGTTTAACAGGTGGTGAAGCAGATTTTTTTACATTTACACAGTTTGGTAATTATGTAATTGCAAGTAATGGAGTAGATCAACCTCAATATTATTTAATGGGAACATCTACTAATTTTGCAAATCTTAATGCAATTCAAACAGCAGGTACTACACCTTTGTTTAGAGTTTCAGGAGTTGTTCGAGATTTCTTAGTTGTAGGAAACATAACTAATGCAACAAACAGAATACAATGGTCAGGTATTAATGACATATCAGCTTGGTCAGGTAAACAATCTGACTTTCAAGATTTACCAGGATCAGGTGGAAAGATAGTACATATTACATCTGGAGAGATAGGATATGTATTTAGACAAAACCAAATAGTTCGTATGGACTATGTTGGTGGTTCAGTTGTATTTAGACTATCAGTTATATCACCTAATAGAGGTGCAATGTATGGACAAACTGTATGTCAAGATAATAGACAAGTATTCTTTTATTCTGATGATGGTTTTTACCAAATTAATGGTGATCAAGTTATGCCTATTGGAGTTGAAAAAGTAAACAGATTTTTTGATTTAGATTTAAACAAAGCATATACAGATAGAATTAAAGCAGCTACTGATCCATTTAATCAGTTAGCTATGTGGGCATATCCAAGTAAAACATCTAATGGTGATGTATGTGATAGAATTATTATATATAATTATGCTACACAAAAATGGTCATTAGCAGAAGCTCAAACAAGTGTAATATTTCCACAATTTGTTGGAGCTTTTACAGTAGAGTTAATGGATGTTATTTCTCAAAACCTTGAAGATATTAATGCTGCATTAGATACTGACTATTGGAATGGTGGACAAATGTTTCTAGGAGCTATTAATGAAGATTATAAGGCTGCAATTTTTAGTGGAAATTCTAATCAATGTGAAGTAGAAACAAGTGAAATGGAACCATTTCCAGGACACAGAGCAAACATAACAGGTGTTAGACCTATTGTTGATGCTGTATCTACAATCACAGTTAAAAGTAGAGAAAGAATAGCAGATGATGAAACTGAATCTAGTTCAGTATCACAAAATGCTAGTGGTATGAATCCAGTAAGAAAATCTGGAAGATATATTAGAGCTAATGTTAAAGTAGCAGCTGGTACAACATTTACCCATGCACAAGGAGTAGATATAGTTGCAGTAAGGGCAGGAACAAGATGAGTGATGAAAATAATATAGATAACGTAAGATATTCTATGGAATCACAAGAATATTTTCAAAGACAATTAGAACAAAGTGTGAACGAATTAATTAACAAAAATAATACAGAAAATGACAAAGCTTTTGCTTGGTTCATGAGTTAGGAGAAAAATGGCAGGAATAAAAGATTATAGTACAACAGCAGGTAATAATACTTCAGTAGGAGGTGTTAGTATTGCTGAAGGTATGTTACCTTCAAATATTAACAATGCTTTTCGTGCTGTTGCTGCTGATATTAGAGAATGGTATAACGATTCTCAATGGGTTGTTTATGGAGATGGTGATGGAGCACATACATTTGCTTATGCAAGTGGAACATCTTTTACAGTTAATGGAGCTAACGTAACAGCATTCTATCATGCTGGTAGAAGGGTAAAAGCTGTAGGATCATCTACAGGAACAATATATGGAACTATTGCTAGTTCATCTTTTTCTTCAAACACAACTGTAAACGTAACTTGGGATTCAGGATCTTTACAAAATGAATCTCTTGTTATTTCTGTTGGTGTATTATCTAAAACAAATAACTCAATACCTACAGGAATAATTACATCTACCAATTTATCTGGATTACTTGTAGATAATTCATCTCATGCTGCATCAACACCAGCAGATACAACTGTATTCACAACACTAGCTTCTGATTCAAGATATTTTAGACAAGATTCTACAGAAACTATAGCATCAGGAGATACTTGGTCAGCTGGAGATACTAGAGTAGCAACAACAGGTGCTATAGATGCAAGAATTATAGATTTAGTAGATGACGTTGGAGGATTTGTTCCAATAGCAAATCAATTAAGCTTTCCTAATGCTAACCCAGATGTTAATAATGGAGCTGGTACTATTGTTAGTATTACAGCATTATCTACAAATCTAACTTCTAACAGTTCTGGAGTAATTACTATAGCTAATGGAACAGTTGGAAATTCTACAGTTACTTTAAATAATTGTGGAAATGCAGTTACTTTTGCATCAGGCTTTGGATTATTAGTTGAAACTACAACTACACTTAATACTTATAATTTTGTAAGATTAGTTCCAAAAGCTACAGAAGTAACAACTGTTGCAGCAAATGCTACAGCAGTAACAAATGTATCTAATAATCTTTCTGCAATTAACACAGCAAATGCTAATGCTACAAATGTAAATACAGTAGCTACAAACATTGGAAATGTTAATAATGTAGGAAATGATATTGCAAATGTTAATACTGCAGCTAATAATTTAACAGGTATTAATGCTTTTAATGAAAGATACAGAGTCGCATCATCAGATCCCTCATCATCACTTGATGCTGGTGATCTTGTGTTTAATACTTCTTCAAATGAACTAAAATTTTATTCAGGTTCTGCTTGGAGTGCTATAGCAGCACAAGATATCAATGTTAAAGTAACAGGCAGTGATACAAGCTCAGGAGTTCTTAATGATAAAATATTAGTTGCTGGAGGATTAGCAAAATCTGTAACTAATTCAGGTTCTAATGAAAAACTAACTTTAACTGCACAAGCTGCTGAAGTTTATGGTTTTATTACAACTGATACTGATAGCGATGGTATTAAAGATAAGTTATCTGTTGTAACCACAAATGGTGGAGCAGATAATATAACTTCTACTACTTACGATTCTTTTACAGACGTAGTATATGGAGCTAGTGGAATGACTTGGAGTATTAATACATCTGGTCATTTAATAGTAACTATTTAATAATAACAAAAAAAACAAAAGGAAAAAGAAAAGGAAAAATAAAAGGAGAAAACGATGGCAACAATTGACTTAGGAAAAATTAAATGGACGTTTAAAGGCACATATGTAAATAGTGATGCCTACGTTGTTGATGATTTGGTAGTCTATACTGATAGTGGAATAACTTCTACTTATATATGTAAAGTTAATTCTACAGGAAATGCACCATCATCAAGTGGAACAGCTCATTCAAGTTGGGCATATGTAGCAAAAGGTTCTGGTGACGCTACTTTAACTACTAGAGGTGATATACTTTATTATGGATCATCTGGTAATGCAAGATTAGCAGCTGGAACAAATGGATATTTTTTAAAAACACAAGGTAGTGGAGCTGATCCTGTATGGGGTCAGATCACAGAATATGATGATACAAAAGTACAAAACAATATTGCATTACTTGGTTTTAAAATGCAAACAACAAATAGTTTAGCTAAATTTAGTTTAAACGATCAAATAGTAGATGAATTTGAAGATAGTACTGGTATTGATTCTGGTAATACTTCAAATGCAATTAATTCTGCTGGAAAACTTTTAAGTTTATCAGCACAAGGTAACTATTGGGGAACAGGTGCTGATGGTTCAGTTACTATATCTGGTAATACATCTTTAACAGTACCAAATACAAGTGGTTCTTATGATGGAGATATGGTTATTAAACATTACACAGATTTAACTATTAACTCTGGTCAAACTTTAACAACTGCTCAACCATGTAGAGGATTAATGATTTTCTGTACTGGTAACTGTACTATAAATGGTACTATTTCAATGAGAGAAAGAGGACCTTATGCTAATCCAACATCAGCTGGAGGTTCAGATAGTAAAATTGTAAACGCAAATGGTATACAAATAGGTTATATTAAAACTGGTGCTACTGAAAGTTTACCAAGTGTAGATTTATCTGGATGTGGAACTGCTGCTACTGGTATTCAAAGTAATTTTCCAGTAGGTGGAACTGGTGTTATCTTTAATGTAGCAAGACAAGGTGCTCCTGGAGGTGATTCTGTTGGTGGTTCTGGTACACAAGGAAATGATGCATCTGCTGTTTCTGGAAAAACAGGTGGTGGAGGATCAGGTGGTTCTCACGATAGTGGAAATTCTGGTGCTGGTTCATATGGAACTTGCTGGGGTGGAGGCTCTGGTGGTGGAGGTTCAAGAACTGGATCTGCAACAGCAGCTACTGCTTTCTCTGGTCCTGGTGGAAATGCTGGTTCTGCAACAGGATGTTCTGGAGGAGCTGGAAATCCTAATGGTAATAATAACTCTGGTGCTACAAATTCTGGTGAAACAGGAACTGGTGGTGCAGTATGGTTATTCGTTAAAGGTAATTTAACAATCGGTGGTTCTGGTGAAATCAATTGTACAGGATCAAAAGGAAATACTGCTACTGAAGGTGGTGGAGGAAACTCTGGATCTGGTGCAATTTTAATTGCATATGGTGGAACTTTATCTAATTCTGGTTCTGTAAATGTTTCAGCAAGAGGAAGAAACACAAGTACAAATAATGGTAAAGGTGGTCTTGGTGCTCCTGGACATAGTGAAATACAACAAGTTGTTGGTACTGATGAAGCAGCTGGTGATATGGTTCTTCAATCAACTGCTAGTACAGCAACAGCATCTCCAAGTACAGGAGATTTAATTGTACAATATGAAGATGAAGCTGGAACTGCAACACTTAATACTGATATTAAAGGTTATGTATCAAGAGACAATGGTTCTACTTGGATTCAAGGAACATTAGTAGCTGAAGGTAGTTATGGCTCTAATAAAATAGCTGCTTTTCATGATAAAGCATTTACTGGTTCTGCAGGTACTAATATGAAATACAAGATAACTACTCATAATCAACATCTTACAAATAAACGTACTAATATTGAGGCTGTATCGTTAGGTTGGGCGTAATATTTACTTTTATTTAAAAAAAAATATTGTATAAAAGTAGTATGTATACTTTTAATTCAAATAAATTTGTAAAAGCTCAACAAAACAAAGTTCATTATTTATCTCCTGGTACGCCAGGAGTTGCTGATAATGATCTTGCAAACATAGGTGTTGCAAGAGGTATTGTTACAGATGATCTTTTTGAGTATCTTACGCATGACTTTGATAATTTAACAGGTATGTCTAATAATGATTTAGCTGGTCATATATCGTATGAATACGAATTGGATTATAAAATTAATGATGATGTAAATAGTTTTTTTCAAAACATGATTAATTACTATCCAGTTTTACAACAAGAACTTGCTGAATATAAAGTTGTAAGTCATGAGTGTCCTATAGAAATGCATACTATGTGGACTAATTTTCAATCAAAAGGAGACTTTAATCCACTACATAGACATAGTGGTCTTTATTCTTTTATTATATTTGTTAATATTCCTTATGATTTAAAAATAGAGGAAAAAAGATATAAGAAACCTGCAAATGAAAATGCTACTTCAAAATTATCATTTGTTTATACTAGACCTAATGGTCAAATAGGTGTAAAACATATTCCTGTAGACAAAACTTATGAAAAAACTATATTCATGTTTCCTGCAAAACTATGGCATTGTGTATATCCTTTTTTTACAAGTGATGATTATAGAATTACAATTTCAGGAAATATGAGGTTTAAGGCAAGATGATAATACCAGAAACTATAGGTGAAAAAATAGAAATATTTGAAAATGTTTTAAGTCAAAATAATCTAAAACCTTTTGAACAATTAAGTGGTGAATATTTTCCTTGGCATTTATCTAAAATTATAGATGATAAAGATGGAGAAAGTGTTCCTGAACAAAATGAAAACTTACAATTTGTTCATACAGTTTATAAAGATCATGCACCATATAGTAATTATTTTAATATGTGTGTTCCTTTATTGGAAGCCATTGAAGCTAAATCTATATATAGAATAAAAATTAATTTAACATTTCCTACTAAAGAACCTAAAAAATTAGGAGAAATGCATAATGATTTATTATGGGTGAATGAAGGAATAGTAAATTGTAAAGTAGCAATTTTTTATCCTAATAAAACAAATGGTCAATTACATGTTAAAGAAGGAAAAGAAATACATGAAATTGAAAATAATTCTAATCAATTAATAAAACTACCAAATGATTATAAACATATGGGAGTTAGTAATACAGATAAACAATTAAGGTTTGCTGTTAATATAGTGTATTTTTAACATGGCTAGATATAGTACCAAATTAGATATAAAAATAATAAGTCCTGATAATTTTCCTGTTATGGTTATAGATGATTTTTATAACAAACAACAGTTAACAGAAATATGGCATGAAATTGATGGATACAATTTAGGTAATACAAGAATGCTTTGGAATAGTAATTCTGATGATCCTAATAGAGCAGTAGATAAAAGAGGAATGGCATTAGCTACAAATTCAAGAATATATTTAGATAATCTATATCATCCTGAACATAGATATATGTCTTTTATATTAATGAATTATTCTAAACTTATGACACCTCCTATAATAGATAGATATAAGGAAATACATCCATCTACTAGAAATATAGAAAATGTAAATAAAGATTACACTATGATTTCATATTATAGAAATAAAGATAAATATGAATTTCATAAAGATGAAGCTGCTCATACTGCTTTATGGTGGACTTATAAAGAACCTAAAGGTTTTACTGGTGGAGATTTAGTATTTAAAGATAATGGTGAAACTATAGAATGCAAAAATAATAGAATGATTATGTTTCCTTCTTATTATTTACATGCATCTAAAGCTGTAGAACTTAAAGATGAAAAAATTATAGGTTCAGGTAAGTATACTATTACTCATATGTTCAATAATAATATTTAAATACATGGCTAATAATTATAAAAATGCTAAAATAGATTTAACTAATACTAATCTTACTGCTGTAATAACAGCAGCAACTGGATCTACAATTATTGTAAAATCTATATTAGCATCAGAAGATGCAGGTAGTACACCTTCATTAACATTAACATTAGTTAATGGATCAGATATTTTTAATTTATATAAAGATAAAGCATTTAGTTCTAAACAAACACTAGAATTAATAAGTCAACCTTTAGTAATTAGCTCAGGAGAAATATTAAAAGCACAAGCATCAGCTGGTAATCAGTTGCATATAATTGTGTCTTATCTAGAAATAACGTGATTGAGCTTGTTAAAATACCAAAAGAACAAGTTGAACAAGCATGGGGTATGGTGTCTGCAAATATTGCAGATTCTTTAGCAAGATCCAATGGATATGCTCGTCAAGAACATATGAAAAAATGGATTATGGAAAACCAAATGCAATTATGGATCTTATGGGATAGTGAAGAAAAAAAGTATTATGGATGTGTAGTAACAGAAGTAATACAACGTCCATTACAACGATGTTTAAACATTAGAATAATGACAGGTTCACATCGTGAAAAATGGACACATTTAATTAAACAAATCGAAGAATTTGCATGGCATAACAACTGTGATTTATTAGAGTTGGTTGCTAGACCAGGATGGAAACGAGTATTAAAACCATTTGGCTACAAAGAAAGTCATGTATTATTAGAAAAAAAAAAGGAGAAATAACATATGTCATTCGGAGGAGGAAGCTCAGGTGGAGGCACTACTTCAACAACAACTGAAGTAAAACCTTACGCTCCAGCAGAACCAGCTTTAAATCAGATTTTATCTGAAGCTGGAACTATATACAACCAAGGACCAGCTGCTGCAGGATATGTAGCACCAAGCACACAAACTATGCAAGGATTAGCTGCACAAGAAACTATGGCTAATGCTGCTAACCAACAAATTCTAAATACTATTCAGGGTCAGTATACGAATCCTTTCTTATCTCCTTTGATTGCGAATGCTGCAACTGATGTATATTCTAATGTTGCTGGTCAGTTTAGTGGAGCTGGTAGAACACCAACTTCACCTTTAGCTCAATCTGCTGTAGTTAGCCAATTGGGTAAACAAGCATTACCATTAGCATTTCAGCAATTAGAAAGAGAAAGAAATAGACAACTTCAAACTGCTAGAGCTGTACCAAGTTTAACAGCTGTAGGAGGAGCATTAGAAGATATTCAAGCACAACAAAACATGGCACCACAAATGGCTTTAGATCAATATGCACAAAACGTATTACCTATTGCTTCAGGTTGGGGAACTAACGTAGGACAACAGCAAATGCCAGCTCAGAATCCTGTTACTATGGCAGCAGGAGGAGCAATGATGGGTGGCTCTATGGCTTCTATGTTAGGAATGAGTACTCCATGGGGAGCAGCTATCGGTGGTGGTATGGGATTATTAGGAGGATTATTATAATGAACTTAAAAGATCATATTCCACATTTTGTGGAAGAACATAAGAAAGCAATAGCAATTGCTGTAGTTATTTTAGTTATAGCAATAATTATATAAGGATATAAATGTCAGTACCAAAGCAAGGTGGCGTTTTAAATTATTTAGGTGAAACTCAAGAAGTTAATGCACCTAGGTTTTGGCAATCAAGTCCAACTTCACCACCAACAGAATTAGCATATATTACAGAAGCAGAAAAAGGTTTATTGCTTGATGCTGATTTACATGGATCATTACAAGGATCACCAAATAAAGGACCATCTAATTTATTAAGTTTTGATGGATGGGGTTCTGAAGATCCAGGTCAAAATGTAGCTGGAGGTGATATTAGTGCAGGTATGGACACAGATCCAGGTCATTCTGGATGGTCTGATGGCAGAGGATCAAGTACAGGAGGTGGTTCACAATTTCATGGATCACATACTCCAGCTTCGCCTCCAGGCGTAACTAAAAATCCTGAATTACCACCAGGCGTAGATCCTAACAAACAAGTAAAAGAAACAGGTTTTTGGGAATCAGTTGGAAACTTCATGAAAGAAGGTGGTCTTTGGGGTAAAGCTTTCCAACTTGGTGGAGAAGTATTAAGTAAACTTGGAGAATTTTCTAGTGGTTTACAAAAGAAAGCTATGACTTATTCTTTAAATAAAAAAATAGATGCTATTGGTAAAAAGAAAGATTTTCATCCTGGAGCTTATGGATACAAAATACAAGACATCCAAAAAGATATAGATGCTATTGAAAGAGGTGATTTTAAACAATCAGATTTTAACGCAAAATATGGAGCACCTACAATAGATACAAGTGAAGGTGGAGACAATAGAGATTTTATGAATTATATTGCTCCTGAAGCTCCACATATTGTAGGGGGAACTACCAAACAAGATTCAATGGCTGCTAAATGGTATGCTAGTTTAGGAAACAATAATAACAACAATGCTTTTGGTTTTAGTTTTCAAAAAGAATATGATGCAGCTAAACAAAAACAAGCAGGTATACTAGGAAGTCCTAGTTCTGTAGGAATGTTGGCTGTTAGTAACAGTCCATTTTACAACTTTTTAAAAGAAAGAAACTTAGATAAGGGAATATTATAATGAGTGGATTATTAGATATATGGAAAGAATGGAGAGATGGTTCGTATTCTCCTAAAGGATATACTTGGGGATCTCAAGAAACAGATGTAGATATTGCATCATCAACAGGAAACAATTCTATTTTTAAAAAAAGAACTGATTTATCTACTGCTGGTGGAACAAATGAAACTGTTGGTATGAAAAAAGGTAATATACTGCCTGTAAATCAAAAATCTATAAGAGTTGATAATAAAGGTAATATGTATCAAGGAGATACTTTTATAGGTAAAGGTAATCAATATTCTAAAAGAGTAGATAGTAAAGGAAATGTATTTAGTATTAATAAAGGAAATATGGGTGTTGGTAATGAGAAATCTTTATTTGTTCAAAAAGATGGATCTATATATAAAGGTGGAAAATTTCATAGTGAAGGTAATACAAAATCTATAAATACATCTGCTGCTAAAACAACACAAACATGGGTTGGTGATGGTCCATGGAAAATGAGATCAGGTGCAGATTCAAAATTTCATGAAAATGGTGGAGAACAAGAAAAATGGTGGAATACATTAGCAAATAAAATAGGTTTTGATTACGAAACAGCAAAACAAACTTGGAAAGATAAAGGTGGCTTTGAAGGTTTAATGGCTAATCCTGCATTTACTATGGGTCTAGCATTTTTACAAGCTGGAGCTGAAGGTAAAAACATAGGTCAAGGTGCATTAGACAATGTAGTTAAAGCTGGTGGTATATCACAACACTATAAAAAAATTATAGAAGATAGAAAACAAGCACCTATTGAAGTTACTGCAGCAGACGTAAGTGATGTTAAAGATTTATTAGCTACTTTAAAAGTAGAAGAACCTAATATGTTTGAAAAAGCATGGGGATTTATAACTAAAGGTGATACTGGTCAAGCAGCTTTTGATCAAGCATCAGAACAAATAGCTTCAGAAGTTCAAAAAAGAATTGAATCTATGCAAAGAAATCATAAAGGTAAAGAACCTTTTGTAATAGATATAGATCTAAAGAAAAAAGTTATTAAAGAAGTATTAGCATCTGGTAAAATTAAACATAAAAAAGGTTTAACTATGTGGACTTCAGGTACAATTAAATCAACATCTGAAAATCCTTTTAGAGCAGAAGGTGGTCCAGTAGAAGCTGGTAAACCTTATGTTGTAGGAGAAAAAGGACCAGAGATTATAATTCCATCATCAGATGGCAATGTACTATCTAATGATGATTCACAAATTTATGCTATGCTATTAGCATCTAATCCACAATTACAAAAAGTATCCAGAGCTAGAGCTGAGAAAATTCTTAGAGCTAGATTCCCTGAATACTTTGAATAGGACTTAAATGATCAAAAAAATAATACTTAAAAAAGGCACTCAAGCTATTATTAATAAAGCTAAACTTAGAAAGTTTGTTGCTAAAGGTGGAAAGATTAAAAAACTTCCTTCTCAATCTTCACCAATTAAATCTGGTAAATGGACAGATGTAGATGCAGATATGAAAGCAAGATCAAAATTTGATGAAATTTTTGATTCTAGTGAAGATAATATATATCAAGGTGTTAAAATTTTATCAGTTAGAAAAGCAGCTGCTGAAAGTTTAGCCTCTAAAACTGCAATAAAAAAATGGAATAAATCATTACCTAAACATATTAAAAGATCAAGATCTACTATAGCAAGTTTTGTTAAAAGTAATAAAGGAAAAGTTAGTAAAGTTGGAATTGAAAAAGCTAAAATTAAATCTTTTCAAAAAGTTTTAGATAGAAAAGATTTACAATTTGAAACAATTAGATCTAAAACATCACAATTATTTACAGGTAGATCTGGAAAAAATCCTTTACAACATAAATTAGTAGATACAAAATTTATAACAACTAAGAAATACAGAAAAGGTAAACCTGTAGGTGTTACAGAAAGAGATCTATTATGGGCACCAAGAGGTACACATGGTGAATCTTTTAGCAAACTTTCAGGTGCAGCACATCATGAAAGACAAAGAAGAAAAGATTGGTTTAATAAACCAGAAACAATAGAAGCTCTGGCTAAAGGCAAAACTACTAAATCTAAAGTATATGGTGCATGGTTAAAAGATGAAGCAAAACGTAGACAAGAATTTGCAAAATCATTTGATCCTGTAAAACAATATATTAGATCTAAAAAGAAAAAGTAAATGGCTAATGATTTTGGACTTAATGACCCTAGACTCAGAGATCCTATCAGACAAATACCAGATGGTTTAAAAGACCCAGTTCAAGATAAAGTACCTGGTTTTTTTCAATCTCTTAGGAATCCTGTAGATCTTATGCTGGAAGAATCTTTACCAGCGTCTCTTTATCAATGGGTAACAGGTAATACTAAAAAAAAACAAGCACAAGAAGCATTAGAATTTATACGTAATAATCCTCGTTTACAGGGTAGTAGAGTTTATAAAGAAGCTGAACGTAAATTACAAAGGTTTGGATACCTATTAGATGAAGGTCCATTAACTTTTGACTTTAAAGAATTTACTAATATGGCTAAAGCTAATCCAGGACTCTTTGGAGCTGAATTAGTTAATATGTTAATGGCAGATCCTTATCTGTTATTTATGCCTCTTGGTTGGCACAAACTAGGTAGAGGTATTGTTAACTCTATACGTTTTAAGTATGGCAAGAATTTTAAGATAATTAAAGATAAAGAATCTATTAGTAGATTAGGTGAATTAAAAAGACGAGCTAGACAAGATGTTAAAGTAGGAGCTATTGCTACACTTGGACTACCATTAGTATTTTCTACTACTTGGCAGTTAGGTGAAAAAGCAGAGATAGATCCTAAAAGAACAGCTGTTGAAACAACTATAGGAGCTACAGCAGGAGCTGTATTTTCTGTAGGCTTTGCTGGTATGCAAGCAATGTTAGCTAGAACTACAGGTATGCCTAAAGCTGTTATAGAACGAATAGGCAATCAAACATTAAACAAATACCAGAAGAACCCAGAAAGAGCTATAGATTTTACTGATGAAGGTTTTTATGTAATCAATGATGATCTATTAAAAACTATTCAAAGAGAAACTGATTATTTAAATACTCCAGGAAAATTTGACGAAGCAGCTCGTAATATTCATTTAGCAATGAAACAACCAGTAGAGAATGCCAGAGATATGGCAAAAAATACTCTACTTAAAATGGCAACATTTGGTGGTATAGGAGCTACTGCAGAATTTTTAACAGAACCTGATGAGAAATTATTAGCATCAGGAAAAGGATTTGTTGCTGGATCAGCACTTTATTTAGGTGCTAAAGGTTTAACAGCTTTATTTGGTAGACAAAATAAACAATGGGCAGCTGCAGAAGCTAAAGCAGAAGCAGCTATGGCTACTCCTGATTATATGACTATCAGGTACAATACAGCAGCTCAAAAAGTATCTAATCTTTGGAAAGACTATTTACCTGATAATTTTTCTAGAAGAAAAGTTGGTCATTATATAATGGGTACTAGAGTAGATGAAAATTTAAACTTTAATCCTAGAGCTAAACCTATTCAATGGAATGAATTAACTAAAGAAGAACAAATCTTTGCAAGAGAAGTTTCAAGAACATTTGATGAAATAGGAACTACATTTAAAGAAGCAGATCTTATCTTTGGTAAAAGATCAAACTATTTACCTTTATTATGGCAAGAATATCCAGGTAGAGATCTATTTAAGTTTGTTAGTGACTTTGATAAAAAAGTATATGGGGGTACTGGTAAGTTTCCATATGCAAGACGAGGTGTATTTCAAGATGTTAACCAAGGATTAAAAAAAGGTTTTAAATTAAAACCAGGAATGGATGATCCTGCAGAGTTAATTAGAATATATACTTTATCAGGTAGTAAAGCTCTTGCACAAAGAAATTTAATTAGACATTTAAGATCACAAACAATTGGTAAAACCAAATATAGAAAAGGTGTACCATTTATTATTACAGAACCTAATGATGCTATTGGATTAAGTCCAAAAGACTTATCTAATTATGTAAAAATGGAACCTGTTCATCCAGCGTTTAAAAGTAAAACGCCAGGCTTTGAACCTCAGATACATAGATCTATACATGGTGCATTAAAGATGGTGTTTGATGCTAGAACTGAAAATGAATTAGTACAGGCACTCAATACAACTAACTTTATGATGAAAAGACTAGCAGTAGGATTTTCATTATTTCATGCTGGTGCATTAGTAGAATCTTTATGGTTTTCTGGAGCCAGATGGAATACTATTAAAAA
>Ga0066830_10000066_pt1 | contig 13976 bp, 11 predicted proteins | sample ETNtaG_20_FD_65499 | JGI IMG/M metagenome (GOLD analysis project Ga0066830, IMG submission 65499) | Marine microbial and viral communities from oxygen minimum zone, Eastern Pacific Ocean - ETNP201306PF45B | ecosystem: Environmental > Aquatic > Marine > Oceanic | place: Pacific Ocean: Eastern...
AGCAGAGAATGGTCGTGTTGCACATGAATGTATTTTTGATTGTCGAACATTGCCTGTTACTGCAGAAGATGTTGCAAAGAGATTGATGGACTATGGTTTCCATGCTCCTACACTATCTTGGCCAGTTACAAATACTATGATGGTTGAACCAACTGAAAGTGAATCACTTGATGAACTCAAGAGATTTGTGAAGGCAATGGAAATGATAAGGAGAGAAATCTATACGGATGAAGATATCTTGAAAAACGCACCTCATACTGCAAGGGTTGTCTGTTCAGACAAATGGGTGTATAATTATAGTCGTGAGCAAGCAGCATACCCTGTAGATCAAACTAATAAGTTCTGGCCTGCAGTATCACGAATTGATAATGTTTACGGTGATCGTAATTTAGTATGCTCTTGTGCATCTTACTTCGATGAAACTACATGAGATTAGCAGTCTTATGTTCTGGTAACGGAACTAACTTTGAAAACATTTTGAGGTCTTGTTGGGAAGACGAAGTTGTAATTATGATTCACAATGTAGAAAATTGTGGTGCTGTTGAGAGAGCAAATAAATTTGGTATCCCACATTGTTTTATTGAACATGAGGATGAAGACCTAATGATTATGACTCTTAAGGCAATGGATATTGATCTTATTATACTTGCAGGGTATATGAGAATCTTATCTAAGAAATTTGTAGATTCTTTTGATAAGATCATAAATGTTCATCCCTCATTACTACCTAAGTATAAAGGGTTAAATACAATACAACGAGCCTTAGATGCAGGGGATACTGTTGTAGGGTGTACCGTACACTACGTAACAGAAGAACTTGACTCTGGTGATATAATATACCAAGGGCTAGTTGATGTTGAACCCAATGATACTGTTAAAACTTTAACAAAAAAAATTCAACGACAAGAATACTCAATTTTACCTGAGGCAATTAGATTAATTAAAACCAATGCAAATACCTGATACACCTGAAGCGGCTAAATTATCTCCTGAGCAGAGAGAACTTATTGCTAATGCTCAAAAGAAAAGAGATATTGGAGGAGTAGATTATATATTCCCTGTTCCAATATATGTTAACTATGTTGATAACTATCAAGATATTCAAGATGAATTATTGACTGGAGTTAGTCATTCTGATTTTGCAATGCACCCTAATTGGGGTCATACACATTGGTTATCTGATATTACTTTTGATGGTAATTTTATAAAAGATAATAGATGTAAGAAATTTACAGAAGAATTAGATTGGCATGTTCAGAAGTATGCTAAAGACGCTGGAATAGTAGGCCAATTTTCACAAGATAAGTTTGATTATGATATTAAAGACTCATGGGTCGCTCTTTTCAAAAAGAATAATTACGCACATATACACTCACATGGTGAAGCTGATATATCAGGTGTGTATTATATTCAAACTCCACCAAAAACTACACAGAATGTAGGTAAAATTTTCTTTCAAGATGATAGAATGTCTCAAGAAAGAAGTGTTGAGATTCCTGCCGATCAAGGACTTATTATATTATTCCCTGGCTACTTAAAGCATGGAGTACAAACAAACATAAGTGACGTAGAACGTCTTAGTTTATCCTTTAACCTTAAAATTAAAAAGAAATGATTTCATTTTTACTTTTCAGTGCAAGTCTTCTTAATTTTGCATTTTACATATATGCAATTGGTTTTGTTATTGCATTAATTTTAGAACAATTTGTGAGAAGAACAGACAATGAGAGGAATCTTTACATAGTAGAATCTAATAGAAAATATCTTTGGAGACAAACTTGGATAATTAATATTAACTGGTTTGCTTGTAATGTAGGTTTGTATTTCTTTGCAAGAAATATGCAACCAGTAACAGATAATTTTTGGCAGGGGATTTAACATGAACAACATCGGATTAGAAGTAGTCTTCTGGACTATATTATCAGTTTACTTATTAGCCAAAGCGGGAGTCTTTAAAAAGAGATGAAGTTAACTCAAGAAATCATTGATCAGATTCAAGAAGCAATGCTACACACCAAGAAGGATGGTAGTATTAACTGGAAAGATGATGATGAAGTTGTAGTACAGTTAGCAGGTACATTTGCTGCTGATAGATTCATTGTTATTAAAAATAAAACAAAGGATCCTGTTGTAAGTGCTGCACCACACCCATACTTTGACTATGAGAAGGGTGTCTTTACTAAAGATGGTAGAGAAGAATATATGAAAGAACAGAAAAAAAATGAAGTTTAAAGCAACAGTCTATGTTAGATTAAGAGAGTCTGTATCTGATGCTGCAGGAAATGCTGTTAAAGCAAATGTAAATAAAGTTGCACCTGATATTCAAGTAAGTAGATTGAGACTTAATAAAATAGTTGAAATGCAATTTGAAGCAGAGAGTGAAGAGAAGGCAAGAGAACAATTAGATTTGTTAAGTGATAGGTTATTTGCAAATATTGTAATTGAAGATTGGGAATATAATTTGGAAGAAATTATTAAGACATAAATTTTATAATATATAAATGTAAGTCGCAATCCTATATGGAAATCTTATCTTCTCCTCAAGCATATGTTTTTAATTTACACACAACGAGTTCGGCAGAAGCAAAAAGAATATGGAGGAGAAAGATAAAAGAAAGGTGGAATTGGGAATGTGCCTATTGTGGTTCTAATGAGAACATTACAATAGACCACGTAACTCCACGTTGTAAAGGTGGGCAAGATACTCTAGGAAATATGGTATCATGCTGCAATAAATGTAATCAAAGTAAATCGCATACTCTTTGGGAAGAATGGTATTTTTCTCAGGAGTTTTTTAGTTTAGAACGGTATGCAAAAATCAAGGAAATGCAACTTGGATAAATAACTGAAGGCAGTATATACTGTTCTTTTACTGGTACATACCGATAATATAAATGGCTACCCCTATTAGGATCAAACGATCTGCGGTACCTGGAAAGGCTCCGTCAGCATCTGACTTGCAAGTTGGAGAATTAGCTCTTAATACCTATGATGCTGAACTCTACACTCTGAGGTCTAGGCCTGGGATAGGCACGAATGTTGTTAAGATCGGTGGAGCAGCAGTAAAGAACGTAATATATGTGAATAAAGATGGTGACGATACAAATAGTGGAGACACATTAGGAAGAGCAAAGGCAACAATCAAATCTGCAGTAGGAATTGCCTCAGAAGGAGATGTAATTAAGATTTCTGCGGGAGTATATGTAGAAAATAATCCACTTAAAGTAGCAAAGCAAGTTAGTCTTATTGGAGATAGTCTTAGAGAAGTAACAGTAGTACCTCAAAATGCTAGTCAAGATCTATTCCATGTAAATCCTGGTGTTTATATATCTGATATGTCCTTCACAGGGACAATGAATGAAGGAAAAGCAATAACAGCATTTGAACCAGATAATATAGAATACTTTGCTCAGTCAGCATATGTTCGTAACTGTACTAATTTTGTTACGAATAGTATTGGAATGAAGATAGATGGTAATAAGTCTTTAGGGCCATTTAAGAGTATGGTTACTGACTCCTTTACTCAATATAATTCTAATGGTATAGGAGTATCAATTACTAATGATGGATATGCACAGATAGTTTCAATGTTTACTATTAATAGTGACGTTGGAATTTTTTGTGGTAGTGGTGGACAGTGTGATGTAACAAACTCCAACTCTTCCTTTGGTAACTTTGGATTAATATCTGATGGAGTTGGTGCAAGAAAATATACAGGAATATTAACTGCTGCTACTACAGTAGATTCAGATACTTTTGAATTGGATCTGACTGTACCAGTACAGAGCATTAAGACTGCTGAATATACTGGTGAAACAGGTATGATGACTGTGACTACTCATGTTCCTCATGGATTTGAAGTAGGACAGGGAATAGATTTTAGAAATATGGGTTGGACTTGTTACTATGGAGACTATTCACATACATTCGTAAGTGCTGATCCTGCAGCAATATTCAGTGGTGGAGATTATACACATCAATTTGTTTCTGCTACCTCAGGTGCAATCAATATTAATAGTGGAGCAGCAATCGGTAATCAATTAGATATTACTGATGCAACATACACTGCATCTTCAGGTCTTTTAGAATTAACATCATCTGCTGCTCATGGAATGAGTACAAATGATAACGTTGCTGTAGATATTCTTTCACTTAGTTTTACATGTTCTAGAGATAATTATCAATCAGTTCATACATATCCACGTTCTACAGATCCTATTGCTGGAATCAATACAGCAGTTGTAGTGACTGGTGCTACTACCTTTAATATTAATGTTGGATCTTCTCCTATTCATAATGATCAACCTTCAGGTGCTACCTATAATCCTAATACTGGAGACATGGTTCTTACTATCGGTGCTCATGACTTTACTGGTCAAACTACTTTGACTGCAGGTAGTGGTAGTACATATAATGGAGCTACTGGAGTTCTTACAATTAATACTACTAATCCATCACATGCTTTAGTGACTGGAGATTATGTTAGATTTGATCATGAGTCTTTAACATTCACATGTTCTAAAGATGATCATGCTACTAATCATGCATACCCAAGAGTAACAGATCCTACTTATAATCAGTGGTTACCTGTAACCAGAGTAGATGCAAATACTTTTACATGTAATGTTGGTATTTCAACTGCAGGAGATTTTACTCATACATTTGTTTCAGCAGTCAGTCAGGGTATTAAGGTTGCAGAAAGCACTGTTGGTATTAAGACTGAGGGTATAGTATTTACATGTTCTAAAGATGATCATGCAACTAACCATCCATATCCTAGAGTTACTGATCCAGCATACTATAGACAGATGGGTGTAGGTGCTACCACTGCAGATAGTATAACAATTAATGTTGGAGTATCTACTCTTGATGTATTCCCAAGTGGTGTAAATGGATATGTCTTTGAGGTGAATGAGGTTGTTGGTATTAATACTTTTGTAGTTCACGTTGGGCCTAATCGTTTCCCACATCAATATGTTTCAGGTGGAGCTGCACAGATAGATGTTATAAGACCATTCGATGGTCAAGTAGTTTACTTTGATGCTTTATATAATACTGTAGGTAAAATAAAAGTTGGATCTGCTGGAACTGGATATATAAGAGCACCTGAAATAACTATTGATCCTCCTTCTGAACCATGGGGTATAAAAGCCACTGCTGTTGCCTCAATAAAGAATGGTAAGGTTGATGAAATTGATATAGTTTCTAGTGGAAGAGGTTATACTTCAGTACCAAATATTGTTCTATCATCACCACAGTCAGGAATAAATACTGCAACAGCTACATTAGAACTAAAACCAACTTACTATGCTATTACAAAATCAACTGAAGTGTCTGGTGGTATCTCCACTATAACTGTTTCGGACAATGTTCCTTTCGCAGTTGGAGTAGGAACTACAGTTCCATTCTATAAACAGAGTAGAATCTTAGCATCAAGTCATTCATTTGAATACATTGGAACTGGAGTTGATCCAGTTACTTCATTACCTTCTAAGGGTGCTGTTCCTATACAGGACAATGAAGTTGAAGATAAGAATGGTGGATTGACTATATTTACAAGCACCGATCAGACAGGTAATTTCCGAATTGGTGATGGTGTTATTATTAACCAACAAACTGGAACCATATCAGGAACCTTTTATTCAAAGAGTTTATTTTCAACGATGACACCATTTATACTAGCATTAGGAGGAGATTAAGAAAATGGCATTAGCATTAAACGTCTTTCAAACAATACCATACGTTGTACCAACGTCGCAGGTTGGAATTTATACTGCACCCGTTGGGTATACTGGTGTTGTTTTGTTAGCACAAACAGCAAATATTGGATCTGAAACACATACAGTTTCTTTTTCTCATGAAAGATCTGTCGCTGGAACGGCAGTTACAACAGAAATTTTAAAAGACTTACCTATTGAAGCAAGCGATACTGCTAATCTTTTACCAGGTAAACTTGTTCTTGAGCAGGGTGATATTCTTAAAATCTCTGGAAGCAATGCAACTGATCTTAAATTCTTAGGAAGCATATTAGAGACACTTAACTAAAATGGCCATAAAATACGTTAGCGGTAAGACTAGAGAACTTAAAGTTGGTTTGTCCAGTTATAGTGAGGGTAAACCATCCTTACAAGTTACTGGAAACGTTGGTGTGGGAACTACCAACCCACTTAAGAAGGCTAATCCTGCTAATACTTCAGTTGTTAGTTCTGGTATTGTAACTGCATATCAGATTTTTGCTCAGATATACTCAGGTTCTGATGCTGGAACTGGTAATGGAACTTTTGATCGCCAAGCTAACATAGCGATAGGTGATACATTTACTGGAAATACGGGAATAGTTAGTAACTTCAAGTATGGAAACATAAGCATTGGTAATTGTGCAGGTAAAGGTATATTTGGTGGTGCTCAGAAGAATGTCTTAATAGGAGAGAATGCAGGAAGTGGTATTAGAGATGGTTCTAAGAACGTCGTAATTGGTGATGGTGCATTAGGTAATACTTCTGGTATTAGTGGGGATGACAACTTCGCAGTCGGTGATGCTGCAGGTGCACAATTAACCTCAGGTTCTAACAATATTATGCTTGGTGATAATACTGGTAGTTTCACTTCCACTGGTGGATGTAACATCTTTATTGGCCGAAGAACTGGAATGGCTAATATGACTGGATCTGGCAATATTATGCTTGGACAACTTGCAGGGTATATTTTCAGTAGTAATGGAGATGGTGATGAAAATATTTTAATAGGTAATTGTGTTAAGAGTCCTTACACCAATCCACATAAGAGTTTAACTATTGGACACTTTAACCACCAGTGGATACACGGAGATTCAAATTATAGTATTGGTATTGGTATTACAAATCCTTCAGACGCATCTGTTGCTATAGGAAATACACAAAAGTTAGCTGCTGGTATTGTTACTGCATATACTATTTTTTCTGATCAGTTAAATGTAACTGGTATCGCTACAATTAATACTTTAGATAGTTTAAATATATCTGGTGTCTCAACCTTTGCTGGTATATCTACTTTTTATGATGATGTAGATTTTGTCGGTACTCCAGTTGGTACTGCACTAACCAGTGTACAATTCCATAAGGGTGATGGAGGTAATTCTGATTTAGATTCTCTTCGTCTTTATGATAGTGCACAACTTAGCGTAGGTGCAGGTGCTACAGGTGGATTTACAATGAGGGGTAACTGGAATGGTGCTGGCCCTACATTTAATTCATTTATACTGACTCGTGGAGATAATTTCTTTATTGATGGTGGAACAAGTACTGCTATAAAAATAAGAACTCAGTTTGCAAGAAATGCTATTGTTGCAAATTCTGATAATGGTGGTTCTGGTACGGTTGAATTATATCATTCAGTTGGTGGTACAGCAACTAAGAGACTTGAAACATCTGGAATAGGTGTTAGTGTATATGATGCATTAACTGTAGCAGGAAATACTGAAACCCAAACCTTAAATGTAACTGGTGTCTCTACATTTGCTGGAATATCAACATTTGTTGGTGTATCAACATTCAATAATGATGTAGAGTTTATTGGTGATGCTGCTGGTATTACATCTGCTTTCTGGGATAAGTCTGCTAATGAATTAAAGTTTTATGATGGTTCTAAAATAACTCTAGGAGATGGCCAAGATTTAGAACTATCACATAACGGAACTGACTCTTTGATTAGAGATAGTAGAGCAAGTGGATCAGTTTTAAGAATTGGTGCTGATAAATTATGGTTACAAAATAAAGATGGTAATGAACCATACCTTGAAGCAACTGATAATGGCTCAGTCAAACTTTATCATGACTTTGCTCCTAGATTTGAGACTACTGGAATAGGAATTTCTGTTGCTGGTATTGGTAGTACAGCATACATTGAAGGCCCAAGTAACATAGTAATAGATCCACATCCATATGGTATTGGTGCTACTAGTGGTAACGTTTTCATTAGGGGTGATTTATATGTAGAGGGTACAGAATTTATTGTTGATGTAGATAAGATAGAACTTGGTGATTTCCAAATTGGTATTGCAACAACTGCAGGTACTAATGCACTTCTTGATGGTGCAGGTATTGGTATTGGTTCTACTAATATTAGAAAGTTTATTACTTGGAATAATGCAACCAATGCATTGATGACTAGTGAGAACTGGAACCTAGCATCAGGAAAACACTATGAGATTAATGGTACTGATGTACTAACTTCTGATACATTACTGGTTGGAACGGGAGCATCAGTTCATTCACCTTCAAATAATATATTAACTCTTCATACGAATGGAGCTGAGAAACTTCGTATAGATGCATCAGGTAATCTAGGTATTGGAACTGCTGCACCAACAGACTCTGCTAATATAGCAAATACATCAGTAACTTCTGCAGGTATTGTTACTGCAGTTGAATATTATGGTGTGTTCAAAGGATCTATCCCTGGCTTCTCAACTGTATTCTCATCAGGACAAGGACAATTTAGTGCAAGTCCTGGTACTCCATATACTATAGATACTTTCGCATTCTCAACTCATGATTATCAAATTGCAGAATACACTTTACACTTTGTACATGCTAATGGAATACAAGCACAGAAAGCATTAGTTATGCAGGATAATTCTGTTGCATATTCAAACGAGTATGGAGTCATGTATGATTCTGAATTACTTGTTTCTATTGCTGCAACAGTAAGTGGTGGTAATGTTAATATTACTGCTACACCTGAAGCTGGTATTAGTGGAGTGACTACATTTAGATGGAGAAGGGAGGTTCAAACCTAATGACTGAAGAAGAATATAATCAGCGAAAAGCGGCCTTTGAAACACATAAAGATACATTAGAAAAAGAACCATCAGGATCAGATGTAAAGAAAGAATACTGGGTAGGATGCTATTCAAAAGATGATTGGGAAATTATTCATACGCTGCTTCTTGAGGATGGTACTTTAGAAGATAACATTCCTAATGATCATATAGATTGTCCTAATGATTGTCGTCAAAGTGAGACTAGAGCTGTATATCTATTAACAGATACAGAAGTATCCGCACTTAAAAATCATCCACTAGTAAAATACGTACACATTAATACTGCAAAATATCCAGGAACTTATGCATCAAATCCTGATGATATTAAAATGGATAGTAGGGTAAATAGATATTCTTCTACAACAAAACATAAAAGAGATACTTCATCTAACCAATCAGATTATCTACCTAGTTCACCAGATTCTACATTACTCAATAGAGGATGTTATAACTTACTGAGACATACTGCAAAGATTGATCCTTGGTATGGCCAAAATGATGCTACTATAATTGATAATCAAATACCACAATATGCAACAGGAAAAGGTATTGATTTAATTGTGTGTGATGAAGATATGTGGTTTGGACATATTGAATTTATGAATCCAAGTGGTATAACAGATATTAAACAATCAGATAATGCAACTGCTGCAAGTACTGCTGCACCAGCTAACTATGTTGGAACTAATGTTTTGAAGGCTGGTTTTGCTACTTCATCTACAACTGGAATATGTGAATTGTTAGATATAGTTTTAGATGCTCCTTATTATATTGATAAGGAATGGTTTGAAGCAGATACAGGAAATAGATTAATGACTCGTTGGGATGGAACAAAAGTTCCAGTTGAATCTGTTGCAAGATCTTGGTGGTCTAATTCATCAAATAGATCTGCTGCATTTTCAAGTGCTGGTACTGTATCAGTTCCTTCTGGATATACCAGAGCAAATAGTAATGGAAGTTATACTGCATACCATACTGGTTCTGGAAATCATGGAACTCCTTGTGCATCACAAGCATATGGAAGACAATATGGTTGGGCTTATAATGCAAACAAATGGTTCTTGAATCTTTATGGAACTAATAGTGTAGGACTTGAAGCAGGTTTTGATTTACAAAAAATATTTCATCAGAACAAACCAGTAAATCCAGATTATGGAAATAAGAATCCAACTGTATCAAGTAACAGTTGGGGATTGAGACAATCACCTTCAACTTCTGGGCATTATTATTTCAGACAAGGTGTAACTGGAGGAACTGGAACAAGTTACAGTAGTCTTCCTGCATTTATGAATTATTTTACGGGTGATGGATTAAATAGAAGAGCACCAGAATATGTTGATGGTCATGCAGCAATTACTGCTGGTGATGAGATGATAGAGGCAGGTGTTATCTTTGTATGTTCAGCTGGTAATAATAATCAGAAGCAAGTTCAAAGTAATCATCCAGATTATAATAATTATTATGCATCAGGTTCAAGTGTAAACTATGCAAATGCAACAACTAATAGCATATATTCATTAATGAATTTTACACCCACTTATAATAGTTTGAATCGACAAGGGTTTCCAGCACAGATAGGTGTTGATAGAACCACTACTCCATATACTTATAAAACAATATCTATTGGTGCTTTAGATGATGATCATACTGCTGGAGGATTAGAACGAAAGGCATCCTACAGTAACATGGGTGATTGCACTGATTGTTTTGCTGCTGCAGATCAAACTCTATCTGCATCAGATGATAATTCTACTCCAAGGTTCAATAGATATGATGCATACTATGATATTGGAACAACTCAAGCTGTTGAATCAGAAGATAAAAACTTTAATGGAACTAGTTCTGCATGTCCTATAGCTGCAGGATTGATTGCTACTAAGTTAGAAAATAATAGAACTTGGACATATGCTGATGTTAAAAATTGGTTAGCATCTGATGTTGAGAATACAACAAATTCTTATTTTTATTCTGGAACTGAAGCAACTACAGCAACTGATACTACTAATTGGAGTGACTATTATAATTTGCAGGGAGCTCAATTGAAAATTATATATGATACAGCACCACCACCTGCTCCAGAAAATCCTGATGCGAAGGTATCAGTTACTGGTAGCAACCTTTCAATCAGTGGTAACTTCTCAATCACTTAACATAAATAACTAAACGGTAATAAATCCCATGGCAGATAAAGCATTTGGTGTAAAACAACTGAATATAATTGGTAGTGGTACTCCAACTATTGAAAGTCCTGGTGACTTGAGTTTGAAGGCTGGTACCGTAGCAATTAGTACCAACTTATATGTCGGTGGTATAACAACTCATATTGGACTAACAACAACTACAAATGATTTGTATGTAGGACTGGGTTATACTATTCATGGAAATGGTAGTCAGATATATAAGGCACCATGGGGTCATGATGGTAAATCTAATTATCTTAGTGATTATCAGATAACAAATCCTGCAGTCGCAGCTTATGGTAGTTCAATAAGTGGTAATTGGAATGTTGTAGCAGGATATTTTGCAGCATGTTGTGGTACTACTATGAGCTACAATGTAATTTTTGGTGAGAGTGCTGGAAGAAAATTAACCAGTGGTAATAGAAATATTTTACTTGGATCAAAAGCAGGTTGTCTTCTTGATGATGCTCAACAAAATATTATTATAGGATCCTGTGCAGGAGATGAAGCAACAGGAAGTTATAATGTGGCATTAGGAATGTGTGCTTCAACTAAAGTCACTGGAGATTATAACATTGCAATTGGCCTTCATGCTGCTGAGAATATTACGGCCTCATGTAGAAATATTGCTATAGGAAAGGATGCACGTAATGATGTTGGTGCTGGTGGTACAGATAATATATTCTTAGGAACTTATTCTGGAGGAACAACTGCTGATCTTGAAAATGGTATAGGGATTGGCCCATCTGCTCATAGACAAATCCAAGGAGATTGTAATATTGCGATTGGTAATGAAGCAATGTATGGTACATTCCAAGGAGAGGGTTATGATAACATTGCATTAGGTGCTCAAGCTGGACGTGAACTTAATAATGGTACAAATAATATATTTTTAGGAAAATGTGCTGGTGCAAAATCTACTAATGTATTCCATAATATTTTTATGGGTTGTGGTACAGGATGTTGTACTACTGCTGGTTCATACAATGTATATCTTGGCCATGAAACTGGTAAATGTAATCAGGGTGGTGCTTGTAATGTTTACATTGGAAACAGGACAGGATTTGCTGCTACTGGTGGTGAACAAAACGTAGCCATTGGCCAAAGTGCAGGTTATAACAACAACATTGGTTCATATAATATTTTCTTTGGTTCTAATGCTGGAACTAATAACGATAGTGCAAATAAAAATATAGCGATTGGCCAAAAAGCAGGTTTTTCCAATACCACGGGTCAATGTAATGTATTCGTTGGTGCTTATGCTGGATGTAAATCAGATGGTTCTGGTTCAAATAATTTATTAAATGTTGCTATTGGACATTGTGCAGGATTTTGTAATGCTGGTAATCGTAATGTTACTGTAGGTTGGAAGTCAGGTTGGATGAGTGGTGCTGCTGAGGATAATGTTATCATTGGCTCTGAAGCTGGGCATTGCACTACGAGTGGTGACGACAATGTTCTTATAGGTATGAAGGCAGGATTCTGTCAAAGTAGTGCAAATAGTAATGTCTTTGTTGGATGTTGTGCAGGATATGATGCAAATTCTGGAGGTGCAAACGTTGCTCTAGGTGGTGATGCACTGAAAGTAGTTCATGGTAATTATAATATCGGTTTAGGCTTTGCAGCTGGTGACGATATTTCAAGTGGTAATAGAAATATAGCAATTGGATGCAATGTTCAAGTACCTAGTGCAACTGGTGATACACAATTAGCAATTGGTATGGGTGGTACTACTTGGATCAATGGTGATAGTAATTTTGATGTAGGTATAGGAACTGCTACACCAACATCTAAGCTACATGTGGTTGGAGATTTTCTACTAACAGGTATTGCAACTGCTGTAGATTTTGATTCAACATCTGATATAAGATACAAGAAAAATATTCAAGCAATTGAAGATCCAATTTCTAAGGTTGTAAGGATTGAAGGTGTATCATTTAATTGGAAAGAAGATGATAGAGCTGCACTTGGTGTTATTGCTGACCAAGTTGAGACAGTATTACCAGAACTTGTTCGTGGTACTGATCCAAAGACAGTTAATTATAATGGTTTGATTGGATTATTAATTGAAGCGGTAAAGGAACAGCAAATTCAGATAGATAAACTGAACGAAAGAATTTCTAAATTAGAGTGATTGTCTAAATATTAATAACAAATACTACCCAGTGTATACGAGGACGGTAGATGGCAATTAAGTTATCGGGTTCTACTATTATAGATGATAGTAGGCAGATTATAAATGCGGGTAATGTTGGAATAGGAACCACAGACCCGACAGCAAAAGTAACAGCATCTAATACTGCAGTATTGGCTGCTGGTGTTGGTACTTTTCATAAAGTATACGGTGATGGTAGTGAGTTAATCAATATTGGTTTAGGTGGTACAGATACTTGGAATCAAGATGCACAAGGTAACTTAGTTGCTGGTGTAGGTGCTGGTGTAAAGAGAGATGCAGATACTTGTAGTAACCTTTTCATAGGATGTAAAGCTGGTGCTGCTGTAAATTCAGGGGATAAAAATATATTTCTTGGATATTATGCAGCCAAAGATACATTTACATCAGGTAATTGTAATATTGCTATTGGTAATGAAGCAGGAAAATGCGGTAACGGTGATAATCAAGTCTTCTTAGGAGCTTCTGCAGGATTCTGTATGAGTGGTGACGGTGGTATTGCCATCGGTATGAATGCAGGTCGTCATAAGACCAGTGGTATAGCTAACGTATTCATAGGTTGTTATGCTGGTTCATGTGGTGGTACTGATGGATGTACTACTGTTGTTGGTGCTTTAGCGGGTAAATGTGGAGAAGGTGGTTGCAATGCAATCTTTGGATCTAAAGCAGGATTTAATAATACATCAGGAGATTTTAATACATTCCTTGGATATCAGGCAGGTTGTTCTTCTACTTCTGGTTCAAATTTAGTTGCTATTGGTAATGCAGTTCAAGTTCCTTCACTAACTGGTGATACACAATTAGCAATTGGTGCTGGTGCTAC
>Ga0066830_10000072_pt1 | contig 13566 bp, 10 predicted proteins | sample ETNtaG_20_FD_65499 | JGI IMG/M metagenome (GOLD analysis project Ga0066830, IMG submission 65499) | Marine microbial and viral communities from oxygen minimum zone, Eastern Pacific Ocean - ETNP201306PF45B | ecosystem: Environmental > Aquatic > Marine > Oceanic | place: Pacific Ocean: Eastern...
CAAGAAAAGACGGGAGGGATGATGAGCATTTTAGTTGGCAACCAAGAGGTTGGAAAAATAATTACACCCGCCCTTAATACCTTTGGTCAGCGAATGGACAAATTAAGTCCACTAATGGAAAAATGGGCTGGTAACGTTTCAAAAAGTAGTGATCCTGAACCAGCAATTCCAATTAATGAAGTGCCACTTGAGGAGACAGTGGAACCAATTGAGGAGTAACACATCAGAAAAAGTTTAAAGAATTAGTTTTCTTTACTTCATTTAAAGTCTTCATTTAATGAAGTCTTTAGCATCATGTTCATGCTTAAAAAAATTATTGTGAGTTTTTTTTGTGGTTTTCTTCTCATTGTTAATAACCATGCCGAGCAAAATAATTCTCTCTCTGCCGCTTTGACTAAGAATATTGACTTAGTCATTCAAAATAATATCAAAGGAAAGAAGATACCCGGAGCAGTTGTATGGATTGAAAAAGAAAACCTCTCTTACAGTCAAAGTTATGGCAAAAGATGTGTTACGCCATCCCCAAAAGTCATGCAAAAGAATACTATTTTCGACGCAGCTTCCCTCACTAAGATCATGGCAACCGCTCCATCGATTATGATTCTGGCGGAGAAAGAAAGACTATCAATTAATGATCCAATTGTTAAACATCTTCCAAAATTCAAAGGCCACCAAAAAAACAAAATTACCATAAAACAATTGCTCACGCATACCTCAGGGTTACCTCCAGTTTTACCTTTGAAGCCTAAGTGGAAAGGGTATCAACATGCTATTAACCTTTGCTACTCAGCATCAATCAATAAGGTGCCAGGTCGATATTTCCGGTATAGTGATGTTAATTTTATTTTACTAGGCGAAATCATACAAAAATTATCCGGAGTCTCTTTAAAGAGTTTTGTTGAAAAGGAAATCTTTGATCCACTCGAGATGAAAGATACATGCTTTCTTCCTAGTAAATCAAACCTCTACAGGATAGCGCCTACAACAAAAGAGAAAGGAAAGTTAGTTCATGGGATCGTTCATGATCCCACAGCCAGAGCAATGGGAGGAATCGCAGGACACGCTGGTCTATTTACAACTGCGTCTGATTTAGCAAAATATTGTAGGATGATAATCAATAATGGGAGCATTGGTGATATAAAAGTTCTAAGTAAAAATTCTATTGATATCATGACCAAAATACAGACTTCCATGGTTTCACATAAAGTTGGAAGAGGCTTGGGGTGGGATATCGATTCTCAATATTCAAGTCCCCGCGGTGAAGGTTTTCCTAAATATGAATCGTTTGGACATACAGGGTGGACTGGAGGTTCAGTTTGGATTCATCCAAAAAGCAAAAGTTTTGTCATTCTTATGACCAATAGGAATCACCCTTTCGAAAGACGATCAATTAAACCTCTACGAATGGAAATAGGAACTCTGACTGCAAAAAGTTTCGGTTTTTAAAATTATTTCTATTTTCCCTCCGCCAAACGATGAGCCAACTGCTCAGGCAAACCAGCTTTTAATATTTTTTCTTGTGCTGTCTTAATGTCATAGCCCACTCGCCTATTAAAGATTAGGCGCTCATCAACATCGTAGATACAATAGGAAGATCGAAAGTCTCCGTCTCTAGGCTGACCCACGCTACCAACGTTGATTTGATATTTTTTTCCCGTTTCAATTTTTATAGACTTTCCCTGATGCTCCTCCATACGTAAATCTTTGAAGTAAAATGCAGGAACATGAGTGTGTCCAAAAAAACAGACTGGAGTGTATTGATATCCCAGACTTTCTAGGGCATCAAATTTACTCGTCACGTAACCCCATGAAGCGGGTGAGTCTAAAGTTGCATGAACAATCGTAAAATCGCCAACATGACGAGCTAATTTTAATTCCTTGAGATATTTTTTTTGATTCAAATCAAGATTATCTCTTGTCCACTGCATGGATTTTTGTGCTAGGGGATTGAGGCCGACTAATTCTGTATCTAATGAGGCCTCCTCATCATGATTACCTTTAACAACCGGACAGTCTAATTTTTGTATAACATCCAAACATTCACTTGGATTTGCGTTGTATCCTACAATATCTCCAATACAAACGAAATGGGTACAGTCATGGGACCTAGCATCCTCAAGTACAGCATTTAACGCCTCTAAATTTGAATGTACGTCACCAAAAATTGCAAATTTCATCTTTAATATATTGTTGATTTTACAATCTTAATCGTTAATCAAACCACTCCCTTTAATCACTTTTTCATTGAGAGGAACATTGAGACTAGTCTCAATGTTCGACAATTCTATTAAATCTTTTTCCCTGAAAATTTGAGGGATAGATGTGTACATTTTTTTCAATAGTTGATATGCACTCAGCTGGGTTTCTGGATTGAGAGCAACTAAAAACCCAAACTTTCGTCGATAAAATTGAGGTGCTTTCGGATTTTTCAAAAGCACTCTGTAAGCTTCAATAGCTAACTCAGTACCGTCATCAGATTTTAAGTAATGCTCGGCTAAAGCGGCATTAAGAAGATAATTAGAAGGAGTTTTTTCGATCATAGCTGTGAGCTGATCAACGGAATTAGTTTGCACTAATTTATTAATCATAAAGTCCTCAAGCCTTTCCATATCCCGTCGTATTGTAAGAGTTCTAATTTTACCATCATTGTATAAGTTTGAGACAACCCCATATGCTTCTTCCTCCATTCCTTTACATTTTGCTAAGTGGGTAGCATAAGCCCTAAAGATGTATGTTGGAGCATCTTCAGCCTGAGAAGATTTAAAATACCAGTCTGCCGCTAACTTTGGATTATTGTATTTTTGTGAATAGATGTCCCCTACAACCATTGGCAATAAATAGCTTTCCGGAGTCCACTTTGCTCCCTCCTTCGCGAAATTTAATCCCTTCTCCACATAATTTGGCATTATCATTTTCTCAATTTGCCATTTTTCTAAATCATCCTCAGAAAATTCCAAACGGCTCCGGTAATACGCATATGCATTCCAAGCCATATCCCATGCAGCCAAATCCCAATGCTTTGAAAATCTTGGCTGTAAAGAGGTTGTAATTTTTCTAAACCTTTCTACAGAAGCCCAATCCTTATCGCGGAATGCTTCGTGTGCCCTTAAGTCATAAATGCTTGCCACAAGAGAACGAAATCCTCCTATGGCTCCAAGAAAACCAGCTTGAGTCAGTTGCTCACGAGCAGAAATATCTGGAACCCAATCCCGAAAACCATATTTTTCGAGCTCATTCTCAGTTGATGATTCTAAAGGTATCCTAATAAAACCAAAACTAACCAATACCGCAATACACAAAAGTATACGACCATATTTAGATAAATTGAATTTAATATGATTATTCAAAGTTCTTTTTTCGCGAAAAGGATCCAACTAACAAAACTATAGATGCAGAGATATAAACCTGTCAGCCCTGTAAGCCGAAACATAACATTGACCGGCACTGATTGACCACTAACAATGCCATCAACCACGTTAAACATTTGTAAATTTGGAAAAATAATTGCAACTATACCTGCAATAAATCTTTGTAAAGCTCCATGCATATCGCCTTCAGGGAAGTAATAATCGAGAGCCATTGACTGGGCGTGACCAATGAAATATATCACCAAGCTAACTATGATTGTAAATAAGGTTGAACTGGCAAAAGTAGAAACCACGAGAGCAATCGCAGCAGCCACAGATGCCTTCAGGAAAACCGCAATGACCCCATTTATTAACTCCAGCCTCAACCCTTGTGAAAAAATAGTTTCTTTCAGAGAAGACAATTGTTCTGGAGTAGGTTGACCACGAAATTGATTAGTTTCCTCAGCTAGAATACCGTGCTGTCTCATATAAAGAACGGCAAAGAACAAAATCGACATTAAGACCAAGCTGACGGCTACCAGAAAAAGAATACCTAAAAGCTTTCCAATTAAATATTCAAATCTAGGGACAGGCTTAGTCAAAATAGTGTAAAGCGTTCTATCTTCAATGTCCTTAGGAATCAGCAATGCCGTTCCAACGATAGAAAAAATGCTGGCAAATAGCGTCATTGCACCAAATGAAACATCCTGCAGAATTTTGAGTTCTTGCTCAAAGGTGAAATTCAAAAATAACAAATTAGCGCCTATTATCAAAACGCTGAATATTAACAAAAAATAAAAAACCTTCATCCTCACCAGTTGGGTAAAGGTATTCAAAGCAATAGCCAAAACTCGAGAAAGGGAGAAGACTTTAAACCCTGAGTTCAAGCTGCTGTTTGAAGATCTTTCAGTTCCTTGAGTCATGAATTATTTTTAGCGTCTTTTGACTCTCCTCCTGTTTCTTTGAGAAAAAGAGTTTCCAAAGTAGTCTTAGGCCTTCCTGAGCGAAGTAGACGAACATCACTTTCTTCTTCAATTAAATTCTTAATTTTTTCTAAGATACCGGGATTCGAATTCTCAAGGACAAACTCTGTTTGATTTTCAATTTCAATTAATTCTTTTAAGCTACCTTCACGAACCAGTTTTCCTTCAAAAATAATTCCCACGCGATCACAAACTTCCTGGACCTGCTCTAAAAGATGAGAGGAAAGTATAACCGTTATTCCCTGATCCTTAAGCTGCATGATAAGGTCACGAATTTTTCTAGATCCTGCTGGATCGACTCCAGCTGTGGGCTCATCTAAAACAACCAACTTCGGTCTACCAACCAAGGCCTGAGCCAAGCCAATCCTTTGCAACATACCCTTTGAGTAGCCAGCAAGACGTCGATCTCGAGCTCCCTCAAGCTCAACTAATTTTAGAAGTTCAGCCGTTCTTTCTTTTATTTCCCTCCTGCCAATGCCGCATAATTTTCCATAAAAAGCAATGGTCTCCGCACCAGTGAGATACTTATAGAAATAAGGATTCTCTGGAAGAAATCCTACAGAACCTCGACTAGCTGTTTCTGTGCTACTCATGCCAAAAACCGAGGATTGACCAGATGTTGCTGATATCAATCCTAGCAACACTTTCATGGTTGTGCTTTTTCCTGAGCCGTTTGGACCGATCAATCCATAAACTTCTCCAGGCATCACAGAGATAGATAAGTTATCCACCGCCAGTACCTTTTCCTTTCTAAATGGAACCGGAAAGGTTTTTGTGAGGTTTTGTATTTCGACGGCAGGTATCAAATCTTCAGACATGATGAAGCTCTTTAATAAAACTAAAGGACTACTATTTAATAAGAACAAGCATCAATATTAAATTTATAATAGAATAAAAAAACTCGCGGTTAGAGATCAAACCCTAACCGCGAGCAATGAAGGTAATCCAAACTAAAATTGGAATTATCTAATGACTACTTCACCTCAATTTTAATATTTTTAGGCTTTGATGATTCGGCCTTTGGAAGTGAGACGCTCAAAATTCCATTTTCAAAAGAAGCATTAATTTTCGAAAATTCAGTATTTTGCGGTATTTTGAAATTTCTTGAAAACTTTCCAACAACAAACTCCGTCTTGTGGATTTTTTCATTTTTGAGCCTCTTATTCAATTTCCTTTCACCACTCACCGTGATGATTCCGTTATCTAAATTGATTTGGATATCATCTTTTGTAACTCCTGGAACCTCCAAATCAATATGATAAGCCGAGTCGTCTTCTGTCACATTTACTGCAGGAATCCATTCAGTAAGATCGTTGACGCCCCCTTCATCATTATAGTAGGGTCTTTGACCAAAATTCATTAAATGTGAAAGTTGGTTCGTTACGTCGTGAAAATCACTTATTGGGTTCCATTTTATTAAACTTCTCATTTTATGTTTTTTTCTAATTATGGTTCTTATTTTATTTTTCCCATTACAGGATGTTGAATAAGAAATATCAGCTGGAATCATGCCAATCATATTTTATTTATTTATAACATAATGATAATAAACATTTTATGGATATGTTATCTAGGTTTCTATTATATAACAAAAGAGACATATTGTCTCTTTTAAAGATTTTTTAACATTTAATTAGAGTCACAATGTCACTTATCAAATTACCATTAAAACAAATGAGCATCATCACAATCTTCAACTCGATTTTACTATTTCTCTTATCAAGCTCTTCATTACAAAGCTCTGAAACGGTCTTTTTGGATATCTCGGACGACACCAAGAGACAAATCATTGTTGATAAAGAGGACGGACAATACTTAGGCCACCCCACAACAACTCTAATAAAAAAGAGTAATACAATTCTCTGCGTTTATCCCAAAGGGCATGGTAAAGGAGAAATTGTATATAAGCGAAGTTTAGACGGAGGCCGAACTTGGAGCGAACGCCTACAGACACCAACCTCATGGAAAACCTCAAAAGAAGTGCCGACTCTTTTTCAAGTTAAGAATAACAAAGGAGAGGAAAATATCATCATGTTTTCTGGTCTATACCCTATCAGAATGGCAAGCACCCAAGACCATGGAAAAACTTGGTCCGAATTACGTTCAATTGGAAACTTCGGTGGCATTGTTGCAATGAGTACGATGATTCAAGATCAAAAAAATCCAGGTCATTACAGAGCGCTATTTCATGACGATGGAAGGTTTATATCTGAAAAATCCAAAAAGCAAAACCCCACAGTCTTTACTCTATATAGCTGTCTATCAACTGATGGAGGGAAAAATTGGCAAAATCCCGTTTCCATTTACTCCTCGAGTTTCATTCATCTCTGTGAGCCAGGGGCAGTACGATCCCCCGATGGGAAGCAAATTGCAGTACTTCTCAGAGAAAATTCTAGGAGAAAAAATTCATATTTGATTGTTTCTGATGACGAGGGTAAATCGTGGTCGAAACCAAAAGAATTACCAATCACCTTAACTGGAGATAGACACACTGCAAAATATCTTCCAGATGGAAGACTTTTTATTTCGTTCCGATGCAGAACAGCGATCGGCTCTAAACTTGGAATCACTAAAAGTCCAGTTCCCCACGAAGGAGATTGGGCTGGATGGGTTGGAACTTATGACGATATTATGCAAGGCAAGCCAGGTCAGTATGTTATTAAAATTGCAGATAATACAAAAAATTGGGATACCTCATACCCAGGTGTAGAAATTTTAGAGGATGGCAACATTCTAACAACTACATATGGTCACTGGAAACAAAACCAAGCACCATATATTATCGCCGTTCGTATCAAGGCCGCTGAGCTAGATGAGATTGCAAAAAATTCTCCCACTCTGGAGATAACTAAAACCAGTATGGCCTTAAGAAAATAGTTCTAAGGGGTTATCATCAAATATCCTCTATTTGATGAACCCTAGAGAGGTTTCTCAGGAGACTTTGCTTGACGAAAACACCTCACAAGCAGCAAAATCTGTAGTATCGCTCAATGAAGAAATCTTTTTATAGGATAATCGCAATACCCATTCTTACCATTATTGCTCACGCCAATAACGATGACCATGTGAAAAACATGACCATGAGCAGGGCTCTTTTTGAAAATGATATTAAACCAATTTTCAAAGAACATTGTCTTAAGTGTCATGGCGGCGAAAAAACAAAATCCTCCTTCGATCTAAGCTCGAGAGAGAGCTTAATTGCTGGTGGAGACCAAGGTGATGCTATAATCGTTGGAAAACCAGATCAAAGCCCACTCATCGATTACCTAAGGCATAATGAAGAGCCATTTATGCCGCCAAAAGAACCAAAGCTACCAGAAAAATCGATTTCTCTAATTGAACAATGGATATCACTTGGAGCTGCTTACGATAGTCCTTTGGTAGATAAAGAAAATAACAAAAGTGGGCCCATGAAAGTCACTAACGAGGATCGGAACTATTGGGCTTATTCTCCACTCAAATCAAATTTTGAGAATAGAAATAAAATTGATGATTTCGTCAAAACCAATCAAACCGCTTCACCTAGAGTTCTTAGTAGAAGATTACATTTTGATCTCATTGGCCTACCTCCAAAACCAGATCAGCTAGATAAATTTGTGAATAATTTTAGTGAGCAAAAATATAAATCATTAGTAGAGAGTTTATTATCAAGTCCTAAATTTGGAGAACGTTGGGCAAGGCACTGGTTAGATGTAGCACGATTTGGAGAAAGCCACGGTTTTGAACAGGACTACGATCGAAAGTTTGCATTTCATTATAGAGACTTTGTCATCCGTTCTTTTAATTCTGATATGCCATATGATGAATTTACAAAATGGCAAATCGCAGGCGATGAAATAGCACCTGAAGATCCAATGGCAATGATGGCAACAGGGTTCCTAGGTGCAGGAGTCTATCCTACTCAAATTACAATCAGTGAAGCTGAAAGAATTCGTTATGATGCAATGGATGACATGCTTGGAACCATAGGGTCAGCAATGCTGGCAACAACCATAGCTTGTGCTCGGTGTCATGATCATAAATATGATCCCATCCCCACAAAAGACTATTACCAAATGCTATCTGCTTTCACTACAACGGTGAGAAGTGATGTTGAAATCGACCTAGCTTCAATGAACCCACAAGATGATGAAAATCTAAGACAAAAAATAAATTCAACTAAGAATCATTTGATTTCCTATGAGAAGACTGAGCTTAGAGATTCATTTAAAAGGTGGTATAAAAAACAGGAAAGTTCTCCAAAAGTTAGTCAACCGACCAGTCCCTGGTCAGTCCTAAAAGCAAATCAAATCAAATCTAAAGGAGGCGCAAAATTTGTAAGAAAAAGCGATGGCTCCTATCTTGTTGAAGGCAATAATTCAGATTTCGATGTTTATACATTTATTACTAAGAATCCTCTTAACAAGATAAGCGCTATAAAAATTGAGGCTCTGAAAGATGACTCTATGGTCAAGGGTGGACCAGGAAGGGCATCAAATGGCAATATCGCGTTGTCTGATTTTAGTGTTCTATACAATGGTCAGAAAATTAAGCTGACCAATCCGAGAGCAACATTTGAACAAAATAATCTTCCTATCGCTGCGTCTATAGATAATGACCCGAAATCTGCATGGGCAGTTGATCCTAAATTTGGAAAAAATCACACAGCAATTTTTGATGTGGATCAAGGTGTAATTTCTAAGAATGAAGACACATTAGAATTTAGATTATCTTTCAATAACAATAAAAAACACAATATAGGAAAATTTCGAATTTCATTATCTGAAAAGCACCCAGCAACCTTATCTATTAATGATGATAATTCTGGACCAGACAAAATAATAAAAGATATTCATCAAATTGTTAATTCTAGAAATGAAACTTCAGTTGATTCATCAATAGAAAAAATTCTTCCGCTTTTCAAAAAAATTGATCCTAGATGGTTAGAATTATCATCTCAAATAAAGGAACTTGAATCCAAACAGAAAAAGGAAATTACCAAAGTTATGGTTTGTACTGATGGAAATAAGGTAAAACCAATGCGCCATCATACTAGCAGTGGAAGTATTCCTGACTTTTACAAAAAAACTTATATTTTAAATAGAGGAGATGTAAGGCAAAAGGGAGAGATAGCTTCATTAGGGTTTCTGCAAGTATTGACGCGTGGTGAAAAACCAAAGTCAAAGGGTAGAACCGCAATAGCAGAGTGGGTCACTGATGTTGATAATGGTGCAGGGCATTTGCTGGCACGAGTTATTGTTAATAGAATTTGGCAACATTATTTTGGAGAAGGTATCGTTAACACACCAAATGATTTTGGCTTTCAAGGGCAAAGGCCTACGAATCCAGAACTTTTAGATTGGTTAGCATTTCAATTAATCGATAATGGCTGGAGTTTAAAGCACATCCACCGGTTAGTTCTTGAAAGCAAAGTTTACCGCTCAATACGTGAGCCCAGAAGACTTGAAGCTGAAGCGATAAGAGACAATGCATTAGCAATATCGAATCTTTTGGATGAAACGATGTATGGGCCTGGAACACTTAACGAAAACATGACGCGAAGAAGTATCTATTTTTTCATTAAAAGGAGTAAACTTGTTCCAATAATGCAATTGTTCGACTGGCCCGACTCTTTGACTAGTATGGGAAAAAGATCGGTAACGACCACCCCTTCACAAGCCTTAAGCTTTATCAATGACCCTAACATTAGAAAGATGGCCGTGGGTTTTGCGGATAGATTAATAGATTCAAAAGATCCAGTAAAACTTTCTTACAGAATAGCATATGGTCGAGAACCGACGCCAATTGAGCATAAAAATGGAAACGATTTTCTTGAACAACAAATTGATAGTTATTCAGGCAACAAGCAAAAAGCTCTCATTGACTTTTGTGGAGCAGTAATGAGCGCAAACGAATTTATTTATATCGAATAATTATGAATCACTGCGGAAGAATACAGGAAGTTTCAAGTCGAAGATCGCTCTTACAAAAAGCGGGTGGAGGAATTGGTATGCTTGCTTTGAATTCACTTCTTAACCAGAATGGATTTGGATCAGGCAGTACTCAACTGAACCCACTTGCGGAAAAAAAATCTCATCATGAAGCCAAAGCCAAAAATGTAATTTGGCTTTTCATCAATGGCGGACCTAGTCATGTAGACACGTGGGACTACAAGCCTGGTCTTGTAAAAGCTGATGGCCAAAAGTTGGAAGGTTTTGATAAAACCACTGGTTTTTTTGATAATGCAGTCGGCCCTTTACTCAAGTCTCCTTTTGAATTTAAACAACATGGTAAGAGTGGCATGTGGGCTTCCTCGTTGTTTCCAAAACTCTCACAACACGTCGATAAAATGGCGTTCATTAAATCCTTTCATACTCAATCCAATAATCATAGCCCAGCATTATTCATGGCAAATACAGGAGTTACTAGGATGAGCCACCCATGCGTAGGGAGTTGGGTCACCTATGGGCTAGGTTCAGAAAACGAGAACCTACCGGCATTTGTTGTGATGTCAGACCCACTCAATAGAGGCCTTCCAAAAGGGCATGCAGCAAATTGGAGTAGCGGATTCCTGCCTGGAGCCTATCAAGGAACGTGGGTTCGGTCGAAAGGAGAACCCATTCCAAATTTAAAAAGAATGAGCGATCTGAGTGATCAACAACAACGTGCTCAATTAGATCTTATTGGTAAAATCAACAATGAGCATCTCAAAAAATATCCTCATGAAAAAGAATTAACTGCAAGGATTAGAAGCTTTGAACTTGCTTACAGAATGCAACAAGAAGCACCAGAATGTTTTGAAATTGATAGTGAACCTGATCATGTTAAAAATTTATATGGGCTGAATGAGAAAAGGTGTTCTCATTTCGCCAGGCAATGTTTGATGGCAAGAAGGATGGTAGAACGTGGCGTGCGTTTCGTGCAGATCTATTCAGGTGGAATGGAAAATGCCAGAAGCTGGGATGGCCACGGAAACATACAAAAAAATCACTCACAATTTGCAGGCGAAACAGATCAACCCATTGCTGGACTTTTGTCAGATCTGGATCAAAGAGGTCTTCTTAAAGACACACTTGTTATTTGGGGCGGTGAATTTGGAAGACTTCCGGTGTCTCAACTTTCGGGAGGAAAGCCTACCGGCCGAGATCATAACCCGCACGCCGGATGCTATTGGTTTGCAGGGGGAGGAGCAAAAGGAGGAACCTCCTATGGAGAGACCGACGAAATAGGCCATAAGGCTGCTGTCAATAAAGTAGAAATTCATGATATCCACGCCACAATTCTCCACCTTCTTGGAATGGATCACAAGAAACTCACTTACTTGCACAGTGGGAGACGCTTTAGGCTGACTGATGTCTCCGGTAACGTCATTAATGATATTGTTGCGTAGATTTAATTCTTAATTAGCTACTCGCTTTACATCGACCGTCACTTGCATTGATCGACGTTTACCTCCTCCATAAAATGTTCCTCTAATAGGTGCGACGTCGTCGTAATCTCGTCCTACCCCTATTTTAATGTATTGCTCGTTAACAACTTTATTATTCGTTGGATCAAGGCCAATCCAACCAGTTTTCGGTATATAAACCTCCACCCATGCATGTGAGGCTTGGGAGCCAATCATCACTTTTTCTTTGTTACCTTCGGAGGGGTCCCAAATATACCCAGAAATGTATCTTGCAGGAATTTTCAAGCTCCTACAATAAGCAATTAATAAATGCGCATAATCCTGACAAACCCCCTTTTTTATTTTGAAAAATTCCTCAGCAGTTGTTTCTGAATTGGTTGAGTTCGTACAATACACACAAAGCTCAAAAACCATGCTCATTAAGGCGTAACAAGTTTGAAAAACGTCATTAGAGTTATCTTTTACATCTAGGGCCTCTTTCCAAATCGGAAGAACTCTTTTTATATATGTGCTATCATTTAAAAATTCATATAGTTCCTCGTTGCTAGAAAGGTTCTCTAATTCAGAGTGATCCGATCCATAGGGCAACCTATCATAATCAACTTTGGATGTTATTGAAACTACTGAACGCGACTCTATAACAAGTTGCTTGTGAGGTGGATTGACTTCAAAGTAATGAACCATATTACCGTAGAAATCTGGATATTCAGTAAGTTTTGTCGCAGGCAATACCGTCAAAAGATAAAAGTCAATTTTCTGATATGCATCCTCAGCAATTTTTAGGCGAACCTGATTCACATTTTCTCTGGTCTCCTCACTATAGTTAAAAACTGTCTTATGAGTGACAGAGTACTGAGAGGTATTTTTTATATTCTCAGTTTTCGAATTTACATCAACCTCTAATTCTTGGACAACTGAATTGGTTTGTGGGACGTTCACTTAATTAATAATTATTATTGCTGTTGCTGATAGCTATGGGCGATATGCTCTGGTAAGGATGGAGCACTTACCGAAGAACTAGGTAAAAGAATGTAGTGGTCAAAAAATTGTTCGCCTATGAGGTTTATCTGTTCTTGTATCTGATCCAAGTAATCGTGCAAACCGAAACGATGAAGCTCTGATTTTCCATTAAAGTCTATTCTTGCAAGAAGAGATCCTGCGATACGTTCAGCTTCATTGCTAAAATCCCCCCTTGGCGTTTTGGATATTTGATGAAGTATCGAGTCTACTTGATTTAAACAAAACCTTAATGATCTTGGAAAGTTTCCATCAAAAAGAAGTAAGTTAATACAATCATTTTTGCTGATTGTTGTGCCAACCGTTGTTAAGTAAGTCGTTCTGGCACTGCAGGATTTAAGAACCGTTGGCCATGGTGAAACCGATAAAGGTTTTTGTTCATACAAGGCCGGCATGTCAATAATACGGGTAGTTTTATCTGCCCTTTCTAAATATTTTCCTAGCTGAATGAATAATGAGCCTTCGTTTTGAGCAATAGTTGACTGAACTAACCCTTGAAATAACAGTGAAAATCTTATGATTCGGTTAAAAAAATCATGCTGAGAAAATTCCCACTCTATTTGAGCTGACTCACTGTTAAGAAAAAGATGAATTCGATTCAATTCTCTCCACATTTCCTCAGAAATTTTATCTCTAACCATTCTAGCATTTTCCCGAGCAAATGATATGCATTGAACAATGCTATCAGAATTCAAATTTGAAAAGGAGAGAAATTCTAAACTGCCAGCGTTTTTTTCTTGAGCTGAAACTCTGTCATAGTCTTCATCGACACACAAAACTTCAAGGATAGGACGCCACCCTGAGTTATCCATAAGCCTCGAACTTTTCCCAA
>Ga0066830_10000082_pt1 | contig 12890 bp, 16 predicted proteins | sample ETNtaG_20_FD_65499 | JGI IMG/M metagenome (GOLD analysis project Ga0066830, IMG submission 65499) | Marine microbial and viral communities from oxygen minimum zone, Eastern Pacific Ocean - ETNP201306PF45B | ecosystem: Environmental > Aquatic > Marine > Oceanic | place: Pacific Ocean: Eastern...
GTTAATTGCTGAACTTGATTTTCAATCATCGCGTTTACTTGATCATCTGCAACCAGCAAACTGTCTTGAATAGCGTGGTGTGCATATAGGCGATCTTCCATCAATTTACCCATCAACTGGCAATTGGTAATTTCTTGTTTTGATACACCTTGATTTTCTAAATCAATGCTCAGTTTGTCAATGTCGGATTCTAATATCACATAGTCACCAATAACGGCAACAACCCCATCAACTTTAATTCGCTTTGGAGGTGCCGAATCTTGACCTACTGCATAGGAGGTCATTACTAAGAGGGCTAGGACAATAGGTTGTAATGCTTTAATCATAAATTTCAAATTTTCGCTCAATTTTTGCTTGATTAGTGGCTTCTTTCTTACGTTTATTTAACAATTCAAATTTCTTGCGATTAAATAGTATTTTCCTCAGCTCTGGAGCTACGAATTCATATGGAGCAATTGACTTAGCTGTCAAGGCTTCTGAAACTTTCCCCAAATATATTCCACTACTATCTCTCAAATCAAAAACGTATTGATTGCGTTGTAAACGTCTTTTATTAACCTCTTTCAAAGCGGGAATCGTCATAAACAAACTCCTGGACTTAAACCATTTTTGATCGTCTAAATTGGCGTCAATTAAATAGTTATGGGTCAAAAGTGAATCTAAAAATACGCTGTCACTTACACTAAATCGAATCAGTGCTTTTTTGACCTCGTCTACTCTGCTGTAAGAGGTGTCTAAACTTAAATATCGCAACCTGTAAATATCATCTTCTAATACAAAGTTTTTGCGCTCCTTTTCGTGAAGTGCTAAAAGCTCGTCATCGTTGATTAAGGTATCTATGCTTTGGTCATCTACAAGTAAATCGTAATAATACTTCGTGTACAAATCATATTTGTATTGATTGACAAGTCGATCCAGTTCTTCTTTCTTCTGCTTGGGTAAATTGATGACTGCATCATCAAAGAGTAATTGCTTAGTAGCCCAGTCCTCAATGAAAGCCCTTCTTGTTTTAAAGAGCTCTAAGCTATCCTTGATATAACTAAAATCCGGAATATCGATTTCATAGAGTTTTTCTTCCCCTACCCTTGCAATGACATTGTCTGCCTCACTTGTGTTATTTACGAGCATTTCACAAGATGCAAGTGACAGCACCATTGCGGAGATTATAATCAGTTTAGTTTTTCTTATCATACGAAAGGCAAAAATATAAATAAACTAGTATTTTAGTCGATTATTCGTGGGATTTAAGGAAATTTTAAATCTTTGAAATCTGACCAAAGCTAATTTTAAACAAAAGAAGAGATTGAATTACGAGATTGAGATACCCATTCATTGCAATAAAGAGCAAGTCCTCGCCCTTTATACTAATCCTGATCTCTTGTCAAAATGGCAAACTGATCTAACTTATTATCAAACTGTAAGTGGTGAAGTTGGGCAGTCCAATGCACAAGCCATTTTGTATCAGAAACACAACAATAAGCAGGTCATTATTCAAGAAACTGTGCTCGAGCGAAAAGGATCGGAAGATTTACACCTCCGATACGAAAATTCGAGTATCGCAGTAATCGAAAGACATCATTTCAAAGTACTAACCAACAATCAAACCCTTTGGACTGTGTCATACGACTTTCGATTTAAGCCAATTGGACTAAGGTTATTCAAATGGTATTTCAAACATTATTTCAGAGAAAAACATCTCGCTTTAATGATGTCCTTCAGTCAATTTGCAGAGACCTATGTCGGAACAGAAAATTAGATTAAAATGGGATTTCAGAGGTCCAGAAGCTAAACAGACTGCGAAACATTTTTTAACGCATTTGATTGAATTTCTTCACAAAGAAAACTTATCGCGTTATAACAAGGAATCTTACCAAGGCTTAGAACAAGCTTCAAGCAACTTCTGCAGTGTTTTTTTGATAATCGAATCGAAAGAATTAACTTTCTTTAAGGAACACTTAAAACCTCATCGTGCTTTTTACGAAGAATCTTAATTTAATTAGTACTGCTGCGATTACATTACTCTTTTTAGCATGTTCAAAATCTAATTCTCAATCGCAGTGCACATCTTGCCCTGATTCATCAGGTCTTCAATTTCAATCTAAATCCGAATATTCAAATACGGCAGAAACTTTGTCAAAATGGATTTCTGATTCAGAAAATAATAGCATTCAAGAAATAATTTCACAACCTAAAAAATTTGAGTTACAAATTCGATATAGCAGACGCTCTTCAATAGATCACACGAAGTTTGAAGACTATTATTTTTCTTATGCTCCAAAAGAAGAAAAACATTATTTCTATCCGGCTAGTACGGTAAAATTACCAGCGGCTATTTTTGCCCTTGAAAAACTAAATGAGTTTGAAAACATCAATAGAAATACTCCTTTTCTAGTTCAAGGTGACACCTTACCCATTTCAACATCACGGTGTATAGAACAAATTTTTGCCGTGAGTGATAATAAAGCCAATAATTTACTTTTCGAATTGTTGGGTGCTGATTATTACAATCGTCGATTTGTAGAATTAGGTTTTGAAAATAGTAGAATTAGTCATCGCTTGAGTACATCAAATTCCGCAGAACAAACAACTCTTCCTATATTCTTTTTCGAAAATACGGATACGATTTTAAGTATCGCTTCACAGACAAATGCGCCCATTGGGAAACTTGATTTATTGGGTATTGAAAAAGGAATTTCATACATCGATGACAATGGCGAGCGAAAAGGGGGTCCTTTCGATTTTAGTTTAAAAAATTGGTATGATTTAAAAGACCAAATGCAAACCGTCAAAAGATTAATTCATCCAGAATTATACGCAGAAAATATGCGTTTTAAAATTAATGATGAGCAGCGTGCTTTTTTAATCGAAACCATGGCTAAAACACCAAAAGACTTGGGATATGATCAAAGTACTTATTTCGATAGCTACGTAAAATTCTTAGTTTTCGGTGATCAGAAACAAATTGACAATGCTTTTCTAAAAAGTCACAATAAGGTTGGATTGGCCTATGGAACACTTACAGATACAGCCTATATAGTAGATGAAGAAAACCAAATCGATTTCTTCTTGTCAGTTACAGTACTAGTGAACAAGAACGAGCAATTCAACGACGGTGTTTATGAATACGACGAGTTGGGCATCCCTTTTATGGCTGCATTGGGCAAACGTATTTTAGCCTTTGAAAAAAACCTTAAGTAGAACTAGACTGGCGTGCCGTATAAATCAAAGTCTTCAGCACTATCGATGCGTACTTGTATAAAATGTCCAGGCTGCAAATAGTGATTCTCTGAAGAAATCAAAACGTGATTATCAACCTCAGGAGAATCAAACTCCGTTCTGGCAATATAATACCCCCCTTCTATTCGATCGACAATGCATCTAAAGGTTTTTCCTATCAGTTCTTGATTTTTTTCCCAAGAAATCTGAGATTGAATTTCCATAATCTCGTTTGCTCGATTGATTTTCACTTCTTCTGGAACATCATCTTCAAGCTGATAGGCGTGGGTTTGTTCTTCATGGCTGTAGGTAAAACATCCTAAACGATCAAAACGCTGCTTTTTAACCCAATCTTTCAGAACCTTAAAATCCTCTTCTGTTTCACCTGGATAGCCTACAATAAGAGTCGTTCTAATAGACATTCCCGGTACCATCTCTCTGAACTGAGTCAGGAGCTTGTCTGTTTTGGCCTTTGTCGTCCCTCTTCGCATACTTTTAAGGATGGGGTCGGCTATGTGTTGCAATGGGATATCAATGTAATTGCAAATTTTCGGCTCCTCTCGAATTAAATCAAGCACCTCCAGTGGAAATCCCGTAGGAAAAGCATAATGCAGTCGAATCCATTCAATTCCCTCCACCTCACAAAGTGCTTTTAAGAGCTCTGCTAAAGCTCTTTTCTTGTATAAGTCAAGGCCGTAATAGGTTAAATCTTGAGCAATTAATATCAATTCCTTTACCCCATTTTCAGCTAATTTTTTACTCTCAAGTACCAATTCTTCAATTGGCTTTGATTTATGCTTACCACGCATCAGGGGTATCGCACAAAACGAACAGGGACGATCACATCCCTCAGCTATTTTTAAATAAGCAAAATGTGGTGGAGTACTGTTTAAACGCTCTCCAATGAGTTCCTTCTTATAATCCGTGCCCAGAGCTCTAAGTAACTGCGGTAGGTGATGGGTACCAAAATACCGATCTACATCAGGGATTTCTTTTTCTAAATCATCTTTATAACGCTCACTCAAACAACCCGTAACAAAAACTTTTTCAACTTCACCTTCGTTTTTGAGTTTGACGTATTCCAATATCGTATTGATACTTTCTTCTTTAGCATTGGCAATAAATCCGCAGGTGTTGATAACCACTATATCCCCGTGCTGCTCGTGAACGACTTCTTTTCCTCCTGCCCTCAACTGACCGGTCAACACTTCAGAATCGTACAAATTCTTGCTACATCCTAGTGTAACCACATTGATTCTAGACTTTTTTATGCTTTTAGTCTTCATATCTAGAGTGAAAAGAAAGAATTTACAAAAGTATGCGCATCAAATTCTTGTAGGTCTTCTATGCCTTCTCCCACTCCAATATATTGAACTGGTATTTGGAATTGATCAGAAATACCAATGACTACCCCTCCTTTAGCCGTTCCATCTAATTTAGTGATTACTAATCCACTTACTTCGGTAGCATTCGTAAATGCTTTAGCTTGTGCAAAGGCATTTTGTCCTGTAGATCCGTCTAAAACCAATAAAACCTCGTGAGGAGCGTCTGGAATTACTTTTGACATCACTCTTTTAATTTTAGACAATTCATTCATTAAATTGACTTTGTTATGCAGACGACCCGCAGTGTCTAAAAGGACCACATCAGCTTTTTTGGAAACAGCTACTTGAAGCGTTTCAAAGGCAACGGCTGATGGATCTGTATTTGGTTGCGAGGTAACGATTTCACAATTAACACGCTGCGCCCAAGTTTTGAGCTGGTCAGAAGCCGCGGCTCTAAAGGTGTCTCCTGCTCCCAATATGACTTTTTTACCTTCTTTTTGAAGCTGATAAGCGATTTTTCCTATTGTTGTAGTTTTACCAACTCCATTGACCCCAACAACCATGATGACCTGCAATTCTTGATGCTTATTGTCATCAGATTCAAGATCGTGATGAGATTTTAGTAATTCATTGATTTCTTCGCGCAGGTATTGCGCTAAATCCTCAAGTTTACTGTATTTGTCTTTTTGAACACGCTCCTCTAATCGTTCAATAATTTTCAGTGTGGTTTCAACTCCTACATCAGATGAAATTAAAACCTCTTCTAATTCGTCAAGCAAGTCATCATCTATACTTGTCTTTCCGATTAAAACTTGAGTAAGCTTATTGAAAAATGAACGTTTTGAGACCTCCAATCCTTTGTTTAAAGAATGTTCTTTTTGTGTATTGAAAATCTTTTTTAAATCACTCATACCAGAAACTGTCTTACAAAGATAGGCGATAAAAAAAAGCCGCTCAACAGCGGCTTTCATATACTTTAAATCTAAAAATTAGTTTTTATTAAAAAAGTCTTTGACCATTTCAGGTGGCATTACCGACTCTACAAATGTGTAGGCTCCTGTTTTCGGAGACTTTACCATTTTGATCGCCTTAGTTAAACGCTTAGACTTTGACTGAAGTGTTGCTACTGTTTTCTTTGCCATCTTACTTTATCTCTTTATGAACGGTCATTCTTTTCAAGATCGGATTAAACTTTTTAATCTCAAGTCGATCAGGACTGTTCTTTTTATTCTTAGTTGTTATATATCTTGAAGTACCTGGCATACCTGATTCCTTGTGCTCAGTACACTCTAAAATTACCTGTATGCGATTTCCTTTTTTTGCCATGTTTTGATTCCTTTAAATCTTTGCCAAATTAGTCGATAAGCCCTTTAGCTCTTGACTCCTTTAAGACGGCAGATATACCTTTTTTGTCAATAATTTTAACTCCTTTTGAAGAGACATTGAGTGTAACCCACTTACCTTCTTCAGGAACATAAAATCTTTTCTTAGAAATATTAACGTCAAAACGTCTTTTTGTCTTATTGATGGAAAACGATACGTTATTACCAAACATTACTTTCTTGCCTGTAACTTCACAAATCTTTGACATTTTAAATCGTTTTAGTTCTTCTGTTTTTAAGAGTGTGCAAATTTAGATATTATTTTGGTTATCACAAATTAATATCCGCATTATTTAAAATTTCAGCATAGAGCAATTCTAGGCCTTTATTTATGGCTTTCTCGGTGATTCTTGTTCTGTGATTTCCGAGGTAAAAAACATGTGATTCACATCTCTTTTCTGTGCTTATGGCTATGACAGCAGTGCCAACCTCTGCGTCTGAATCTCCCTTTGACGGGCCTGCGTTTCCAGTTGTTGCGATGGCAATGTCACATTGCAGCTTTTGTCGTAACCCATTGGCCATGGCCTCGGCCACCTCTTTAGAAACCACACTATGCTGGTTTATCAGCCTCGAATCTACATTTAAAAAGGATTCCTTAATTGAGGTGTGATAGGCTACTACGCTGCCCTTAAAGACCTTTGAGGCTCCTGCTACAGAAGTAAGTCGTTTAGCAATACCACCACCCGTAAAACTCTCAGCACTAGCTATAGTCACTTGTTTTGTCTGCGCCTGCTCGACAATGAGTCGCTCTATTTCAGCGACCCCTTCTAATCCAATGTAATGAGCACCTAATCTTTGAGCTATAATGGCAATGCGCTTATCGATTTCAGCGATCAATACTTCTTTATTCTGTCCTCTAGCAGTTAGACGCAGTCGAACACGACCCAAATTGGGCAAATAAGAAAGCGATATGAACTTGGGCAGACTTTCTTCAACATCTTGAATTCGTTCAGCAATTAAACTCTCTCCTATTCCATAAACCAGCATCGTTTTGTGAACGATACAAGGCAATGCATAGCGCTCTTGAAGTCTTGGAATGACTTCGGTTCGCATGAGTTCTTTCATTTCAAAAGGAACACCAGGCAGCGAAATAAAATCAGTCTTTTCTTTACGCATCCACATTCCAGAGGCCGTTCCGTATTTGTTTTCTAAAAGTGTAGATTTCGAAGGTAAATAAGCTTGTTGCTCATTGATTTCAGTCATTCTAATTTGCAATTTTTGTTCAAAAAAGAGTCTTAATTTCTGTAAGAGCTCTTTATTTTCGACCAGTGTGTCATCAAAAAAATCGCAAAATACTTTTTTAGTAATATCGTCTTTGGTGGGACCCAATCCTCCAGTAAGTATGGCTATATCAGCGTTTTTTAAACTGAAATCTAAGGCTTCATTGATCGAATTACGACAATCGCCTATTGTGAGTATTTGAACAACCTCAATTCCAATACTAGTAAGCTGTTCACCTATAAATGAAGCATTTGAATTTACAACCTGTCCGATGAGAAGTTCGTCTCCTATACTGATTAAAACAGCTTTCATTAGAGACTGAAATCGGCAACTATTGCTTTGATCATCAAATTTGTTTGCGCCTTCAATTCTTTAAAACTCTCGGCGATTTCATCAAAAGACTCTTCAGCCTTTCCCATTTTTTCGATAGAAAGGGCTAAAACCATTAAATCGCTTCGACCAAACATCATGAAATTAGGCTTCATTTTATGAGCCATCTGATACGTCAATGCATGGTCCTTGACATTTACTGCTTCTTCTAAGGCCTGAATGTCTTGCGGAATTTCTTCTACAAATGCCTTTACCAGTGTTTCTTTAAACTCGTTATCTCCTTCTGCGAGTTCTTCAACCTGTTTCAAATCGTAAGCCATAATTGCTATTTAATAATTGTCTTTAAATGTACTTCTTGCTCAATTTTTCCTACTAACACATCATTTGCCTGAACTGGACCAACACCAGCAGGTGTGCCTGTAAAAATCACATCTCCTTTTTTTAACATGAAAAACTGAGAAACGTAAGCTATAATTTCATCAATTTTCCAGAGCATTAATCCTGTATTCCCAGATTGCACTTGAACACCATTTTTTTCTAATGAAAACGAGATATTTTCTAAATTTTCAAACTGAGCTTTAGATACCCATTTTCCTATAACTGCCGAACCGTCAAATCCTTTCGATTTCTCCCAAGGTAACCCTTTTTGCTTTAATTGTGTTTGTATGTCTCTGGCTGTAAAATCAATTCCTAAACCTATTTCGTCGTAATAATTCGGGGCAAATTCTTTCGCAATATGCTTTCCTACTTTGTGAATTTTAACCAAAAGTTCCACTTCATAGTGGATATCGTTACTGAATTCAGGACGGTAAAAGTCTTGTTCTTTAGGCAATACCGCAGAATCAGGTTTTATAAAAATCACAGGTTCTTTAGGACGTTCATTTGAGAGTTCCTCAATATGATCTGTATAATTTCTACCTATGCAAATAATTTTCATCGGTCTAGAGTTTCCAAGTTCCCAATTTAATTTGTGTTAACACCTTTTGAGTATATTTTGGAAAATCAGCATTGAGCATCCATCCAAAATATCCGGGTTCTTGTTCTAAAACCTCTTTAATTCGCTTTCCTTTAAATTTTCCAAAATTAAATATGGGTTCTTCCTCTTTATTTAAAGCAAGAAATCCAGCAAAATCGAGTGTTTCTCTTCTCTTGGTGAATGACGAGAGCGACTTAATGTCATTTTCAAGATCCTCGTAACGTTCAATCTGAGATAAAAGCACCTCATAAGTAGCCATGGTGTCTGCTAATGCAGAATGAGCCTCAACTAATTCCTTATCGCAATAAAATTTATAAGCCGCTGAGAGGGTTCGTTTTTCTTTTTTGTGAAATATGGTTTGCACATCTACGGACACCATTTTTTTGAGATCAATATCCACACCTGCACGAAGCAACTCCTCAACTAAGAGCGGAATATCGAAACGATCAGAATTGTATCCACCAAGGTCACTGTCTTTAAGAATGTCATAAACCTTTCTTGAAAGTGCCTTAAAGCTTGGTTCATCTTTGACTTTTTCGTCAGTAATACCATGTACCTCAGCCACTTCTGGCGGAATGGGAATTCCTGGATTGACAAGCCAACGGTATTGTTCTTTATTGCCGTTAGGAAAGACCTTAAAAATGCCAATTTCTACGATGCGATCTTTGACCACATTTGTTCCTGTAGTTTCTAAATCAAAAAAACATATTGGTTTAGTAAGATTTAACTCTAAAGGCATAAGTGCGTTTTAAATTTTGGCCGATACGTCCCAAGACTCGAGATATTCAGCGATGAACTTTATAAAAGATCCCCCCAAAGCTCCGTTAACAATTCGGTGATCGTATGAATGAGATAAGAACATTTTAGATCTTATTCCAATAAAATCCCCTTCCTCTGTAGATATTACGGCTGGCATTTTTCGAATAGCTCCTAAGGCTAAAATTCCTACCTGAGGTTGATTGATAATCGGTGTACCAAAAACACTTCCAAAAGACCCTACATTAGTAACCGTGTAAGTTCCGTCTTTGACATCATCTGGTTTTAACTTTGCATTTCTGGCGTTGTAGGCCAATTCATTAACTTTTTTGGCTAATCCAACAAGGTTGAGTTGATCGGCATTTTTAATGACGGGGACAATTAGGTTTCCGTCTGCTAATGCAGCGGCCATTCCTATATTGATTGCCGACTTTTTAATAATTCGCTCTCCGTCAAAGCTTATATTAAGCATTGGGAAATTTTTAAGAGCACGAGCTACCGCTTCTATAAAAATTGGTGTAAAGGTTAACTTCTCGCCCTCTCTCTTATAAAATTCATCTTTAACCCTATTTCGCCATTCGACAAGGTTGGTCACATCGACTTCAATAAAACTTTGAACATGAGCAGAAGTGGCTAAACTCTTGGTCATATGCTCTGATGTGAGCTTTGCCATACGGTTAAGTTCAATGATTTCATCTGAACTACCAATATTCATTTGTGGCGCAAGATTTATGGCTTCTCGAGTTTCTTTTTTAGGTTGCGGCACCTCTGTTGCAACATCTTCTTTTTGTGGTGTTGCTGTAAAAGCTGGTCTAGAGGCAACATATTGCAGAATGTCATTTTTTGTTACGCGACCTTCTAATCCACTGCCTTTAATTTGATTGAGTTCAGCCTCAGAGACATTTTCTTCTCGAGCTATTTTACGCACTAGTGGCGAATAAAATCTGCCTTCACTATTTGCTGTGATCGGCGATTTGAGTTGAGTTGTGGTTTCTGTAATATTTTGTTCAATCTCCTTTGCGCGCTCTTCTGCGCTTGTCTCTTCTGGTTTTGTTTCTTCTCGAGCAGGGATTTGTTCTATAGCAGTGTTGACTTGAGTAACAGCTTGGGGTTCTTCCTGCTCAGCAGAATCTTCGACATCAGTTGTTTCGATTACAGCAATGACATCTCCAACTTGAGCAACTTCTTCTTCGCTAAAATTAACCTGTACCAAGGTGCCTGAAACTTCTGAAGGGACCTCTGAATCGACTTTGTCAGTGGCTATCTCAACTATAGCCTCGTCTACTTCAATGGAGTCTCCAACATTTTTTAACCAATTTGTTATGGTTGCTTCCGTAACGCTTTCTCCCATTTGAGGAAGTACAACATTAAATTTAGCCATTTAAGTTTTGTCGGTTTTAAGTTTTAAACAAAAGTAAGAATTTAATACTTGAGTGGTATACGATTACTGATACTTCGACCTAAAGTTACTTCGTCAGCATACTGCAATTCATCTCCTATAGATACCCCTCTTGCAATGGTGGAGAATTGCAACTCTTTATCCATTAATTTTTTATAAATATAGAAACTGGTAGTATCGCCTTCTGGAGTTGCGCTTAGTGCGAAAATGACCTCGCTGATTTCTTCATTCTCAACCCGTTTGACAAGGGCTTCAATTGTAAGGTCTTGAGGACCTATACCCTCTATGGGTGAAATCAATCCGCCGAGCACGTGATATTTTCCACGATATTCGGCTGTTGATTCTATTGCCATTACATCTCTAACATCTTGTACCAAACAGAGTGCTTTGGATTCTCTTTGCACATCATTGCAGATTTCACAAACCTCTTCATCGGTTATATTGAAACAATTTTTGCAATGTTTGATCTTGGATCTCAAATCTACGATGGCCTGTGCGAGATTAACACTTTGAATTTCAGGCTGTCTCAATAGAAAAATAGCCAAACGCAACGCCGTTCTTTTACCGATTCCAGGTAGCTGGGCAATTTCGTCTACTGCGCTCTGCAGTAATTTAGAAGAAAAATCCATAATGAATTAGAGGTAGTTTTTCAAAAGAAAGATTTGTATTTTCCACTCGAATTTATAAATCATCTTAGGTGTGAATTCTTCGACCATAGCTATACTTCTGATCTCCTATTTTTTGGTATTACTATTAATAGCCAAATTTACCTCGAAATCTGATAGTAATGAAGACTTTTTCCGTGCCAATAGAAAAGCACCTTGGTATTTAGTCGCATTTGGAATGGTAGGAACCTCTTTATCTGGGGTCACTTTTATTTCGGTTCCTGGATGGGTTGGAGAAACAGAGATGACTTATTTACAAGTGGTTTTCGGTTATTTAGCAGGGTATCTAGTAGTAGCTTACGTATTGCTTCCTCTGTATTACAAACAAAATCTCATTTCCATTTACGGCTACCTAGGCAATAGATTTGATGCGAAGACACAACAGATTGGATCATTTTTCTTTTTTGTTTCTCGTATCCTAGGTGCAGCTTTTCGCCTTTATTTAGTGGCTATTGTACTTCAAGAATTTTTGTTCAGCGAGATGGGGCTTCCATTTGAAGTGACAGTAATCATCTCTGTCTTTTTAATATGGATTTACACGCATAAAGGAGGTATTAAAACCATCATTATTACAGACACCTTACAGACGTTGTTTATGATGGCGGCTGTGATTTTTGCCATTAGCAGTATACTACAGTCTTTGAATCTTTCCCTTGTGGAATATTTGCAAAGTCCTGCTTTCGACAATTACAATCAGCTGTTTATCTTCGACAGTCTACTCTCTAAGTCTCACTTTATCAAATCCTTTGTTGGAGGGATGTTTATCACAATTTGTATGACGGGATTAGATCAAGACATGATGCAAAAAAACCTGAGTTGTAAATCACTAGTTGACGCCCAAAAAAATATGGTATCCTTCAGCTTTGTTCTGGTCTTGGTAACTTTTTTGTTTGTGTTTCTAGGAGGCCTTCTCTTCTACTATAGCGAACAAAATGGGGTTGGCATTCCTCTTATGGATGGAAATCCTAAAACAGATTTACTCTTTCCTGAAATCGCTCTTTCAGGGGATTTAGGTATTGGTCTTTCAGTTTTTTTCTTACTCGGTCTTATCGCTGCAGCCTACTCAAGTGCCGATTCGGCATTAACAGCATTGACAACAGCCTTTTGTATTGACTTTATCCATATTGAAAATCTCAGTGAAGAAAACCAGCAAAAAATGCGTAAAAAAGTTCATATCGGTCTGTCTTTTTTACTGGTTTTGGTAATTGTGATTTTCAACAGAGTCATTAGCACAAATGTAATTGACAGTCTTTTAGTGGTAGCGGGTTACACTTATGGTCCGTTACTAGGTCTCTTTAGTTTTGGGATGTTCACAAAGCACAAAATAGCAGCCAAAAAAATTATGTCAATATGTCTTTCAGCAGTTGTGATTATAGCTCTTATCGCTCAAATTCCCGCTGAAAAAGTTGGTGGTTATGTTATTGGATATGAGTTGTTACCTCTGAATGGTTTACTCACTTTTTGCTTGTTGTATCTTTTTAGAGATCGAACTAAAACGCTTACCACTTCATAATAACACTTCCCCACGTGAATCCACTTCCAAAAGCTGCGAGTACTACAGTTGATCCTTTTTGTATGAGGCCTTTTTCCCAAGCCTCCGTCAAAGCAATAGGTATAGAT
>Ga0066830_10000083_pt1 | contig 12863 bp, 31 predicted proteins | sample ETNtaG_20_FD_65499 | JGI IMG/M metagenome (GOLD analysis project Ga0066830, IMG submission 65499) | Marine microbial and viral communities from oxygen minimum zone, Eastern Pacific Ocean - ETNP201306PF45B | ecosystem: Environmental > Aquatic > Marine > Oceanic | place: Pacific Ocean: Eastern...
GAAGAATCTCTTCCTCTTCTATCTGAACGCTATCTATCTCTCTTATGTAACTCTCATACTTGGCTATTATCTCTTCTTTCATATATAAAAAACTTCTCCCATTCTTCTCTAACTTCTTCTGCTCTCGCTATCATCGGTAGCGGAACCGTTTTTAATTCTTTTTTGTATGGATAATCATCTTTCTTCTCTCTATTACACTTCTGGCATGTTAACGTTATGTTTTCTATCCCTCTCGTCCCTCCTTTTGATTTAGGATATATATGTTCTATTGTTAATTCTTCCTTACTATACGTCTTCTCGCAGATCTGACACTTAAAATCAAATATACCACATAACCTACTCAAACTCATCCGCCTTGGTACCCTATTCTTTAAATAATTATTTTTTAATACTAATATCGTTGGTATATACCACTTCTTTTCTTTTGTTCTTATATATGGCTGATCTTTATATAATTCTCCTATACCCTTTATCCATTCTTCTGATTCTATTAAATTACTTTCTTTATCAAAACACTTAACACTCCCTTTTAATATATGCAAAAATGCCGCTCTTCTACTCAAAAAGCGGTGCGGCAAAAATGCTGAATCTAACAATAATGTGCTCGTCATTTTATATTAGTATTTTTGAAAATATTTAGCGAAACCATGACGTTCCTATTTTTTTGATTTTTGAAAAACTTAATTAATAAATAAAGGGGAGATTGAAATTATACACCCCCCCCCGCTTCTCGTAAATAAAAAGTTGGCGTTTTTTAGAAAATAGGGTAGGGTTACCCCTACCCCATCGCAAGGGTTAACCCCAAAGCTCTTCTTCAACCAGAGCTTGCAACTCTTCAGGATGAGAGTCGAGCCATGCTTCGGACTCTTCGCGCTCTTCTTGTGTCGCTTCTTCATCAACCTGCCAATCATGAACAGATACAAAATCCGTGCCACGATCAAACCCTTTGCCGTGGCATTCCCACGACCCGATCCCATCATTTTCGATTTCGAATTCGATGATGGCTGAAGTTCCGTTGGCGGTTGGTACGTCAATTGTGATTGTTTCCATGGTTCAAATATAGGCGAAAACCTAAGGCGGCGCAAGCTCTTTTTAAATTTATTTCAACTTTCTTTTAATGCTCTGGATAGGTTATCTCATCCACGGTTGAATCCCAACATGCGCGGCAATCTCCACAAACATTGCCTTGCTTATATGCAACGCAAGAGACCTTTGACTTGTCATTAGATACAGCAGAAGATAAGACACCTAATCTTTTTGCATAAGATTTGACGGATTGCTCAACCTTGAAAGCTGACAATCGAATAATAAAATTCAATGGTCTTTTTCTTTCTTGCAATACTTCGCGAACCATCTTGAACTCTTTGGTAGGAAGCCAGAACTTAATATCAGGCAAGGCTTCTGCAATGTCAAAGAGTATATGCAAATGATCAGAAGATTGCAAGTCTCCTGAATCATGCCAACGGAAGACGCCACTTTTTTCTCTGCGCTGTATCAATTCGATCATGGCTTGTTTCCATGTCGATTGTTTTAACTTATCAAGTCTATTGTTCAAAGACTTTTGCACGTTGTCGAATAGATATCGACCTTTCAAGGCGTAGCAATTACTGCATACTGTGCCCTCTTGCTTGGCAAGAATAGATCCCGTTTTGCAAGCTTTCGCGGGTGTGTTGTACGAGAAGCAAGGCATCTTGCTTGGCGAGGATAAAGAGCCTGTGATTTCTTGGAGAGCTTTAATGGTGCGATTCATGAGGTAATTATACGAAAAACAAAATTCAATACAATGCTTTTTTTAATATATCTTTTTTTAATAATAAGCTTGACGAATAGACAATGATCATGGTAAAATCCCCGGCCTTTGTAACATGTTAAATATCAAAGGTTTGTGTTAATTTTAAAATAAATCATACTTTCTTTAGGGGTAAGACAGCTTTTGTCCCACCGTGTCTGGTATGATAATATCATGAACAATCAAGATATGATAATAAAAAACGATGAGACCCTTTTGGTTTCTTGCTGTGGCTGCGCTCAAGACTTGCGAATAACTCGCGATGAAGCAAATGAATGGATCGACATCTCTGGTTTCATGTGTCAAGAATGCGATTAATTGAAAAATAATTCTTTACAATCTTTTAAATATAACCCATAATAATCTCATGGAAGTTAAAGATCAGCCCCTAACATTCACCGAAAAATGTGAAGTCCGACACGCCTTGCAGGATTACAAATGTAAGCTCGAAGGAGATGTGAAGATGTTTCAGAATTCTGGATTGAAAGAACTTTACTACAATAAAATCAACAAGATAAAATCGTTAATTAATAAAATAGAAAGCACATTATAATATGACAAAATTCCCTGTTCAAAAGTTCACATTCACTTACCGCAAAGATAAGGACAACGAGGTTGCAACTTATGTCACTTCAGCGCCTATCGAAGATCACCAAGATCACTTTGTCGCTTACAAGTATCAGAAAGGACAATCTTGCGGGGTGCGAAGGTTTAACAAGGTAAATATCTTGACACCGATCCAAGCTATAAATAAAGCTTGACAACAAGAGGGCTTCGGCCCTCTTTTTTTTGTGCCTGCATATCCGCGTCATCAGGGGTCCACTTATCATAATACGAAAAATTCAAAACGAGCGCAAGCTTTTTTTAAAATTAATTTATTATATAATGATATATAAAGAAAATATATTTATAGGAACTTATATGTCTAGTTATAACTTATAGTTATATGTATAGTTAAGTAAACCCTTCTGCGCCAAAAACTTACGCATGAAAAGAAAATGATGTAAGCCCTTGAATATCAGCGACTTACGCGGGCCGGAGCTCGTAACCCCTTGATAGTCAACGAGTTACAGATGCTTGTGGGCTGCAAGCAGGTGAAATATTTTTTATATATAGTAAAGTATAATTATAGTAAAGTATAAATATAACCTTTATTATTTTTTACTTGTAGAAAAGTTTTATAAGCTTTTGTAAGTGGTTGCTCATTATGCTTTAACACAAATGAATTATACTTATAAGGATTGTATGTTGTCTGTATAGCTTCACTGGGTATAGAATAGGAAAGATCCTGCTCTCCAATTATATAAGCATGAACATTTTTTCTTTGCTCCCGCAGGACTCGCTGCCTGCCGCCTTGCTGGACCCTGAACTCAGGATCATTGAGTGACAAGCCGAGAGAATGACCTATGACTTTTCCCGTCTTGACATCGACCACAGAAAACAGTTTGCGATGGAGATTGAAGTAGACTTTGACTTTCATACTGAAATAATACAATAACGACACAATAAAACAACAAAAATCTTTTTTAAAATAATCATTCTTTTTGCTTGCATTATCCTGAAAAACTGTCATACTATAAGTATGAAAGATAAAGAATTCAAACAATTCCTAGCGCGAGTCGCAGCCAAAAAATCCGCAAGAGACAAGGCCTCACGCAAATACTTGGACGGGTTGAGATCTTGGGAGATGGGCAAAAATAATCACACTTTTTCCTTGCGTTAATCTTTAAAACTGACATAATTAAATCATGAAAGTTAACAAGAACTCTGAAACCGGAATCGTCACCTACACCATGCCAAACGGTAAGACTTTTTCCGCAGCATTTAAGAACGCGCCTTATTGTGTCGCCTGTGATGGTGATGAAGTCCCTTCCACATGGAACGGCAAGACATATATCTATATGTATGATTGGAAAAATCGTCATCATGATTACTATTGTTTTGAGGACGATATCTCAACTGATGTTGCACCGTGGGAAGTTATGGGAGTTCGCCATGTTGGAGATCCGATATATGCGACAGCAATGCGAGAAATATAACTTGACAATCGACTTTAATCTGTTATCTTATACGTATGAAAGCAATACTACTTTATGTCCTTATTCTATCCCAATCAATCTCGGCACTGGCGTCATCAATTACAGATGAACAAAAAATTGTGGCAATCACGTTACTTGCAGAAGCAAGAGGAGAAGGAGACAATGGAATGGGCGCGGTTTGTGCCGTTATTCAACAACGAGCAATCGAAAGAAAACAAACAGCAAAACAAGTCTGTTTAGCCAAATGGCAATTTTCATGCTGGAACGGTAAAAGTTTAAAAGATCTTGAATACTTGCTTGACTTGCCACAGGCAAAGATGGCAATATACTTCGCCAAGAATGTCAACTCAATGAATCGTGCCTTGATTGGTTATAGCAACCATTATCACGCAACATGGATGAAAAAGAAACCGTATTGGGCAAAAGGTCAAAAACCTGTCAAGGTAATAGGTCAACACGCATTTTACAAACTGTGAATAAATTTTAAGGTAATGTAGCGGTGAATTATTCTAATTAGACACTGGTTATTTTCATCACCTTGTCGGTAACTACATAAAAGCCGACACGCTTTCCCCTCGTTAGTTGGTTAGTTTGTGTCTATGGGTTAACCCCCTCCTTCGGGAGGGGGTTTTTTTGTATAAACTCTTGGCTAGCAGAAGCTTACGCAGGCCGGGGATTTTAATACGAAAACCTAACCCTTGTCAAGCTTATTGTTTTTTAATGTAAATCATTGGAAAACAACAACTTACAAACGCCGGGGATTTTACAACAAATACCCATTGCTTGTCAAGTTTATTATAATAAATCTTTTTTTAAAATAATCATTCTTTTTTCTTGCGCCAAGCTGAAAATAGATTATATTATAACCAATGAAAACAACGAAAGACTTCAATATGTCCCTTTACTTCGGTATCATCAGCTCAGCCTCAAGGCATAAAATCCTTATTGAGGACGAGTTGAAAAAGGCGCTCTCAGAAGAGCGTAAGCAATACTTGCAAGCGCAAATTTTAGAGCAAGATTATATCATCAAAAGAATAGAAAATAATGCTTCCATTTTCCTCGATGCATCAATAGATAATACCCAAGAATAAAACAAAAATAATTTAAACTTTTTCTTGCGCCAAACTCAAAACCTGTTATATTTAAACCATGAAAGAGACATTATCACGAAGCAATAACAAATTCATTTTAGCTGGCAAAAAAGATGGCGTGTGGCACTACTCATCGCGCACACGCAAAATCCATTACCCTAACTCTAATAACGGGATCAATAAAATTTATTGGACTCCTGACCGAAAAGATGCGATGTATGAAACCGTAGAAGTTGCTGAGCTTTTCGAAATGGTATGGAAAGACTGCGGTCAAAATTTCGAGGACTTTAAATTAATCGATGTTTCTGAATTATACTCATGAAGACTTACCCATCATATACAGTAATTGACCCATTCAGATCTGAAGACTGGATTGTTCGATTCCCTAAAACTACAGATGGCCTCATTGAGGCCATCGAATACTGCAAAGAAAATAACCTTGCTGGTGTTAGGTTCTCTAAAAATGAGAGCCATGTCGAAACCGTGTGGGAAAAATAATTTAAACTTTTTCTTGCAATAACCTAAAAATAGACTATATTTAAACTATGAAAAACAACGAAATCAACCACTCCGCTCCTTCCACCACCGAAACCCTGCCTTTTACGGAGGCTTACGACAAGTGGGTCGAGCGTAACGAGGCCGACTATGGTGATGTGCGCGAAGCTATAATAGAGCTGAGACACTGGGAGGAACTCGCAAGCTGCTTTAATTAATGCGCTTTTAACGGGGGCTTCGGCCCCTAAACCTTTGGTAAGCAACGACTTACCGCCTCCCCCCGAAGGGCGGGCCGCGTAAGCGGTTCATCATCAAAAGTTTACAGAAAGTTTTTATTAACGTAAACTGTTGATAGGCATAGCCTTACGAAGGCCGGGGATTTTACTACAAATACCCTCTTCTTGTCAAGCTTATTATTTTCCTACATAAACCGTTTGAAATCAACAGGTTACGAAGGCCGGGGATTTTACCACAAACCCTCTTGATTTGTCAAGCTTATTAAAACTTTTCTTTTTTTTTAAAATAATTGTATTTTATTCTTGTTTTATCTATCTAGGTATTTTAATATACATTTATGGAAGATAAGTTAGAATTAAGAGTCAACGGGGAAAAAAGGCTTACTTTTGGCCCTCGCGTGTGCGACTACAAATGGGCCGTTGAAATAGCCCGCAAAATAAATGGCGCGACAATCCACCAAGGCAGCGCAAAAATTTGGCCTGAAGAAAAATCATATCTTGATGCTCGCGGTTGGGTAATATAAAAAATAAATTTGACAATTAACAAAAAATAAAGTATTTTAATACCATGGATAGCGAACTACATAATTACGAACCCACCTGTGAAGAAATCTACCCTTCTGACTTCGATCATGAAGCTTACCAAAAATGGATCAATGAAGTCCATGTAGCCGATTTCCAAGACAAAGACTAAACATAAACAATAACAACAAACAGAAAGTAAAGAAAAAATGAAATTAATCATCGACGAATCAAGCCTTGAAAAACGAGTATTCTTTCCTGTCAAGATGAAATGTCAACCGACTGTAGAGCTTGAACCCGGTTTGATTGTTCAACCAAAGCAAACGTATGTCTACAATGGTAATAATGGTGACATTTTTTATCATGGAACAGACAGATACGGTTTATTGAAGCATGAAGACTTTCTTGGTAAGATTGAGAAAAACCTAGCAAATCGAGGATATCATGATTTTGCTTGGGGTCCAGATATGACCAAGGAAGAAAAAAGCGAAATCCCTCATCGCGAAATCTTCGCTGATAAAGATGGAGGAACGATTCGCGCAAGATTCTTTCTCCCTACGAAAGAAAATGTCGGAAATAATAATAAAGATGAAATTGGAATTTGTCTTGATTCATGGAATAGTATCACAGGCAAGAAAAGTGAAAAGATGCAAATGGGAGCATTTCGTTTTGTTTGCTCCAACGGAATGATTGGTTTTAACGATTCTGTCAGTTTTTCTAAGAAGCATACAGGCGGAAACTTTGGCGAAGATCTAGGAGATATGATACTTGACAAACAATTTGACGCATTATGGGAAGATTACGGTAAAGACCTTGAGGTCTATCGAAATATGGATTCTCAAGTAATAACTAAAGATCAACTTGAAAGCATCATTAAAAGTTTGCCTGTCGGTAATCCTGAGAAGCAGCGCAAAAATAATCACTTCGACGGGATCAGAGATCGATTCTGGGTATCGGAATTCGATACAGATCGTCGAGATCGTTCTGAGCATACCTTATGGGATCTCTACAACGCAACGACAGAACATATCACCCACACTGTCGAGAAAGAAAACGGCAAAGTGGATCTTGCCCATCGTATGCAAGAAAAAGTAACTCCGTTTTTCAAAAACCTTTCAGATGGGTTAAGAGCGCAAAAACCGCTAGTGGAACTTCTCGCCTAAGAAGAGATCAAAAGTCAAGCATAAAAGTCACCCGAAAGGGTGGCTTTTTTTTGTATAAATTTATAGTATAGTTTTAATTTATAATTACATGTATAGTTATATTCTTAATGTATGTATAATTATGCCCCGAAAATACCTGTTAATATAAAGCGTATATACTTATGTAAGTTATTGATAGAGAGGGACTTATGATAACCAAATTATGTTGTAAGTCGTTGATAATGAGGGGTTTACGGCCTCCCCCGAAGGGGAACGGCGTAAGTCGTTCAATATCAAGGGTTTACGCAATAATTTGACTAATGTAAACTGTTGATTATCAAACACTTACGTTTCTATACTTTATAATTATATTGTAATTTTTTATATTTATATAAATTTTATATAGCAAGTTATTATTTATGTATTATTACGGTATATTTAACTCACAATTATTTATATGTTATTATAGAGTATTTCGTTCACAATTATTTGCTCGTAATTCGCTTCCGAATCGAAAGAAATAAAGCTTTACAAAGACGTAAAATCTGATAAATTTAATCCATGGACAATAACTCAAACGTAATAGAAATCACCCCTACATGGGAGGCAACCACACCCATAATGATAGATATCATTAAAAACCCCGATGCCTCTTTTAAATCAATTGAAAACGCCACAAACGAATTACTGAAGATGGCAAGAGTGGCAGACAAATACATTGAAATAAGCTCATACAAAGATGGCGAATGTGTTGAACAGTATGTTGAATTAAAAGATTCCATTTAAATGTTTAACTCTTTAATAAACTCATGAATTTTTTAGATTTTACAGTCCATATAGATCAATCAGTTAGTCGTGAACTATGGTATGGTAAATGGGAAATTGAATATAATGGAGATTATTATTATGGAACTTGGGAAATTGATTATGGGATCGGACTGTATATAGATAGAGATATCCAAATTGATTGGATGGATAATCCTAGTGATGAACTAGTCGATGAATTGTATCCAAAACTAAAAAAATCAATATTAAAAAAATTAAAACCAGTTACAACATGCATTTAGAAATTATTACTAATAATGTTCCAAGGGATTTATTGTATCCTTATGAACTCTCAGAGAAAGATTGGGAAGATACTTGCTATGATGAGAAAGATCGGCAACGAGCAGAGCAGGAAGGAGATACTTTTATTAAATATAAAAATTATGTTTATTCTCTTGCTGATTTTATGAGAGTAGAAGATAATTCACCTTTGAAGGGTTGGCATGGGTATTTATCAGAAACATTCTTTTCTGGAATATTAATTAAGTATTGTGAAGATACTGCTCAAGTTGTATTAGGAAGATATTATTCATAAACAAATAGGAGACTGATATGGGATTAGATCAAATGGCATACAGGATAAAACGTGGAATTATCAATGAAGAAGTTCCATATAATAAAAAAACAAATGGTCTTGATGAAAACCCTGATAGTGGTTTTGAAGAGATTGGCACTTGGCGCAAACATTACGAGCTAGATGATTGGATGACGGACCTGTATTGGAAGAAAGGCGGGAAGGGCAACGATGGCATGTTTAATTGCTGTTGGATGAAATTATCCAAGCTAGATTTAACTGAACTAGAAGTTTGTTTACTTAAAGGTGAAATAGCATATAGCGATTGGCCTTCAGAGATAGACACTCAAAAAGAATATGATTTAAACTTTATTAAAAAAGCTAAGAAAATCATTGAAGATGGTTTTGATGTGTTTTATTCTAATTGGTGGTAATAATATGAAAGAAGAAAAAATTACAACTTTTACATACGCTGATTTAAGTAAACAAGATTTGGTTGATGAAATTGCGTGGCGAGCATTAATGGTTCAACCAAAAGATGTCTATATGGAATGGTTAGATGGTGAAGTTTGTAATGTTGAAGAGTTAATTGCTTTGTTTGATTATTTAAATGATAAATTAAATCGCAGAACTAGCAAAGACATGGCAGACATGTATAAGGATGAGTTCATGGAAAAACTTAAAATAGAAAAACTATTATGAAAAAAGATTATTTTAAAGATGGAGAATCTGTAGTTGATTCTATTTTTTCGGAATGGAAGACTGAAATTCGGAAAAGTAAAAATCAGAATCTTAATGACAGTTTTTATGAGCTTAAACACTCCTTTGCAAGATTTCAAATGGAACTTATTAAACAAGGTTGTAAAGGATATTTTTCAAATGACTAGAAACTTTAAAACTCTTTATATTACATTAGCAGTGCAAGTAGAAGATACTGCCGATTGTCAAGATGTTTTGGAAGATTTAACTTATACTATTAAACATCCTAAAATCATTGATTCAGAAATTATTGAGCATCAAGTATGGGAAGAAGAAATATGAGAAAGTATATTGAAACCTATATGGCAGATGATACTACAAAGTTTGCCGACAAGATGTTTGATAAGGCGTTAGTTGGTTATGACTTTAATGGTCAAGTTTATTATGATCATCACAAAATGACAGTTATCCTTAAAAAAACAGGATTGACAGACAGTGAAGTTAATGAGAAAATATTACTTTTAATCGCTAAAGACAAAATAAACATTATTGTTATCCCTAAAAAGTTATGAGCAGAAAAACAGTTGCTATAAAGAACATTGATACAGATTTATTATCTCAACAAAAAAATGATTTGATTGATGTTATTGGATTCCTTGAGGACAGTGGAGCGTGCTTGAACTGTGAGACGTCTTTGAAGGATCATCTTGAACCGCATACGAAAACTTGGATTGAAAGTTTGGATGGATTACTTAACATGATAGATGATATGCAAGACAGTGGAGTAGGTGAAAAAGATTAATATGAAAAAATATACACTAACTGGTGAATATACTATTATATACGTCAAAGAGCAAACTATTGAAGCGAGCAGTCATAAAGAAGCAGAAGAAAAATTCAACAAGATATTATTAGACACTGATGCGAGAAATTGTCGCCCTAATTATATGGGGTGGGAAATAACGGAAAACGAGATAAAATAAAAAATTATGAAAAAACTAATACACAGACCTGTTGATGACGACCAAAAAGTCTTTTTTGAAAACGAAGAACAATTTTCTGATTGGGTAAGTTGCCAAGAAAGAGGAACTTTATTTGCTGCTGATGATCATAACAATGTCTATACAGTTATGTGCATGGATGGTGATGCTCCATGGGCAATATGCTACCTAAAGGGATTTAGGACATTAACATTTAAAATCTTAGTGAGAGATTTTGAATTGTCTTGGATTGATAACGATCAGATGCTCCACCTGATAGATATCTGTGAAAATTAAATAGCTTTATTATTGACGCGAATCAAAAAGTGTTTCAAAATTACTGGACATATGACAGCTATAGACAAACTAATTCGAACGCTAGAACTTCATGAATATTCCAGTAATATGGAATCTTACAAACGGTATGTAACCAATAAACAGCATTCTCAGCTTTTAGTAGAGGACGTTTACAGTGGAAGTGAACAAGTCAGTTCCGAGTGGATCGATGCTTCGGAATGGGATAGTCAACAATGTTTAGACTTTTTAGGATATTAAAAGCATGAGACAATACACTAGACCACCAGTAATAAAATGGGATGTGAATTCTTTGGCAAAAGAACTTGGTTTTTGTTTTGATAAAACTGGATCAATGTATTTTTTGACAGACGAACAGGGAGCAGTTTTCGATAGTAGATCACTTGAAGAAATTAATGGATACTTGCTTGGATACAAGTATAGCCAGATTTGCACCAGTAAATTATTTTAAAACACTACTATTATGAGAAGATTTGATTTCACTAAACAGTTACCTACTTATTGCAGTGATAAATACGAAAAAGAATACTTTTTAATATTCGCTATTTTTGTAGCAGGTAAAAACGCAAAGGTGGCAACAGAGAAAACTTGGGAGTTAATGAAATGGATACGTCACGACGAAACCCCATTTACTTACCTTAAAGAAGTTATTAAAGATGATGATTTATTATCAGTTTATTTAAAAAGGATTAAGGTCGGTCAATACGCCAGAATAGAAAAGGCATTAAAAGATATTGTTAATTTAAATGTTGAAACTTGCACATTAGATGATCTTTTAGCTTGTCATGGAGTCGGCAATAAAACTGCGCGATTTTTCTTGCTTAATACTAGGAAGGACGCAGAATATGCGGTATTAGATACTCATGTTCTTAAATGGCTAAACAGTTTGTTTGGCAATTGGATGAGCGTCCCTAAATCTACACCCACAAGCGGATCTCGATATGCGCTATGGGAATACAAAGCGATTCAGGCAATGAAAAAAGAATACCCTGAACGAACATTGGCACAAGCAGACTTTGAAATCTGGAAAACATTTGCTAAAGTTTAATATTATGGAATATATATATGCATTAAAAGTTAATGAAAAGGAAGAAAACTTCTTTGCTTTTTACAATACTTTAAATAAAGCGAAATCGGCAGGGAAAGATTGGTTGGAAAAAACCAATAAAATATGGTACAATCCAGTTACATACGTAGGAATGACATGTTATGAGTTGACATTAGATATTCATAAAATACAATTCAACACAATAGATAACGACAATAATTATGGAACTCACATAATCGCAGCATTTACCCGTCGAGCTAGTGGGCCAAACGGTAATAACGTAATAACAGAAGAACAACCATCTTGGACATAAAAAAACATTTGCTAAAGGTTAATATTATGAAATACGTATATGCATTAAAAGTTAATGAGGAGAAAGAAAACTTTTTTGCTTTTTACAGTAGTTTAAGTAAAGCGAAATCGGCAGGGAAAGAGTGGTTGAAAAATAACAACAAAATATGGGAGAATCGAATTTCATGTGAAGGAATTAAGTTTTATGAGTTGGTATTAAATATTTATAAGATACAATTAGAAACAATAGGTAACTATGACATGAGATATGTCACTTGCATATTCACCCGTCGATCTAGTGGGCCAAAAGGTAGTAACATAATAACAGAAGAATAAACATCTTGAATATGAAATACATAGAATTAACCCAGCTTACATTTATTGGGCCTGCAAGCGGAATCGAAGAAATCGTTAAAGAGAAAATTATGATTAACTTTAATAAAGTTCATTCGTTTTTTCCCTGTAACACTTCAGATCACACTTCGGATAATTATTCTAAAATTGAGATGAAGCGCAGCATGATAACGGTAGAAGAATCATACGACACCATTAAAGATAAATTAAAATAATTAATATGAAAGCAATAACACACACTTCAGATATAGGTCTAGGCATTCATTCTGTTCTAGAAAGAGCAGATCAAGAGATTAAAAATTTACGTAAAGGAAAACTAAGTTATAAATCAAGGTATTGGAAACCTGTAGACAGAAGAAGTCCTTCAGAAGTTAGTAAATCAGGAGTTAGTAAATACAGCAATAAACAAAAGTTTTCAAGAGGACTTTATGATGAGTGGATGGAAGGTTATGAATACTTTTGTAATCAGACCGTAAATACAAAAGGTTACAAAGTAAACAGAAATAAATTAAAAGCTGATATT
>Ga0066830_10000086_pt1 | contig 12723 bp, 22 predicted proteins | sample ETNtaG_20_FD_65499 | JGI IMG/M metagenome (GOLD analysis project Ga0066830, IMG submission 65499) | Marine microbial and viral communities from oxygen minimum zone, Eastern Pacific Ocean - ETNP201306PF45B | ecosystem: Environmental > Aquatic > Marine > Oceanic | place: Pacific Ocean: Eastern...
CTACAGACCCAATCACTAAGGCACGTATAGCTGACCCTAAGAAAGAGGGCAAGGTAAGTCCTCAGGGTACTACTATGATAACATCATGGCCAGCGTTAAGAGAGGCATATAATAGAGGAGAATTAACTTCAGACGTCCTTAAAGGGGCACCAAAAGATATCGTCTCATTCATGAAGGGAGAGACTGATATACTTTCTGAAAAATATGCAGAGCCTGAGTATAACATAAACCCAGACACTCAGGATATCGCCACATACAGGAGTATAGGAGACCCAGACTCAAAAGTGGGAGACGTATACACCAAAAACGATGAAGATGCAGGGAAGAGAAATTTAAGTTGGTTTAGATATGACCCTGATAACCCTGCAAATAGGGGCATGATATCACGCAAGAAATCAAAAATGAAGTCATATGGACAAAAGCTTCAGGACTACATACAGGGAGATTCGAGAGGAGGTGGAGGTTCAGGTTATGAAATGGTAGGCGACTACAGTGAGGAAGAGCTGGCTGGACTGTATCCAGACCTTCAGGTAGGTGGAGATGTGGGTATGAGCGACTTCTCTCAATCTGTCTACAGGCCTAGCAAGAAGCAGATCGCTGAGCAGAAAAAACGTAATCCAGGTCCAGGGCCACAGCCACCTCGTGATGAAAAGAGAATTAAGGAATTTATAGATGAAGGCCCAGTTCGTATGAAGCTTAGAAAGGCCGAGCTACCTATGGGTGATAAAAGATCTTTAGTGGGAGATATAGAGAGAGGCGAGTACTCTGACCCCGACAAGCCATTCGTTGAATTTAAAAAAGGCGGTAGGCAGCAAGACTATAGAGACCTTACAGGTAAGAGAGGTAGAAAGGCAAGGAGACAAAATAGAGGTCAAAACATTAGGGCTCTCTTTGATAGAAACGCACTTGGAGGTCAAGAGAAGTCTAAGAGGGAGTTTGGTCGTTTCGAAAACCTAGGTGAGAAGCGTAAGTATAGAAAGGAAGAGAGGCTTGCCAAGTCAACATACGGGCGTGGTCTTGAGGATATGACTGGAGGAGAGCTTGAGGCTAGAAAGGATCTACTTAAATCTAGAAAGCGTGAGCAGATGTCTCCATTTAAAAGAGATGATGAAGGAAAAATTACAGGTGTTAACAGACCTCAATTATTTAAAAATATAGCCGCAAATCAGCAGGCTAGAAAAGAGATCAGAGACATCAATCGTGCACAGAAATATAGTAAGATGGTTGGAGGGTCAGACATCTACTCTGTGTCAGACAGGGTGAGTAAGGGTATGGTATCAGACAAGCAGAAGCAGTCTGGACCTAAGTACTTCACCCCAGAGAGGATGCAGAACTTTAGATCGTCCAAGGACAACCCTTTAAACAGGAACTCTATAGCTGGATTTTTTAATCAAAACAAAACTTCATAACAAAGATTCCCACCTATATGGTGGGTTTTTTGTATATTTGAACAAATTTAATTAAATGATAGTAAAAGAGGTACACCTTGGCGACAGCGGCCAAGATAAACTAAGAGCTGGAATCAAAAAAATTGCTGGTGCTGTAAAGAGCACACTCGGAGCTAGGGGACGTACTGTCCTTATAGAGTCAGAGAACCATGTCGGTGGAATCACGGTCACCAAGGACGGTGTGACTGTAGCCAAGTCTATAAACCTTTACGACCCGACTGAAAATCTGGCAGTCGTTATGATGCGTCAGGCCGCTGAGAAGACTGCCACGATGGCAGGGGACGGCACCACTACATCCATAGTACTTGCAGAGGCCATCATCGATGCCGCAGAGCAGTACATCGACGGAGATACGAATGTCACGGAGGTTATCAGGAAGATCAACGAGATCACCCAGCGTATCGATGCACACCTCAAGAAGAAGAGCAAGAAGGTCAGCGGACGCAGGCTGAAGGATGTGGCCACGATATCTGCCAACAATGACAGGAAGACTGGCGAGTTGATCGCTGGTGCATTTGAGGAGGTTGAGATGGTGACGGTGGAGAACAGCATGAACTCGGAGACATATGTCGACATCATAAAGGGTATGCGTATCGAGCGTGGTTACACGTCAAAGTACTTCGTCACAGACCAGAAGAAGCAGGAGTGTGTTATGGACAACCCGTATGTATTGATCACGGACCACGAGATAAGCAACCTTGCAAACATAGAAAATATACTGAAGCCTATCGTGGCACAGGGTAAGTCCCTGTTGATCATCGGTGAGCTGAGTCAAAACGTACTTAACACATTGAATGTCAATGCATTACAGGGCAAGATAAAGGTGTGTAACATACTACCACCATCATTTGGGTACAGGCAGAAGGAGCTTTTGGAGGACCTGGCTGTCGCTCTCGGAGGAACATACTTCTCTGACGACACTGGTGACGACCTGTCTGTGATACAGATGGGAGACCTCGGTAGGGCTGCAAAGATAGTTGTCAGCAGGGACATGGCCGTGGTCATGCATTCCGAGAATATGGAGCAGACGATACAGGACCATGTAGACATACTAAAGAAGGTGATATGGACGACCGAGAAGAAGGAGGACAGGGACTTCTTGAACGAGAGGATAGCAAACCTATCTGGTGGTGTTGGAGTTATACATGTCGGTGCACTTACAGACATAGAGCAGAAGGAGAAGAGGGACAGGATAGATGACGCAGTGTGTGCCGTAAAGGCAGCCATAGAGGGGGGTATACTTCCTGGGGGTGGTATAGCACTACTAAACTGCCTATCTTTGGTTCAGGGCACTGACACCGCAAGCAAGATCATGAGGGCTGCACTTTTGGCACCGTTCAATCAGATACTTGAGAATGCTGGCAAGAACAGTATGTCTGTGATGTCAGACATAGATGGTGATGGTGTAGGTTACGATGTCAAGAACGAGGTGATGGGCAACATGCTCAAGATGGGAATCATAGACCCTGCCAATGTGACAAGGAATGCACTCAGCAATGCAGTGTCTGTCGCAACTACGATCATGAGCACAAGTTCAATAGTAACAAATGTAAGAGACAATGGAAGTTCTAAATAAGTTTATAATACTAGAGAGGGTGTACGAGAAGAAGACCAGCAGTAGCGGTCTTATAATGAGCGACGAAGACACCAATGAGATGCGTTACCACAAGGGTAATGTTAAGGACGTTGGCTTCAATGTTCTTGGAATAGCGGCTGGAGACAGCGTGATATTCGATAGGGTGTCTGCCCATGACGTGATGATCGGTGACGATAGGTTTACCATCATTCAAGAGAAGGACGTTGCTTGCGTTCTTTAAGATCTTTATTTGCATCCTTCACCGCTATAGAGAGTGTCTTGTGAGTGAAGGGTGCGTTAGCTTTAAATATCTTGTTCCTTCTTGACGACTCTGGCAGTGGGTCAAATCCTAGTAGCTTTCTGTATATGTTTGCTATCATCTTCTTACCCTTCTGAGAGACCTCATACAGAAGTGACTCTCCCCATCGTCTCTCTCTAAACTTTCTTATAAATCCATCTCTAAGCAGCCTATCGAATCGATACCTGTCCCAGGACATGTGGTTTGCGTACCTGTCGAAGTTCTTTCTACTGAACAGTCTCTCTGAGTATAGGAAGAACAGCATGTCGAGATCCGACGATGACTTTAGGTCGTAGTTTATGACTGCCCACTTTCGTATCACACTCCAGTGCTTCATGAAGTCATACTTCTCCTCCCTGTAGAATAGTATCTTGTCCTTCCTTGTGAATCTCTTTCTCTTTATCTTTGGAATCATTTTATTATATTTGTATTTAGACAAATATACTGATTTATGCCTAAAGACGCATGCTACAAGAAGGTTAAGAGGAGATATAAAGTCTTTCCGTCTGCGAGAGCATCCCAGGCTATAGCTAAGTGTAGGAAGAAGAAGGGCAAGGTTAAGAAGTCATCCAAGGGTGCTAGCCTTAAGAGATGGGAGAAGGAGAAATGGGTAGACACACGTACAGGAAAGGCGTGTGGTGCAGGTAAGAAGAACGAGTACTGCAGGCCTACAAAAAGGGTGTCATCAAAGACCCCTAAGACGAAGGGAGAGATGTCCAAGTCTGAGCTTAGGAGAAAGAAGGCTGAGAAGTCTAGGGTAGGTATGGGTAGACGGGTTAAGTCAGTAAAAAGAAAATAATTATGCCTACAGTAAAGTTTAAATGTCCAGATTCGGGCAAGGAGATGATCAAGAAGTTCCCGTACAATGCGGTTGGGAAGGTTAAGCTTGATCAGTTTATGAGAGACCCAAGAAATAAGGGTGCTAAGATTGTAAAGAAGGATAATCCTGGTTACGGTCAGGAGATGACAAGCACAAGCTATTGATATGGCAAAGAGGGTAGACAAGAGTAAGATGGCCTGCAACAAGCCTAGGTCATCCACAAGGCCTGGCAAGAAGAAGATGGTCAAGGCGTGCGAGGGCGGCAAGGAGAAGATCATACACTTCGGTGCGAAGGGTTACGGTCACAACTACTCTGCTGCTGCACGGAAGTCTTTCAAGGCTAGACACAAGTGCGGTACCGCTACCTCTAAGCTTACTGCAAGATATTGGGCCTGCAAAAACCTGTGGGCTGGAAAGGGTGGATCTACAAAGAGCTCACCAAAGGGTAGAAAAGGAAAGTATTAGATATGATAAAGATAAAGAGACACAAGGGTTTGGGAGACACGGTGGAGGCTATGACACGGCTCACGGGTATCCAACAGATCGTCAAGGCTGGAGCTAAGGCGTTCAATCAGCCATGCGGTTGTGATGAGCGTAAGAAGAAACTAAATGATTTATTTCCTTATGGGAAAAAGTAAGACATCAAGGTACTATGCCGAGAATCCTGAGGCTGCAGAGAAGCGTAGGAAGTATCAGCGTAAGCTCAATAAGACTGAGAAGCAGAAGAAGTATCGTGCTGAGCACACGAAGGAACGTCGTCGTCGAGGTATCGATGGAAAGGGCGGCAAGGATGTCAGTAAGAAAAAAAATGGTAAATTTGTACTTGAGCACCCCTACAGGAACAGAGCTAGGAATGGTGCGGATGGAAAAAGTACTAAAAAATAATACTATCTTTGTATTAAATAAAAGAAAAAAATGGCAACACCATCGAATAACGAACAATTTGTAGGCATTGACGCCTCGCAGGACTTAAGGGAAAAGTCATCAGGATTAACAAACAGTAAGAGACAGATATATACCTATGCTGATTTAATGGGCGGTTCAATAGGTGCTACAACTTTAGAAGCAGGTACAGCAGGAAAATTTGCTGGGGTAAGTAAGTTAGGTGTTACCTATAATGTAGGAGGGGTTGAGTATGATGCTTACAACTTAAAATGTATTGCACCATTAAGACCTGAGACAGATGTTCACGTTATAGCTATCGGATCTATTGAGGTAGGTAATGGAAATATTTTCTTCATAAACAACAGAAACAATGTTGAGGCTGTAGATTTTGGAGTGACTAACGGTGGGTACACTAATACCCCAATCACTCAAGGAGCTATGGTTAATGATGATACTACACAAATTGCTCGCCCTTTAAATGGATTGTTCTATGTTAACCAATTAAATGTACCCCTGTTTCCTGTAGAGTTTAATGCTATGTATATTATAGCAACAGACTCTGCAGTATTTGAGTGCGATGCGTATGTAGATATGGATTTTATTTGCGAAAAAGACACAACTGTAGAATTTACAATAGCTTAAAAAAAAGAAATGGAACAAAGATTATTTACGGTAACAGACGATAAAGGCACAAAGCTTCAACCAATACAGGCAACATACTCTGTTGAATATAAGTATGAAGGGGAAGCTGAAGCCGTTAAGGTTAAGGAAGGCGATGTAAAAAGAGGTGCTGTAGTAGGAGAGAAGTTTCCTGAAGTAGATTCTGAAAAAGTCTTAGAGTATTCTGAGATTGTTGTAACAACTAAAGACAATGTTGGAGGTTGGGATGCTTACTCAGGAAAGACTCAGCGTTTCGAATCCAAGATACCAAGTGAAAAAGAAAACCCTAATTTAAAAGTTGAGCTTCCTTTCAAGGGGGTTCGTAATCCAAGTAAACAAGAGAAACTCGATGCAATGGAGTCTGCACGACAAGCCATTGTTGCAAGGCTTTCATCAAAATAAAAAAAATGGCATACCAAAAATTACAAGCAAGCAGAGCTGCATCAGTAACACCAAGCGACACGGCAGAGATCCCTTACGTTGGTGGGGGTGCTAAAAAATGGCCGTGCACATTATATGTAGGAGATGTCACTTCAGGTACAAACCTAAAGGTCAAGACCGCTGGAGGTGATGAAGTTACATTCAAAGGTGTTGTGGCTGGGACATTCATACCTGTACAGGTTGTTCAAGTTTTCTCTACAGGTACAGACGTAGATGAGATTATAGCACTGTGGTAGTATGGCAATACAAAACTCCATCTCTAATGCTATAAAGGGATCCATCATAAATGGAGGGGGACCTCCTGCTTTTTTAGATAATAAATCATTTGAATTTGACGGAACTACTTCATATTTTGATGGTAATTCTGTTACATACACAGAATTAGATGGAGCTACAAAAGCAGCTTTTAGTTTTTGGATAAAACCTACGTCATCTACGTTTAGAACAATTTTTGCTGTAGGCACAACTGCTACAGCTGGTGAAGCTCAAATACTTTGCTTTGCAGATGCTTCAAATAGAATAAGAGTTAATATAACAGATACTACAAATACTATGAGTACTGATATAGACGCTCTTCAACCTAATTATTGGAATCACGTATTTATTGCTATTAATTTTTCAGGGCCTTCTGGTATTTATATAGATGGAATTAATAAAACTAATACAGTAAATATAGGAGGATTAAGTGCTTTTGCTACTTCAAAAGGAGATTTTTATTTAGGAGAAGATTCTAATAGCTATCAAGGTAAATTTTTAGGATTAATAAATGAGTTTGCATTATGGTCAGGTGGAGATTATATAAATAGTTTTGGAATTTTATTTAATGAAGGACTCCCTAGAGATCTTAATAATCTTCCTTTAAATTCAATTGGACAAGCTACTCCTCCTCCTACTACTTGGTTTAGATGCGGAGAAAGCTCTACATGGGATGGCAGCAAATGGACTATGGCTGATGTAAATGGAGGATACAATTTACAAAGTATAGGAATAGCAGGTCCTCCTACACAACCTTCTTCAGATGTTCCTTTATATAATAACAAGTCATTTGTTTTTGATGGAATAAGTGACCGAATAATTATGGGTAATGTTTTAAATTTAGCAGACGATGGTAGTGACCCATTTTCTATTAGTTTTTGGGTTAAATCACAAAATGGGAGTGGTGTTCAAAGATTTGTTTCTAAAATAACGGGAAGTTCTGATGGTTATGGAATTTATCAAAATGGTAGTATTATTTATATGTTAATTGGTAGTTATCTCAATAATTGCATTTTTAATAGTTATAATTTTGTTCCATTAAATAATAATACTTGGCATCATCTTGTTTGGACTTACGATGGCTCTCAAGATGCAAGTGGTATGAAATTACATATTAATGGTGGAACAAATGTTTTAACGGGGGGTCTAACAAATTTACCAATAAATAATGTAGTTACAACGGCAGAATTTAGGATTGGTAGTAACCAAAATGGGAAAATGGATGAAGTGTCATATTTTAACTTTGCGTTAACTCAAGAAAATATTACGTCTATATATAATAATGGGATTCCAAATAACATAAGTTCATTAAATCCTTTGGGTTGGTGGAGAATAGGTGAAGATGCTTTATATAATTCTGGTACAGGATTATGGTCATTCCCAGATAATGGAAGTGGAGGAAATAATGGTTCAAACTTAACATTCCCAGAATCTGCAAGAGTTTCTGATGTACCAACATAAATAAAAAGATATGCATATATACCCACAAGATTGGAAATACGCAATAGTTAATTCTACAGATTTAGCTAATATAGACTTTAAAGAATGTTATCCAAAAGGTGCAGAAGCTTTAAGATATAATCTTGCAGATACAGAGTTTGTAATAAAGTATGATGAGCATCATGAACCACATTTTATAACAGAAGGTACAGTAACTCCTGTATCTATTTTAACTTGGCAAGAATGCCTTACGCTGATGGCCACACCAGCATGGTCAGAAGAAGAACCTGTAGAATAATGCATCAAAACATATTAGCTATATTATACTATATCACAGGCTTTTTTACAGCATTTTGTTTTATATTTACAACTCAAGAGGTGCACCTAAAATCTATGGGTGTACTTATGACTATCTATTACACATGGATGGTTTATGAACAGACCAATAGATGAAGAAAAACATAAAGAAGGGCTACTGCCCGAACTGCATTGAGTTTACGATGCAGAACAAAAAAAAATGCATGAAATGCGGATATCAAATAAAAAGAGATTACACATTCAGATCTATATAGCGATAGTTATACTTGTGTGCTCATGCAGCCCTAAGACTAGGTTTACTAGGCTCATAGATAAACATCCATACCTTTTAACGACAGACACGGTTGTTATTCATGACACCGTAGAGGTTTTGGTTCCAAGTGTAGAGGTGGATACAGTTGTTGAGTTTAGTGAGCTTTATGACACTGTGTTTTTAGAGAAGGAGCAGCTTGAGGTTAAGGTTTATGTGGACAGGGAGAAGAAGGTGTATATAGAGGGTAAGTGCGACACTATAACTGTAGAGAAGTTTGTGGAGAGGAAGATTCCTGTAAAGTACTACGAGCGTAATTACTGGTATAATAAACCTTTATGGATTATTCTATTTATTTTATTAACTTTGTTTCTAGTATATACCACGTACAGATTAATAAAGAAATACACGGAATGAAAACATATATATCAATAGCAGCTGCATCTATCATAGCTGTATTGTCACCAGTAGCTCCTATGATCTATATAGCCCTATTTGCTATCTTTCTAGATACCTGCTTTGGTGTCTGGAGGAGTGTAAAGAAGAATGGGTGGATATCATTCAAGAGCAGAAGACTTTCAGCAACCCTTAGTAAATCTCTACTTTATTCCTTAGCTATAATATTGACCTTCTTGGTCGAGAAGTTTATAGCAGGAGACCTTATAGCTCACTTCATAGCCATAGAGCTTGTGATGACAAAAATAATTGCCTTCTTCTGTGTAGTAGTTGAGGTTAAATCAATAAACGAGTCTGTAGAAGATGTTACTGGAAAGAATATGTTACAATGCTTGAGGCAATTCATAACAAGAGCTAAGAACGAAGCTAAAGACTTATCAAGATAATGGGGTAATATTAGTTATATCTATAGCTTATATAGCTTCTTCAATAATAATTAGAATATGGCAAAGATAGTAACCTGCCCAAAATGTAAAACAAAGTACGATATATCAATAGATCCTGTATGTCCAAATCCAGAGTCAAAGTATCTATGGATCTTCGACAACGGTCACGGAGGTATGATTAACGGTGTGTATCAGACACCTGGAAAGAGGTCTCCAGTATGGCCTGATGGTTCTCAGTTATTTGAGGGAGAGTTTAATAGGTCTATCGTAAGTAGATTGGTCGACCTATGTAAGTCAAACAATATAGATCACGTAAACCTTGTAGACACGCAGGAGGATGTAAGTCTGTCAGACAGGGTGTCAAAGGCTAACAGTATAGCTAAGTCTTCTGAAAAACCTTGCATATATGTAAGCATACATGCTAATGGGTTTGACAAGGAGTCTGCCAATGGATGGTCTGTATACACGTCTATTGGAGAGACTAAGTCAGATGGTATAGCTACCATACTTTTCGATAAGGCAATGAAAGAATTTCCAGGCGAGTATATGAGAAAGGACACATACTCAGACGGTGATGTAGATAAGGAGGCTAACTTTTATGTTCTTATACATACCAGCATGCCTGCTATACTGTCGGAGAACTTCTTTATGACAAACTACGACAACTGTCACAAGTATTTGATGACTGAGGACGGTAGAGATAGGATCGCTAAGATTCATTTTGAAATGATACAACAGGTAGAGAATGGCGAATAATACAAACACACTTAGGAAGCCTAAGAAGAAGAGGACAGGCATACACAGTAAGAATAACTCTAGGTTGAAGAGTTCTGTGAACTATAAGAAGCCTTACAAGGGCCAAGGAAAATAAATTTATTATATTTGTATAAATAATAAGACATGGCAAAGATAGATTCATATTCAACTGCGACACCAGCACTGGCTGACTTACTGCTAGGTACCGACTCTGATTCGGCAAACTCTACAAAGAACTTTACCGTAGAGTCGTTGAAGGATTTTATTATAACATCCTCGGCACCAGCATCTGCAAGTTCTACAGGAACTGCTGGACAGTTGGCATATGACTCTGACTATATCTATGTATGTGTGGCTACAGATACATGGAAGAGGGTTGCCATAGCTACTTGGTAAATAAAATTTAATGAAAAAATTAGAGAAAGAGGAGCTCGACAAGTTGGTTGAGCTTAACAAGAATTACAGGGATCTCAAGTTTCAGATAGCTGACATAGAGATGACCTTCGAGAGATTAAAAAATCAAAAGATTACTACGCTTGCAAACCTAGAGATGGGTGCACATGATCTTTCCTCATACCAGGATGAGATACAGAAGAAGTATGGCGATGTGAATATAAACCTTCACACTGGTGAATATAATTAGAAAGATATCTATAGGGCCAGACTACACAAAGGGTATGCATTATGTTGTCGGTCAGGAGGTTCTTAATAGGAGCTATGTTATAGAGTCAATAATCAAGAACGATCATTCTGTATGTATATGGATAAAAAAGGATGACGAGATTGTCATGTGGAAGGAGTTCTTGAACACACTCCCTATGTCTTTAGAGTTTAAAATAGATTTCTAGTGAAGTCTCCATATTGCTTTATAGTTGAACCTGTATCTGGACGTAGATATGACAATATACGTGTATACGATGGCAACTCATTTATAATAAGTTCGTCACAGGAGGATCACACGGTATCAAACAGGCTTGCAAAGGTTGTATCGGTACCTACATATTACTCTGGACCTGTTAGAGAGGGAGATATAGTTATCGTTCATCACAACGTATTTAGGTATTACTACGACATAAAAGGCAAGCAGAAGAGTAGCTGGCATTATGTGATGGACAATGTGTTCATAGTTGAGCCTGATCAGGTGTATCTTTACATGAGGGACGGTAAGTGGAACGCACCTTCTCCGTTCTGTTTCGTTAGACCTATAGAGTCTGAGGATCATATGTTCACACAGGTAGGTTCACTGGAGCAACTTTGGGGTGAATTGGTATTTAAGAATAATGATATAGATTACGTATCTTGTGGAGACATTATATCATTCACTCCTGATAGTGAGTATGAGTTTAGGATAGGTGATGAGATACTATATAGAATGTACAACAGAAACATATGTCTAAAAAGGTAGAAATATTAGAGGCCGCTAAGTTGGCGATTGATGAGCTTATAAAGGTTTTAAAGGAGCCAATAATAACTCATGCCGAGGACGATATAACGGCTGATAAGATGAAGAACGCTGCATCTGCCAAGAAGCTGGCATTCGACGATGCTTTGGCTATGCTTCATAAGATAGAGGACGAAGAGAATACTAAGGAAGAGGTAAAAGAGATAGATGCTGGCAAGCAGGGTTTCGCTGAAGGTAGAGCTAGGAATGGAAAATAATCTATATAAAATATCGAATGATCATATAAGTAAGAACGCATTAAATGCAAGAAACAGGGCAAAGAAATGGATCTACGGTTATGACAAGGATTACGATCTTATTGTAATATCAAAGGACGGAACTATAGGCGACATATATGACATAAATGGTCTAAAGATAGCCATACCAAAGGCACCAAAAGATATAGATACAGAGAACGATAGATGGGTTCCTCATGAATACCCTAGAGAGCTTTCAAAGGTTAGAACGATATTTGATTGGAACAGGAAGGATAATAAGTTTAAGTCAAAGTATGTGGACTACATAGAGGGAGAGTTTGACAAGAGGGATTACGGGCACTGGTTTAATAATAATGGCAGGCCTACATATATGACAGGAACACACTACATGTACCTGCAATGGACAAAGATAGATGTGGGGCAGCCAGACTTTAGGGAGTCCAACAGGATATTCTTTATATACTGGGAGGCATGCAAGGCAGACAGGAGATGTTTTGGTATGTGCTACCTAAAGAACAGGCGTTCTGGTTTTTCTTTCATGTCCTCTTCTGAGGCTACAAATACAGGTACGATAGTTAGGGATTCAAGGATTGGGATACTGTCAAAGACAGGATCTGATGCCAAGAAGATGTTTACGGACAAGGTGGTTCCTATCGTTAGGAACTACCCGTTTTTCTTCAAGCCCATACAGGACGGTATGGACAATCCTAAGACTGAGCTTGCGTTTAGGGTTCCTGCCAGCAAGATCACCAGGAGAAATATGGATGAGGAGAAGGATGACGATATAGATGGACTTGACACCACTATAGACTGGAAGAATACATCTGACAACAGCTATGACGGTGAGAAGCTTCTTCTTCTTGTGCATGACGAGAGTGGTAAGTGGGAGAAGCCTGAAAATATTTTAAACAACTGGAGGGTTACAAAGACATGCCTTAGGTTGGGTAGTAAGATTATAGGTAAGTGCATGATGGGATCTACATCAAACGCACTATCAAAGGGTGGCGGTAACTTTAAGAAGCTATATATGGATAGCGACCCAAATGTTCGGTCTGCAAATGGACAGACGAAGAGT
>Ga0066830_10000091_pt1 | contig 12584 bp, 9 predicted proteins | sample ETNtaG_20_FD_65499 | JGI IMG/M metagenome (GOLD analysis project Ga0066830, IMG submission 65499) | Marine microbial and viral communities from oxygen minimum zone, Eastern Pacific Ocean - ETNP201306PF45B | ecosystem: Environmental > Aquatic > Marine > Oceanic | place: Pacific Ocean: Eastern...
CTACCGGAACAAGAAGAGCCGAAGACGACCTCGATCAAGACTGCTTGGATGCATGCCAATGATGAGCCTACAAGAGATCGGTTGGGGCCTGCGGGATTGTTAGACATGATTGAAGAGGTATGGAGCGAAGTGGAAGCCACCACTGAAAGTGAAGGGATAGGAGTAAGCTTGCGCGAAGTCTTAGCTCAAGATTTGTTCAAGATGGGCAATGTTCTGCAAAGATTGGGAATACTTCGAGTAGCCGCGGAACATCATGGAAGTTCGTTCCAACTAAGTCCATCCCCAGAGGCGGCTTGTTTCCTTGGAATGACTTTCTCGGAGGATGAGGAAGACGGCCTGGCTTGGCAGCGTCTAGCAATTGAGACGAATCCGAATTATGGTGGCTCTTGGAATGAGATAGGTGAGGCTTTGCTACAAAGAGGGCAGCCCGAGATGGCAATCAAATGGTTCCGAGGAGCGATTAATTCTGTCAATTATTGCGAAAGGGGCGCTGCCTGGGCAAATCTCGCTAGAGCGCATCTTGAGATGGGACGGAATACCTCGGCGTTATTCGCAGCTCAAGAGGCGGCTGCATTGATGCCAGATGAAGAAGAACTGGATGAATTACTTGAACAATTAACTGATGGTTTGGCCTGAGTTAGTATTGAAGACAGGGGGCTTATCCCAGTCCGATGGTAACTGTAGTCACCGGTGCTTCGGGATACATCGGTAGCCACGTGGTGGCCAATTTGCTGGCTCGTGGTGAGAAGGTCAGGGCTACAGTCCGAGATGTTGCTGACCCTGAACGTGTGGACCATTTACGCAATCTACCAATCGCAGATGGAGGTGAATTGGAAGTCATCGGGATGGACCTATTCAATCCCGATTCTGTTGATGCTGCAATCGCAGGGTGTAGTGACTTAATCCATACAGCGGCGACCGTGGTGGTTAGGTCGAAGGACCCACAGAGAAAAATTGTCGACCCTAGCGTTATTGGTACTCAAAATGTGATTTCGGCAGTTGAGAAATCGGGTACAATCAAGCGAATTGTGCACACATCGTCGACGGCTGCAATCAGACCAATGGATTGGAAGGATGGTACTGTACTAACCACTGAGACTTGGGCCGATGATGCAACCCTCGAAGAGAATCCTTACGGCCTAGCAAAGGTTAGTGCTGAGCGCTTGATTAGAGATTGGCATTCCTCTCTGGATGAAGAAACTCGGCCGAGATTAGTTACTATTCATCCATGTATGGTATTCGGCCCGCCTATGTCTCCACGGCATCTGCGAGGCTCTCTTGCGATTCTAATGGCGATTGTTCGAAGAGAAATCCCTCTCAATCTGCCGATGCAAATCAATATCGTTGACGTTAGGGATGTTGCAGAAGCTCATGTCAGATCCTTGACCGAAGGTGAAGACATGGGGCGCTACCTAACCGTCTCTGGTGAGATGATGATGAATGATATTGCAAAATCTCTCAAGATTGCTCATCCTGAAAGAAAGTGGACTACTTGGGAGGCCCCCTACTGGTTAGCGATTATTGCATCATTTTTCCATCCGAAGATCGATGTGGCTTGGGCTAGAAGACATCTTCGAAAGAAACTCTACTGGGATGCCGGGCCAGCAGAGAGAGATTTGGGTATGGAATGGCGGGAACCCCTAGATTCCATTCTAGATACAACACCCCCAATTATTGAAAACGATTGGTTTTGACCCACATACATGCGAAGCGTTTCTGTCGTCCTGGCACTATTGCTCATGGCTCCAGTATTGAGTGGTTGCTTCGGTGGCCAGAACCAATCCGAAGAGATTGTCGAGACTGCTTTCGATTTCGAGCAAGGAGAGATACCAAGAACTACTTGGTATCATTATCCTGGAACTGTTTCTTCACCAATGGCCGTTGATGCGACCAATCCTACTGCTGTCTTAGCGGCAAATATTTCATCAAATTTGACCGGGAACAATATACCATTCTTCGCTGAAGCGACATATTATGGAACTGGATACGATACTTTTGAGCCTACAATTGGAATCACGTCCTCAGGAGCTATATTCTTCACTAACTACAACGGATTGGGCGATGGGACTCACATTATTCGTTCAAGAGATTGGGGTCAAACCTGGGAAGATGTTGGGCCATTCGGTATGTCTGACGATCAGGGCCAAACTCCGAATTCTAATGACCCGTATTTGTATGTAGACAAATTCAATGATAAGTTAGTCAAGTTTGACATGCATGCTCTAACGATGATGTTTGTTGAATATTCTAATGATGACGGAGAGACTTGGAGTGCTCCTTTCCCTGTGGAAGGTTACTATGCACCACAAGATCACCAAAGTATCGCTTCAATGCCTCATAGCAATGCTATAGTCGGTGACGTGGTGTACGTGTATTGCATTAACACGGGCTCTCCCGCTCTTGGTGCTCAATGCTCTAGGTCAATCGATGGAGGACACACTTGGGATGCTCAAAGAATTGGTTACCCGACAGAGAGTTTTGGAAATCAATGCTCGGGTTTGCATGGACATGTAGCCGGTGGTTCGGATGGCTCGATCTACCGAGGTAACCCTTCTTGTGAAGGCCCAGCAGTATACGCATCTCATGATGGAGGATATACCTGGAGTGAGCATACAATAACAACTGAAGTTCCGATGCAGCAGGGATGGCACTCTCACGAAGTAGCTGTAGCAGTGGATGAAGGTGGAAATGTCCATGCTACCTGGATCTCAATTGACCAAATGCCATGGTATGCATATTCGCGAGATCAAGGGCAAACTTGGTCCGAGCCAATGATGTTGGCTGCGCCAACCGTTACGGAAACCGGTTTTCCAACAATTTTCGCTGGAGATGAAGGAAGGGTTGTTGTTGGGTATATCGGGGAGGTAAATGATTGTGAGTCGGTTGGAAACAATACTACAGACGGCGGTTCTTCTCAATGTGGTTGGGGTGGATATATGGCGATAATGACTGATGCTTTCGCAGAAAACCCACTTATCACCAGTGTTGTAGTCAATCTACCAGAAGATCCTCTAGATATTACTTCAGATTGCGGGAATGTTCGTTGTGGTGGATTTGGAGATTTCATTGATGTCGAACTTGATGACTTTGGTCGGCCATGGATTGCTTTAGCGCACAATGCAGCCGGAACTGAAGAGGCTGTGATCGGCACGCTAACTACGGGGCCTTCTCTATACGGAGAGGTTGTTCAATTACCAGAGTTACCCGCTGGTGGAGTATCCTCACTCAAGATGTAAGTAGGCGACTAACTGATGTATGTCGCCTACTCCGGCGAAGCATGCGAAGTGCTGTTTGCGCTGTCATATTGCTGATGTTGGCGCCTATTCTTTCAGGTTGTTTCGGAGGAGACGATATGGTTCCAGAGGAGCCAGATAGTGTGTTTGACACTCTATGCCCTGATGGAATTGCCCGAAATGTGTGGTATCATTTTGCAAACGCGACTGATGCCGTAAATTCCTCAAGTGTCTTCAACGGAAGTGAGGCCCTGGTCGGTGATAACACGCCTGTTTGTACTGCTGGAAGCTACTATGGTATTGGGATGTCTACCTTTGAGCCGACGATTGGAATAACGTCCGAGGACAACTTATACATCACGAGTTGGGGGAATGGAGAATCCGGATCAACCGCTATTGTCCAATGCTCAAGTTTGATTGGTATGATCGGTTCTGTTGAGTATGATTGTGTGGATGTTTACAATCCACCAACTGCTCCGGTTGCAAACTCAAACGACCCTTATGTCTACGTTGACCCATGGACTGATCGGATTATGAAATTCGATATGCATGCACTCTTGGGGATGACTGTTGAATGGTCGGATAATGAGGGGCAGAGCTGGAGCCCACCAACCGTAGCTACTGGAACTTCGATTCAAGACCATCAAACAATTGCTTCTTCTCCTTATCCCGCAGCCCTACATCCAACAACTTGGGTATTCTGTATCAATGGTAATTGGCAATCTCCTCTCTGCTCTTCGAGTTTTGACGGGGGTCTAACTTGGACTCAACAAGTACCTGGCTCTCCACTCAACTGCAACAGCGGTGGTTTAACTGGCCATATGATTGGTGCAAACGATGGTAATTTGTATCGTGGAAACCCTGGGTGTGATGGCGAAGGGTATTCGATTTATCGAACTACAGATGGGGGTCTGACTTGGACTGAGCATCCACTTCCTACAGAGACTACTGGTACGGCAGATACTTGGAATTTCGAAGAAGCACAAGTTCATCCAGATGAAGAAAATAATCTCCATGCAATGTGGATGGGATTCGATAATATGCCATATTACTCATACTCAAGAGACGAAGGTGATACTTGGTCTGAGCCTCTGATGATTGCTCCGCCTACTCATTTGGAGGGTACTGGATTCCCAGCCATCGCAGCAGGCGGAGAAGGTCGGGTCGCCTTGGCATATCTCGGCGACTCCGGCAACGATACTTGGAATGGCTATATTTCGATAATTACGGATGCTTTCTCAGATAATCCACTGATCACCACTGTTCAAGTCAATGAATTTGGAGACCCATTGGATGTGTCTGCTGACTGTGGATACAACCGATGTGGTGGCTTTGGAGATTTCATCGATATTTTGGTAGATCAACATGGAAGACCTTGGTTCGGGCTTTCTCACAATATCGTAGACGAGGGGATTTTTGGTACGATTACAATAGGTCCGAGTCTACGTGGCCCTCTAACTCCTCTCCCTGAGATGCCAATGGGCGGGCCAACTACACTGCTTAGCAACCCTACTGGTGGAAACTCCACCGTCTAGTCATTCAGAGCATTCCGGTCTCTTGTAGAAGTCCATATGCTTGCATTGCATAGTATAGCGAAAAGGCAATCATTACTATGCCACAAATAGCCAACAATCTTCGATATGCGATTGTTGAAATATTTCCGCTTGCTCTATGAATCCCATAGGCGATTGCCGCTTTTGTTAGCATTATTGTCACTAGGAATGTTATCGCATAGGCGATTGGGGCTAGAATTTCCTGATCGGCAGCTGAGGCCATTAACGGCCCTCCGATTAGGAACCAGAAAACATACACATTTGGATTCAATAGATTCGTGATTACCCCTCTAAGAAATGAACCAGTGGGGGGTGGTGCGTCTTCATCCATATTGGGGGGTTCCAAACCGAAGCATTCGTAGCCCATTTGAGCCAGAAATATCGCTCCTAGAAGTGTAATCACCAGTAAGGCAGAGGGATTTGTTGCTATCCATGCTGCAGCAAATAGGCTGAAGATTACTAACGGCCCATCTGTGAAAATTGGGGCTGCTGCAGTCCACAAACCCGCTCGAAGACCTCCGGATAATGTTTCACGGATTACCATGGTTAGAAGAGGGCCGGGTTTGATCCCCTCCACTAATCCTAAAGTCGCTCCAGCAATTGCTAGGCCTAGGATTAGGTCTGTTTGCAAATAACTCACCACTACCTACTAGCCGCAATTATTGCTAGTAAGCGCAGTATCTCAACGTATAGCCAAATTAGGGTTACCATCAAGCCAAATGCGGCCCGCCATTCGAGTTCTTTTGGAGAACCTGAAAGTACACCTCTTTCAATGAAATCAAAATCCGCTGCGAGGCAGAAAGACGCAATGCCTACCACGAATAGACTGAATGCAATACCCCATGGGCCTGGTGCCATTATGGGTAATGTATAGCCAAAAAATGATGCTATGATTGATACTATGTATATCACAAATATTCCGATTACCGCTGAGGTAATTGCGATACGTGTGTTTTCGTCCCAATGGATTAGCCCCATTCTGTATATGGTTAGCATTACCCCAAGTATTCCAAAGGTTAGGAACGCTGAAACGATACCGATTCCGGGGAATGCTAACTCGTAAAACCAGGTCAATCCGCCCAATGCCATTCCTTCGAATACCGCATACAGACAGATTAGGACTGGATTTGTTGAACGTGAGAAAATTACAACCATCGCTGTAATGAATCCACCTAGGAATCCTAGAATCATCAACGGGGCTGATGCAGGCATCGAGAATGCTGTGAATAGAGCCGTCAGAATTGTAATTCCGAGTAAAATTCCTGTTTTTTCGGCCGTCCCTTCTATGGACATTGTTGTTGACTCGTCTGCGAGGTCAAAACCGTCCCACCAGGGTTTGTCTTGATAACTAGATGAGGAGAATGTGTCATCACTCAACGCTGGATTTCCTGAACGCATCATAATATTGGCGAATGTTGGCTCCTTCAAAAGACCAATGCCGGAAAATCGACTGTTTTGTCGTATGTAGGCTTTTTACCACACTCCCATAACCTCCGGTCATGGAACTGAGTGCGATTATGGATGAGTCAGAGAACATCAAAGACTGGATTATCGACATAAGAAGGGAATTACATAGATTTCCTGAACTAATGTATGAAGAGCATCGAACAAATGCCTTAGTTCGAGAAAAATTAGATGAATTAGGGATTGAATATCAGTTCCCTATCGCTGAAACTGGAGTTCTTGCTTCAATCGGCAATGGAGAGGGGCCATGTATTGCATTGAGAGCAGATATGGATGCTTTACCAATACACGAAACCGCCGATGTTGACTTCAAGAGTGAAATAGACGGTAAAATGCATGCCTGTGGGCATGATTGTCATACTGCTATGTTGTTAGGGGCTGCTAAAATTCTCAGTAAAAAAGAGATTCAAGGGACTGTAAAATTCCTATTCCAGCCTGCCGAAGAAGGCGGGGCTGGAGGGCAAAAAATGACCAATGAAGGTGCGTTAGAAAATCCAGAGGTTGAGCGTATATTCGGATTGCATGTTTGGCCTAGAATGCCTACAGGGCAAGTGGGTTCTAGAGCAGGTTCGTTCCTGGCAGCTGCTAGCTTCATGGATATTGAAGTGAAGGGCGTCGGTGGTCACGCCGCTTCTCCTCATTTTTGCGTTGATCCTGTTCTAGCTTCCTCTAGAATTGTAGATTCTCTCCAAAGTATTGTATCGAGAGAGACGGACCCTTTGGAGTCTGCAGTAGTAAGTGTGACTGCAGTAAATGGAGGTGATGCGCATAACGTCATTCCGGAATCTGTCGCAATAAAAGGGACTGTGCGATCATTGACAATGGATGGTTTGAGGCGTTTGCAGAAAAGAGTATCAGAAATCTGCGATTTAGTTGGTCGAGCGAATGGTTGTGAAGTAAGTGTTGAGTTTCCAGGTAACGATTATCCTCCAACCTACAATGATCCAGAAACTTGGGGTTTTGCAAAGGGTGTAGCTGAATCCTTGATTGGTGAAGAAAACGTCAACGAATTAGCGCCTGTTATGGGGGGAGAAGACTTTGCTTTCTACACTCAGAAAACAAATGGGTGTTTTGTTGTTCTTGGAGTAAATAATCCAGATAAGGGCTGTATATACAATGTACATACTCCTCAATTCAAGGTTGATGAGGATGCGTTACCTTTGGGCACTGCATTGCATGTCTCATTTGCTTTAGAGTCCCTAAATGGCGCTTAGACTAGTTCTTGCAGGTGCTTTCCAGTAAAGCTCGCCTTACTTTTTGCTACCTGTTGAGGCGTTCCCTCAGCTACGATTGCGCCACCGCGTTCCCCACCTTCTGGACCCAAGTCTAGTACCCAATCTGCACACTTTACCACATCCAAATGATGCTCGATAACTATGACAGTATGCCCATTTCTTCGCAATCTAAGAAGGACATCGATCAATTGGTGAACGTCTGACATTGCCAATCCGGTTGTCGGTTCGTCAAGGATATACACTGTATGTTTCCTAGCTGGTCGGTGTAGTTCCGTTGCGAGTTTTACTCTCTGCGCTTCGCCGCCTGATAGGGTGGTTGCAGGTTGCCCAAGCCGAATATATCCCAAACCTACATCCTCGAGAGTAGAGAGTATTCTGTGGATTTTCTTTTGATTTTCGAAGAATTTTGTGGCCTCTTCAACGGGCATCTCTAGAATATCAAAAATTGTCTTCCCCCGCCATTTTACTTCTAGCGTCTCTCGGGTGTACCGTTTGCCCTTACAAATATCACAAGTAACCCAAACATCGGGGAGGAAGTTCATTTCCAATTTCATTGAGCCCGCGCCTTTGCACGCCTCGCATCTACCTCCCTTTACATTGAAAGAGAAGTGGCCGGGACCGTATCCTCTCTCTCGGGATAGTTTGGTCTCAGCGAATAACTCTCGGATTGGAGTAAATGCTCCAGTGTATGTTGCCGCATTAGAACGAGGCGTTCTACCAATTGGAGATTGGTCGATGACTATTGTTTTGTCAATATGCTCAGTTCCTTCAAGCCGGTCATAACTTCCAGGGGATACGTCGGCACCGTGTAATTCTCTCAAGAGGGCTGGAGCAAGAGTTCCGGTTACTAAGGACGATTTACCGGAGCCAGATACACCTGTTACCGCAATCATACACCCCAATGGAATTTCGACGTCTAAATCTCTCAAGTTGTTTTGTCTGGCCCCTCGAATCGTAAGCATTCTATCGGCATCAGGGCTAGCCAAATCTTCTGGTAGCGGAATGGATTTTCTTCCCGATAGATAGGCCGCAGTCATGCTTTCTTTGGAAGAAAGTAAGGATTTGAGATCGCCATTAGCGACTACTTCTCCTCCTTCCTTTCCTGCGCCTACTCCGATATCGACTAGCCAATCTGCCTGTCTTAGGGTCGCTTCGTCGTGTTCGACCACCAAGAGGGTGTTGCCTAGATCTGTGAGTTCTCTAAGAGTCTCCAATAGCCGATCATTATCTCTTGGATGGAGTCCAATAGAGGGTTCATCGAGTACATACATCACCCCTGTCAGTCTAGTGCCGATTTGCGTTGCTAGGCGTATTCTTTGTGATTCTCCGCCAGAGAGTGTGTTTGCCTTTCGGTCCAACGTTAGGTAGTCCAATCCAACGAGGGCGAGGAACCTCAATCGTGCTTCAATCTCCTTGATGATTTCTTTACCGATGAATAAATTTCTCTCATCGAGATGCTTTACTTGATTCACGATTTCGGTTTTGGGTACGTCTCGCTCCAATTTTTCCCAAGTTTCGTCAGTTTCGCCAATTCGCCAATTCTGAACTACGGCGAGTGCTTCAATCACACTGCAAGATGAAAAATTGGGAAGAGTGACGTCTCCTACTGTAACTCCACTAACAGCGTTGTTTAGTTTTCTTCCATTGCAGTCCGTGCAGTGCTCATCGGTCATGTAGGAAGCTAGGCGTGAGCGGGTTCGGTCAGAAGAGGTCTCAGTGTATGTTCGCCTTATTCTCGCAAAAACACCCTCCCAGGGTCTTGTCATATTGTATGATGAGCCTTTATCAGAAGTAAATTGGAAATTGATGGCTGTACTTCCACTGCCATGCAGAAGTATGTCTTTTGCATCATCGTCTAATTCCCCAAAGGGAATGAATGGTGATATACCATAATGTTCGCAAACTTGAGTCATTTGAGAGCGGTACCAACCTGACATCATTGAGGTTCTGAAAGGGCGTATGCATCCTTCCTCAACTGTCGCTAGTCTATCAATCACCAAGTCGGCAGAAAATTCTCTCTGAACTCCCAGACCCTGGCATGAGGGACATGCCCCTAATGGGTTGTTGAATGAGAATACGCGCGGGCTCATTTCCGGGAGGAACGAACCATGCTCCGGGCAGGCAAATTCCTCTGTGTATGATATTGTCTCGCCGATTTGAGTTTGGAATCTCTGGTCTTTCGCATTATCCTCTGGAGTTGCTACTGGCGCTTCCAGGCTCTCAACAGCGACTGCTCCGCCTCCGATTCTCATACCCTCAGATATTGCCTCGGTCAATCTCTGCTTTGACGCCCTAGATAGCCGAAGCCTGTCCACCCTTACGTCTATGTCATGTCGAAGATTCTTCTCCAAAGTTGGTGGGTCTTCGAACTCTGCATCTCTACCGTTTACTCTCCCGTGAAGGTAGCCTTGTTCCACTAGTGCGTTGAATAAATCTGCATGAGTTCCTTTTCTGGCACGAATTGCGGGGGACCAAATTGAGATTGCGTGCCCCTCGAATCTCCATAGAACATCGTCTACTATTTCCTGGACTGTTCTTCTAGCCACCTCTTTGCCACATTCCGGACAATGAGGTAGGCCTATTCTAGCCCATAGAAGTCTCAGATAATCCATGATTTCTGTTACTGTTGCTACTGTTGATCTTGGGTTATGGCTGCCCTGTTTTTGATCGATGCTAATTGCAGGTGAAAGCCCCTCGATACTATCACAGTCGGGTTTTTTCATTTGCCCCAGGAATTGTCTGGCATAGGATGACAAGGACTCAACATATCTTCGCTGGCCCTCTGCATAGAGTGTGTCGAATGCGAGGCTTGACTTTCCAGAGCCAGAAACGCCAGATATAACGACGAATTTACCACGAGGTATCTCTACATCGATATCTCTGAGATTATGAGTGCGAGCTCCTCGAACGACTATCCAACCGTCGTTAGAAGTTCCGTTCTTACTACCCCCCGCCAAGTCTTGCACCCCTTATGGTAGGTCGTCGGTGAGAGAGATTGTCCTTGAAGTCATGTATATGAAATCTGTAAATTTCATTAATTTGAATTGGTATCGCAAAATCATTTTTTTATCAGTACAATTGAAAAATCATTTCAAATTCCAGTGTAAGTATGAACTTGAAGAAGTTCATTGGACCGGTGATTCTTGCTGGTATCTCCATCCTCATTTTCGTGTCAATAAATATCTCTGCTAATACACAATACAACGAGGGAGACACGGTTGAGTCTGGATTTATTCAAACCTCTTGTTGCATGAGTTTGCTTTCCATATCCATGTGCTTATGTTCAATGGTTTGGTTGGCACTTGCATTAGGAATGAAGAATAAAAAGACAGTATTGGTAACTCACTCTCAAAGTGACTCGCAAGAAAATTCGGATGCGCTTACCAATGAGGTGGAGGCCCTTTCTGCGCCTCCTCTCGTTGGAAATGATCCTATATCGTATGTTCAAGAAAAATTTATTCTGGAAAAATCCGAAGGATCAATGGCGCGAATAATTGGATTTTCTATGATTGCAGGAAGTATTGTGATGTTCTTACTCATGATTCTTCTTGGATTTATCTCATTGTCAATGTCATTAGGCCCTGGGTTGGGGTTCTCTGGTGGCACATGTGACAGTACTTGTGAAACCATTTGGAGTGGTGCCGGATTGAGTCTATGGGCTTGTTTCTTACTTTTCCCGTCAGGCCTAATCGCTTTGGCGCGGCCTTGGTCGTGGTTCGATTCTAGGGGATAATACAAGAGATTTGTAAATTCGAGTAATTACTATTTGGTCTCATCATTGAGTAATTGAAAATTGTATTTTTTGTAAAAATCCAAGATTAAATGTGATAGTTTTCGGGAATATGGCATGAAAACTGCAATTGAAAGGGGTTTTCAAGCCACGATGGGGGATGAGTCTGACGATATTGTTAGACGTGGTGCGATAGCATTCGCCATCATCGGATTCCTTACACATCTGGCTTTGTGGGCACTTCACAGCTCTGGAAGAATAGAGATTTTGGGGGACTCTGTGGAATTAGTTCAATCACCACTTTCTGCTCTTTACACACCGTTCTCGATATTGCTTGTCTACGAAGTTTATCAACTGATTCGAACGATTCCAGATTCATTTTCTTCATCTGTTGGAAAGCAATACGAAATCGCCACCCTACTTGTTGTCCGAGATATACTTAAGCGACTCTCTGAGATTAGTAATTCTCAAGGATGGGAAATCAATGATGATGTTGGTTTCCTCTTGGTTGAATGTGCGGCATTCATTGCTTTGTTTTACACATCATTGACCTATCACAAAATCAGTACAAAAAGTGATGATGATGAAATTCTAAGTGACGATGTAACGACTTTCATAACTACAAAAATGGCTGTTGCTAATGTCATGCTGATTGTATTCATTGCGATTGGAGGATTCTCGCTGATCAGTTGGATTGGTGCAGTTCAAGACGGGGGGGGTTCGGTTGATCGTGCAATATTCTTCCTTGACTTCTTCACTTTCCTGATACTGGCAGATATCCTGATTTTGTTAATATCCTATTGGTTCTATACCGACTTCGGTAATCTAGCCCGTAACACAGGATTTGTGCTCTCAACCGTCATTATCCGTGTGGCAATATCGTCTGAAGGAGTCTCTTCAATGATTCTCTTCACTCTAAGTGGTGTTCTCGGGATTGCAATCTTGTGGATGTTCTCTAGAGGAGCCATAGTGCGTCTATGACTTTGCCCGCTTCACCATCAGTATCGGGAGGAAGGAGTGTGAGTCCGTTGTGGGCTACCATGCTGTGCATGTTTCCACTGCCCTGATGGGTGTGGGTTGTGGCGAGTAATTGCCCTTCTTCAGGCCTAATTCGAATTCTTCTTAGGCATAGTTTTCCGGGTGCTCCCGAAACGTCTTCTTCGAGTTTAACTGAAACTTTGTGGCTTAGTCTTGGACCCATCTCTTCATGATACCTAAGTGATTTTGCAACCCATGGAGCAACTAGAACGTGGAATACAACGAGGCTGCTCACAGGGTTTCCTGGAAGGCCGAACAAAGGTGTTCCTTTCCATGTTCCAAACAATGGCGGGCCCCCTGGTCTGAGCTTCATCCTCCAGAATGATATGTT
>Ga0066830_10000093_pt1 | contig 12546 bp, 11 predicted proteins | sample ETNtaG_20_FD_65499 | JGI IMG/M metagenome (GOLD analysis project Ga0066830, IMG submission 65499) | Marine microbial and viral communities from oxygen minimum zone, Eastern Pacific Ocean - ETNP201306PF45B | ecosystem: Environmental > Aquatic > Marine > Oceanic | place: Pacific Ocean: Eastern...
GTAATTATAGGTATTTATTTGAAATAATTACCGTACTCCCCAACAACAATGCCTGGCATTTTAAGTCCTCTAAGTAAAACTGCTCAAGTTTTTTGTGTTTCCCTGTTTTTTCTGATGGGGGTTGATTTAATACGTGCATCACCCAACATTATTATTTCAGAAATTCATTTCAATCCCAACGGACCTGATGAGGCGCGTGAGTTTATTGAAATAAAAAATGTTGGTCAGGAAATTGTTGATCTTTCTGGTTGGGAATTCACTAATGGGATTTTATATACTTTTCCAGACCAGACATTTCTGGAGCCGGGCCAATTTTTTGTTCTGGTAGCCAATGCTCAGTTTTTTGCAACGCAGTATCCTAATGTGCAAATTGGTGGTCAATACAGTGATGATGATGGAGCAGGAGTTGGAAGGGCGGGTTTATCCAATCGTGGTGAGCGAGTGACTCTCAAAGATGGTCCTGATGAAACTGGTTCGACAATTTATTCACTTAGATACAATGATGGTGATGATGGTAGTATACCAGACCCGCCAGAACTGCCTGAAGATGATGATTTGGAGAGAGCAAGATGGCCCAGCCAGCCTGATGGAGGGGATTATTCTTTAGTACAAATTCGAAGTGACGGTACATCAGATGAGGAAGATTTCAGATCCTGGAGACCCAGTATTAATGTGCATGGTTCTCCAGGCGAAGATGAACCATTGCCTGATCAATTGAAAAAAGTATTCATTAACGAGATGAGAACCCGAGACGGTCTTTTAAGTAATGATGCCATCGAGATTTATAATCCAAATGATCAGGATGTTGATATAAGCGGCTGGTATATTTCTGATAATTTAGATAGGCCATTGAAAAATTCTTCAATTATTGAAGGTACAATTGTGCCAGCAGGAGGTTATATTGTTTTAGAGAATGGGATCAATGGATTCTCAATTAATTTAAGCTCTAAGGGGGAGCGTGCATTTCTTTATTCAGCCGAGGATGGTGTTCTTACGGGTTGGGTACATGGTTTTCATTTTCCAGCATCGATTGATGGAAAGCATTTTTCCAGGTTTGTTGATGAATATGATACAGAATATTTAATTCCTGATAGCTCTAGTCTTGGAGAGGATAATGGATTGCCGAGTCCTTCCGATATAAACATTGTGGAGATTATGTACTCTCCAGGGTATGGATCTTCCGTAGAATATATTAAAATTGTTAATAATGGTTTGGAGAGTGCACTTCTGTATGATTCAGAGTATCCAGATGATAATCTCAATGTTAACGGATTTGGAATGACATTACCTGGCATCAGGCCCATTCTAGAGGCAGGTGAATTTGCTTACATTACTAATACATCAGAGGAAGAGTTTCGATCTGCTTATGACATAGAAAATGATGTTAAAGTTTTTGGAGATCCAGAGGCAGGTTCTTTGGATGGTGGAGGAGAACGGATTGAACTGAGATTGCCGCTTACGATTGAAGGTTTTCAAAGGGATGCGCTTGGGTACCCTCGCTACTACGCGATTTTAGATGCTTTAGAATATGATGATGAATCACCCTGGCCTGTAGAAGCTGATGGTCAAGGTTATAGCTTAGTTAGGAAAGAATTAAATGGAGCAGGGTATAAAGCATCCGACTGGAAGCTTAGTGCTAGTCGTGGAGGAACTGCTTTCGGAGGTCCTGTTGTACTTATTAATGAAATATTATCACATACTGACCTTCCACAAACAGATGTTATTGAACTTTATAATCCTAGCTCTGAGCCGGCTAATATTGGAGGGTGGTATCTGACTGATAATTTTCTAATACCAAAAAAGTATCGTATTCCTAATGGCACAGTAATCCCAGGGAACGGGTATTGGGCAGTGAATGAAGATAATAACGCGGATGCAGGGGCTCCCCTTAACTATTTTGGGACTGCCTTTTCATTAAGTTCACGAGGAGATGAGGTGTTTCTATTTTCTGCCAATGATGAAGGTCTTTTTACTGGGTATGCTCATTCTGCCATATTTAGAGCTACGGAAAATGGAGTTTCAATCATTCGATACGTCAATGGTAATGGTAAAGAGATCTTCGTTCCTCAGTCAGGACCGCCCACTTTAGAAATCAATAGATTCACAGCTTTTCCAGATGGTTATCCTAATAGCACGCCTCTAGTGGAGAAAGCTGTTATTAGTGAGATTTGTTATGACCCATTTATAGGAGGTAACGAGTATATTGAGATTACTAATATTAGCGACGGGGTTTTACCACTTTATGATACAACCTCTCTCCAGCAAGGAGGTGATCCAAACAATAATTGGAAACTCGATGGGGTTACTTTTAGTTTTCCCGGGGTTCAGCCTACTCTTCAAAAAGATGAGAGAGTTTTAATAATTCCTAAGGGAGTGTCTGTGGATCAATTTAAGATAAATTATTTGGTTTCTGATAGTGTTAGAGTTTTTGGAGGTGATGAGGGTTATGAAGGAGCCTTAAATAATGCTGGAGAAGAGATTGTTCTTTTGCGACCTGATAAACCAGATTTCGTTGTAGGCCAAGGAATAGTAGTGCCAATGATTGAGGTCGATTCTGTTAATTACGACGGAGGAATTGAATGGCCGCAAGGAGAAGGAAGGAGTATTGAGAGAATTAACAATTTATTAGTTGGAAATGATTCAAGCAATTGGCAGAGATCTTCAAATGCTACAGGAACGCCTGGTGCTGAAAATAGTGAACAGTTAAATGGATTTAATTTGTGGTTAAAAAATGAATTCGAGGACAACGGGATAATTGGTCAAGGAACCAGTCCAACTGACGATTATGATTCCGATGGAATTACCAATTTAGAAGAATATGCTTTTGGGCTTAACCCTAGAGAGGTATCTACCATGAAAAATAATTTTATGGTTCAAAAGATAGAAACAAATGATGAAGCATTTTTATCTGTGAAGCTAATTATCAATAGCTTGCCGAGTGATCTTATAATAAATTTGTTGTCATCCAGTGATTTGAAAAATTGGTCCTCAACTGAGGAGTTCCAATCAACTATTAATCAGGATGGAACCACGACTCTTGAATATAAGCAGTCAAATTTGGATCAAGACAACCGCTCATTTTATAGATTTCAGATTGAGCTAATTGCCCAATAGCAATTTTGTGCAATTTAGCATTTATAGTCTTGTGCTGAGGTGTAAATAAATGATATTATTAATATTACTTTATTATTAGTCTATATAAATAAATGAGATAAAAGATGTCATTTTCCTTCAGAGACTTATTTAACGGACGGCAACAAGAAGATGATGATAGTTCATCTGAACTTTCTTTTCTTGAAACGCGATCCGAGGAATCTAATGACTTTTTCGTTGAGTCTACAGATGAGGCTAAAATCGTAAGCCCCTTCGAACTGGTTGAAGAGAGTGAAACTCCAAAAGCTTCTATACATAATCAGGACATTTTTGATGTGGATTCTAAGAATCAGGCCGGTGACGGGCTATCTTTTACGAATGAGGACCTTAATGAATCTATAGAATCAGGGTTTTTAATTGATGATCCAGACGACCATAAATCTGAAATCCCTCATCAGATTGATAAGCGAAAGAAAATTCAAAGTTCTGATAAATGGTTTTCACCCCAAAGAATTTTAAGCAAAAGAGCTAAAGTGACGCCTTTAGAGGATTTGCCCCCAATTCCAGCGTCTCGATCTTCTGCGAGAAGTGATTTCAATTCATATAAAAACGGGCAAGAATTGGTTCTTAATAACTTACCAAAAGCAAAGCGTTTACTTGAATTGGTCAATGATATTGAAGGTATTCAAGAATCAATTTTTTTACTTAACAATGGAGAATCTTTAATTGCTTCAAATGTTGAAGCTAATCAAAGTTATTTTACCAGCGATTTGGTCGACCGAATAAAATCAATGTCCCTTCTAATGAAAAAAAACGGAGATCAATTAAACAATATTAATTGTTTGAACAACTCATTAAGTTTCATTCATTTTTCTTCGGCGGAATTGGTTTTGCTAACAAATTTAGAAATAAATGTTAGTAAAATTAAACCAAAGATAATGGCATTATATGATGAAATGGCATCTGAGAGTTTATTTTTTTAAGTGTATTCATTTAAAATTCAAATGATGGTATAGTGTCCTTTACTATTACTGCTATTGATGCGATCTTAGGTAGTTAAGTTGTTTTAATAAAATTAAATAGAAAAATTAGTATGTTCGAAATGATTAGCAAAGGAGGTCCACTAATGTGGCTGCTCTTGGGTTGCTCAATCGTTGCTATAGGTGTTTTTCTCGAGAGGCTGTTTCTTTTTCATCGTTCCACAATTAATGTAGGAGAATTCTTGCAAGGTCTTTCTAATTTAATAAGGAAAAAAAATTATGCTGAGGCTCTACAGGTTTGTGCCGTAACTCCTGGTCCAGTTGCTCGGGTCATGCATTCAGCTGTTATTCGTCATGAATTACCTAGATCAGATTTAAAAGAGATTGTTCAAGAATCTGGTCAACTCGAGGTTCCTAGATTGGAGCGTTATTTATCCGTTCTTTTAACTATCGCCTATATTGCTCCTTTGATTGGATTATTAGGAACAATCCTAGGTTTGGTTGATACATTTGTTCAATTTAATGTAATAAGTGGACAAGCTACCATTGGTGATCTTTCACAAGGGGTGTATCAAAGTTTGATTACTTCTGCGGCAGGCCTTGCTGTTGCGATTCCAACTTTTCTTCTTTATTCATACTTAGCTGCGTTTGCCAGAAATTTAATGCATGATATGGAGCGTGGTGGAATTGAGGTGGTTAATATTATTGAAGATAATAGGAATGATGATCAACTAATTGAGTTTTCTCTTGAAAGAGATAATCTCAAAAAAAAGAAGGCTGAAACAAGTGATCTGAAAAGTGGATCTGATAAATCATAGTCTGTATACATTATGAGACTAGAGAGTACTTTACGATCAAGGCGATCTTTTCTCCATCTTGCTTCTTTAATTGATATTGTTTTTTTACTTCTTCTTTTTTTTCTTCTCAGTTCAGATGCTATCGTTAGATCTGGAATTGCTGTAAGAACACCCAGTTGGGAAGAAAATGAAGACGATAATGCATGGGCGTTAATGCATCCAGTGTCATCTTCAAATGTGATAACTGTTTCTGCAGGATCAACGTCTCAAGTGTATTTAAATGATCGTTTAGTAGATTTAGAAGAGCTTCTAGATGTAAGTCGCCTTAAAGCGATGTTAGTTGCTAATCAGGGCGTTGATGACTCCAAGCAAGTTGTAGTAAGAGCTGATAACGAAGCTCATTTTGGAACGGTCATAAGAATTTGTAACAGAATTTCTAGAGCTGGCTATTCTCCAATAATGGCATCAAGGAAACAATAGTAAGATGAGTCAAGTATTGTCTGAGCCCAAAGATAATGGCTTCGTTTCTATTTTTGATTGGATAAAAAGGGCGAAAAGGCCATTTTGGTTTATTTTCTTTGGTGTTATTTCATTAGTTGTTCACATCGCCTGTTTTTATCTTTTTAGTATTGTCTATCCTGATCAAAAAAGAAGCACCCTAAGGCCGATGGAAATAACGGTTTTAGATTTAGATAATCCAAAGTCCAAATCAATAATGAATCAGATAGATGATCGCTTGATTGTTTTAGATCAAGAGTTGGATTCAGCGACTCTGGTTAGTGATTTACCAGAGAGTGGCATAAAGTTTCAGCCGTTTTTTAAAGATTATTCACCCAAACTTAAAGAATTTGTGGCTAATGCTAATAAGCCCGAGGAAAGTTTGATTGATTTTTCTCAATTTCAATTACCGCCGGTCAGTGGTAGTAATTTAATAGGAAAAAATATTCAACTTAAGAAAAATGAGAAACCGAATATTGTATTCACCTGGGAGTCTGAAAGTAGAGAAATAATAAAAGATTTTAATTGGTCTCAGAATCAAGAATTGATAAGTGCAAACTTAGAAGGTGAATTGGTGATGCAAATTGGAATTAATAGGTTTGGTGTGATAACACATTTGTTTCCCGAAAAGAGTGTATCTCAGAGCTTTGAAAATAAAGTAATTAAAGCTTTGAAGGAGATAAGGTTTTCACAAACTGCGGCGGAAATGATCTCTTGGGCTACAGTTGAAATTTCATGGTAATTTTGGGATAAGATTGTTATGTTTCAGATTTCTCTAACCAAAATACTCGTCGCATATCTGTTTATTTTACTGGTTATGTTATTCGGCGTATGGCTTATGAGGGAATGGGCTCGTAAAAGAAGGGAGAAGGAAGAAAGAAGGTGTCGATTCGTTTGTAATATCTGTGGAGGGCCTTATTTAGATAGGACTCGAGATGATATAACAGAATGTCCTAATTGTGGTGCTCTAAACGAACGTTTGGGGTTGAGTGACTTATAAGATCAATTTTTGTTGAGAGTCCTAATTAAAAAGTTTAATGTTGTGTTATTAGTTTATTAAATATGAGTGAGCGTCGAGTCGTCATTACAGGTATTGGGGTTTTAAGCCCTATTGGTTTGAATTTAGATTCATTTTGGAGTTCTTTAATCGCTGGTCAGAGTGGTATTGATACAATTACTAGCCTTGATCCGAGTGACTTTTATTGTCAAATAGGTGGTGAAGTCCGTGAGTTCGAGCCAACGCAATATTTTAAAAATCCTAAAGATGCCAGGAGAGCGGATAGGTACTGCCAGTTAGCAATGGCCGGAGCAAAGATGGCTTTTGAGGATAGTGGATTTTCTGAGGGATCCTATGACCCATACCGCTTTGGTTGTATGGTTGGAAGTGGAATAGGAGGTTTGCATACCCTCGAAAAACAACACAAAAACTATTTGGAAAAAGGGCCCTCTAGAGTATCACCATTTACAATTCCCATGATGATAGCAAATATAGCAAGCGGTCTCATATCAATGGAATATCAATTAGCCGGTCCCAATATGTCTATCGTTACCGCTTGTGCTTCTGCAAACCACAATATAGGTGAAGCATGGAGAATGATTAAGTTTGGTGATGCAGATGCATTTCTTGCCGGTGGAGCCGAAGCCTCAATTTCGGTGATGGGTCTCTCAGGGTTTGGAGCTATGAAGGCATTGAGTAGTAGAAATGATGAGCCTCAGAAGGCTTCCAGACCATTCGATAAAGATCGAGATGGTTTTGTAATGAGTGAAGGTGCTGGTATCGTTGTAATTGAGGAATTGGATCATGCCAAATCTAGAGGGGCTGATATATACTGCGAGATCGCCGGTTATGGAGTTTCTGCAGATGCTTACCACATGACATCTCCTCATCCTGAAGGTCATGGTGCGAGTAAATGTATGAATCTTGCATTACATCATGCTCAAATGAATCCCGAAGACGTTGATTATATTAACGCGCATGGAACGTCGACAGGGTTAGGTGATATTTGTGAAACTAATGCAATTAAATTATCATTTGGAGATCATTCTAAAAATGGATTGGTGGTGAGTTCAACTAAGTCAATGACTGGTCATTTATTGGGGGCCGCTGGTGGCATCGAATTAGCCGCATGTATTAAATCAATAAATGAAAATATTGTAGCGCCAACTATTAATTTGGATGATCCTGATCCAGAATGTGATTTAGATTACGTTCCCCATACATCAAGAGAACTAAACGTTGACGTTGCATTGAGTAACAGTTTTGGGTTTGGTGGTCACAATGCTTCGATCGTTTTAAAGAAGTTTGATGGTTAATTGCAGGATTAAAAAGTACAAGCTTTTTTATTTATACATTATTCTAGTACTTAAGTACGGATTGAACCTTTGTATTTTTTAAAAGCTCTCGGCCATTTAAAAACTCAAGCTCAATAAAGAATATTAATGAGTCTACGGTACCACTAAGTTTTTCTACCAGTTTCACAGCTGCTTCTGCGGTGCCTCCAGTAGCCAACAAATCATCGACAATAAGTATTCTTTCTCCTGGATCAATAGCATCTTTATGTATTTCGATAACTGATTTTCCATATTCAAGATCATATGCTTGTGATTCGGTTTGCCATGGTAGTTTCCCTTCCTTTCTGACCGGAATAAAACCTTTGCCCAATAAATTTGCGAGTAAGGAGCCAAAAATAAATCCACGAGCATCTATTCCAATAATTTTATCGATTGAAGAACTGTCCACATGAGAAGCTAAAGCTTCTATACTCATCGATAGGAGCTTAGGATTTATAAGTATCGGGGTTATATCCTTAAATTTTATACCTGGTTTTGGAAAATCTGGGACTTCTCGTACGGATTTCTCTAATTTACTGATATCAAATTTATTCATAAAATTTAGTTAATTTTAGACGTTAAAATATTTCTATATTTTAGATTACCTTAGAAATAAAAATTTATAATTTGATGAGATTTTTTGCAATGCTGAAGTCCTTAGCATATCCTACAAACTCCCCTCAAAAATGGATCGTTTATATTTAACAATAGCTGCAGTTTTTTTCTGTGGTGGCTTCATATACGCAATTACGAGTTTGCGTAGTGGGGTATATAAAAAGTCAATATGGAATTCTTTAGCCATGTTTTTAGGGGTTATTTTTCAGTCAATGTTTTTGGCTGAGAGGGGTAAAGTACATGGCCGCTGTCCCGTTACCGATCTGATTGAAATTCTTATATTTATTTCATGGGCAATGGTGATAATTTATTTATTATTTGGTTCAAGTTATCGTATTTCTCTAATGGGGGTATTTACTTCACCATTGGTTTTTTTAATCTGTCTAATCGCGGTAATAGTGCCTTTCGATAAAGAGGCCGCAGTGATTGCAGCGACAAACAAAAAAGTGGAGCCATGGACTGAGCTTCACATAGCCATTTCACTTCTTTCTTATGGAGCGTTTGGTATGGCTTCAGTTTCTGGAGCGATGTTTCTTATGCAAGAGCGTCAAGTTCGTCAAGGAAAGTTAGAGACACTTTTTTATCATTTACCTCCAATGCAAAATCTCGCAAAGGCTGTTTTTCGGTTAATGCTTTTTGGCGTGGTTTTACTTGCAGTAGGAATTTTTTCGGCTGAACAAATTCCTCCCAGTGGAACTAAACATGCCATATGGCCGCTGTATGTCATATGGGCACTTTATGCGTTTATATGCTGCCTGAATATTTTTAGGGGAGTCCTTGCTAGAAGGTTGTCATTATTTGCAGTTCTTGCATTCATTTTTTCACTCATAAGCTTGCTAATTATTTCATAACAATGAGTGAAAATTCATCACAGACAGAAATATTTTGTATAGGCCTTAATCATGAAGCTGCCCCTGTTTCTATCAGAGAAAGAATGGCTATCTCTGAATCTGAATTATCAGAAAAATGTTCTCTGATTACTAATGAGGAAGGGTTTTTGGAATCTGTAATTGTATCCACGTGCAATCGTATAGAAATTTATTGCGTCGCAGACAAAAAATATGAATGTGATCTTGAGAGATGTTTTGAGTTTGTATTTAAATCTAATGATTTTTCTGATTTAGATTACTACAAATATAAAGGAAAAGAGGTACTGAATCATTTGTGTCGTGTTGGTTGTGGACTTGATTCGATGGTTCTTGGGGAAACGGAAATATTTGGTCAATTAAAAAAGGCCTACTCGATCGCTCAGTCTTCGGGAAATACCTCAAAAATACTAAATAGACTATTTCAGGTTTCTTTCATGATCGCTAAAAATGTGAGAACAAATACAAAAATTACAAGAGGAGCAACATCGGTTGGTGCAGCAGGTGTTGACTTGGCTGAGAAAATCTTTGGAGATCTCAATAAATGTAAAGTAATGGTAATGGGTGCTGGTCAAATGGGTCAAATGGTTGCCAAGACTCTGATCTCACGAGGTGTGAATTCTCTTGAAGTTGCCAGCAGGTCATTGGAAAATGCTTCTCGTTTAGCTGAGGAATTAGGAGGTGTTGCCCATCAATTAGAGGAAGGTATTTCAAGGTTAGCTAGTATCGATATTTTAATTACAGCAACATCATCATCGGAAACGCTCATTAAAAAAGAAAATGTAGGTCCAATTTTTGGTAAGCGACGAGGAAGACCTTTATTTATTATTGATATTGCTGTTCCAAGAGATGTTGACGAAGAGGTGTCTAAAATTCCCGGTGTTTATTTATACGACATGGATGCATTACAACGAATAACTGCGTCTGCAAGGGCGCGTCGTGAAGAGCAAATTGAGGTTTGTGAAGGGTTGATTCGCAAACTAATGAATGAGCATTCGTCGGACCGGTCAATCAAGGGGGTAGACGGTTATACTGAAGATGGAAATGATACTGTTGCTATAGTATGAAAGAAATAATAATAGGAACCAGAGGGAGTGAATTGGCTTTATATCAAGCCCGGTTGGTTGCTAGCGAATTAAGAAATAGTGGCTATGAAGGAGAAATCGTTGAAAAGATCATTCAAACAAGTGGTGACAAACATAAAGATATAAAACTTTCAGAATTTGCTAAGGGTGATAAACCTTTGACTGATAAAGGAGTTTTTACCAAAGAGCTTGAAGAATCGCTCACTAGAAAAGAGATAGATATAGCTGTACATAGTCTTAAGGATTTACCATCAGATTTAGATGAAAATTTTGAAATAGGAGCCGTTATGAAAAGAGCTGCTACTAATGATGTGCTAATTTCAAGGTTTGATGCAAAGTCCTTTCGAGATCTTAGAGAAGGGGCTGTTATTTCTACAGGAAGCGTGCGTAGATCTAGGGTAATTCAATGGCAAAGACCCGATATAAAGGTGATTGATATAAGAGGCAATGTTCCAACTAGATTGAAAAAATTAATGAGCGGGGAGTTTGGGGATGCCACAATTTTAGCACAAGCTGGTTTGCAAAGGCTCGGATTATATGATGATAAAAATAGACTGCTTAAATTTGATGGTCAGATGATTGACACTTGCGAATTATCAATCGAAGAATTTATCCCTTGTGGGGGCCAAGGCGCAATAGCTATTGAGGCGCTATCTGATTCTCCGGTTTTGGAATTTACTCAGAAAATTAATCACCAAGAAACTCAGAAATGCATCGAAATTGAAAGAGAATTCTTAAAATTACTTGGTGCGGGATGTGATACTCCAGTTGGTGTTAATGCATTCTTAAATTCGTTTGGTGATGAAATGAGTGTTAGAGCAATACTGTTCGATGAGGCTAATTCGTCATCCGAACCAAAGGTTGCCAATTGCAATGTTGCAAAAGATAGTACCCAAGGAGTTGCCAAAAATTTATTAAAGCAAATGCAGATTGATATCTGATTAATATGGGAAAAGAAAAAAATAATAAAAAAGGGATATGCTACCTTGTTGGGGCAGGCCCTGGTGATCCTGGTCTATTAACACTGCGAGCAAAGGAGTGTTTGGAATCCGCTGATGTGGTTGTTTACGATTATTTATGTAATCCCGACATTTTAAATCATGCTCCTTCAAGCGCAGAAAAAATTTATGCAGGAAAGAAGGCTGCGGATCATGCTATTCCTCAGGAGGAACTAAATGATCTATTGGTTAAACTTTCGATAAAAGGCCAAACGGTAGTTAGACTTAAGGGTGGGGACCCTTATGTGTTTGGAAGAGGCGGTGAAGAGGCGCAAGAGTTGAGAAGGGCTGGGGTTCCTTTCGAAATTGTTCCGGGTATTAGTTCTTCAGTTGCTGGCCCCGCATATGCTGGTATTCCAGTTACTCATAGAGACTGTTGTTCACAGTTGACAATTTTTACAGGACATGAGGATCCAACTAAAAATGATTCGGTTATTAATTATTCAACAATAGGTAAAGTCGATGGGACTAAAGTTATGTTAATGGGAGTCGGACAATTAGAAAAAGTCACCAACCAAATGATTGAGGGAGGTGCACCCAAAGACACTCCTGTTGCCCTGATTAGATGGGCAACAACAGGAAGGCAACAAACTTTAGTTGGTGAAATAGGGAATATTGTTGAGAAGGTTAATAAGTCTGGATTTAAGGCGCCCGCAGTCACGGTCTTTGGAGAAGTAGTTAGATTAAGAGAACAGCTTAACTGGTTTGAAGAGCGATCGCTTTATGGGAAAAAAATGGTAGTCACCAGAACTAGAACTCAGGCAGGGGAGCTGAGTGTAAGATTGAGACACCTTGGTGCAGATGTCGACGAGATGCCTACAATTAGAATTGAACCACCTGTAGACCTTAAAGGGTTTGGGCAATTGGTTCAAGATTCACATAAGTATGATTGGATTGTTTTTACAAGCCCCAATGGTGTCGATGCTTTTTTTGATATCTTTTTTAAATTATATAAGGATGCACGTTCTATTGGGGGTGCGAGAATTGCAGCAGTGGGGCCAGGTACTCAAAAGAAGATAGAAAGCTATCACCTTTCCGTAGATTTGCTCCCTGAGAAATATGTTGCCGAAGGTTTAGTTGAAAAATTTAAAGAAACTGAGGGAGTTGAAAATCAAACTATAATGTTAGTTCGACCAGAAACGACTCGGGATATTATTGCAAAAGGGTTGAGTGAAATGGGCGCTATTGTCGATGAAGCCATTGCTTATCGAACTGTTCCAGAGTTAGAAGATCCAACTGGTGCCGTTGAAAGGTTTAATTCCGGTGAAATTGAACTCGTTACG
>Ga0066830_10000095_pt1 | contig 12441 bp, 10 predicted proteins | sample ETNtaG_20_FD_65499 | JGI IMG/M metagenome (GOLD analysis project Ga0066830, IMG submission 65499) | Marine microbial and viral communities from oxygen minimum zone, Eastern Pacific Ocean - ETNP201306PF45B | ecosystem: Environmental > Aquatic > Marine > Oceanic | place: Pacific Ocean: Eastern...
GGAAACCTATTGCTAAATCCTTATCGTCACCAGGTGTCCTCATAGTGATACCCATTGGAATAATTGCACTTTTGTGCTTGATATCTATTGAAAGTGGCGATTCTACAGCCAATTCGTCTGTAAACCGTTCAGACATATTGTCTGATAGGCGTAAAGCATCGGACTGCCTCGACCCTGTCACATGTTCCGTAACATCTCCTAATCTATGGGATTGACGGAAGACGAGTTAAACACAGGAATGGTTGATATATGGGCCACCTGAGGTCACAATGTGTCGTTAATCGATGGAACGGGCTTCTCATTACCTATCGCAACGGTGAGTGAGCGCGTAGAAGTCAACATAGAAGTGTCACCAGCCGCTAAAACCGCTGTTAAGTCTGCAATCGGTGACCAATCCAGTAGTCATGTACTGATCATAAGCGCTAAGGCTGGAGGATGCTCTGGATATCTCTATGATATGGTTATAGTAGAACGTCCCAACGAAGAGGGATTCCAAGAAATTGATGTAGATGGAGTTACGATTCTTATTCACGATAATGATAGTTCTTTGCTAAATGGACTCAAACTTGACTACAAGGACTCCTTAATGGGAGGCGGGTTCCACATGGAGAATCCGAATGCAGACAGGGCCTGTGGCTGTGGACAATCATTCGGATGACGATGGTCTTAGTTGGTGAAATATGTTTCCAGCCGTAACTAGAGTAGCCCAGATCCCTACTTCTATAACTTTAGTATCTGGTAAAAATGCTCGAGACCATCTGAATCGAATGTTAACAACAGATGTTTCCAACGATTCTATTTTCACACGTAGAGAATCCACAATTTGCAATTTAAACGGTCGGATAACCAGTCGACATTTACATGCTGATTACGGCAGTCAGATATTGCTAATGCATAATGAATCTGAATCTGTTTCTTTACGAAATAATCTCACTATGGGAATACCATGGAATGAAGAATGTCAAATTTCATCAGGAGATGGAGCAATTGCAAGATTAGTGATCTATGGGCCGGATTCATCGGATATTCTAGATTCAATCGGGATTGATTCAGCAGACTTGACTTCTGAGATGTGGGTAGAGTTTGCAGATTCCATGATATCCAAAATTCATGAAGGCACAGATTTTTGCATTTATGAGATGTTAGTCCCGAAGCAAAAAGCTTCAGATTTACAAAAAAACCTCGAATCCCATGGAGCGGAATTCGGCTCAATAGACTCAGGGATTGCGGTACAAGCCATTGCTGGTATACTAGACATAGCAATAGGAACAGAAGGGAAAATACCCTTTGATTTGGGTCTCAATAATGTCGTGGATTTAAAGAAGGGGTGTTACCCAGGACAGGAAATTCATGCTAGAATGGAAAGTAGGGATGCCATCAATAAGACTACTTCCACTTTCATCTCAAAACAACAATTACCCTTAGGTAAACTTCAGACTTTATCTAATCTAAAACTGGAAGTAATTTGCTCAAAAAATTTGGATCACAACTGGATTAATGTAATAATTCACCAAAAAGAAATGAATATTTCCGAAGAAATTTCAATAATATCTGATGAAAATATAATATCCATCAGGAGCGTTTGAGTTTATCTAAGTCATTCAAGTTGATTCTTTCACCTTGTTCTACCCATTGCCTAAGTGTCATTAAACGAGATATTTTCAACATACCTAGATTTCTGGTAAATAGATATAATTGAGGTTCAAATTCATCGATCATTTGATCTTGAAATTTAACTCGGACAGATTCTGCTCTAGATCTAAAAAATGAAATTTCAACAGCAACACCAATCATAGTCGCCGTGTAAAGTACCAATAGTATTGCTAATGAAAAAATGACTGGGTCTCCAAACATCTCTCCAGACCTTAGTTCAGTTCCGTAGAATAGTTGTCTAGAAATTAAGAACAGTAGACCCACACCAACCCATGGACCTAGCATATCCTCTACGAATGTGCCCATTGGTAGCAGTCTTCTATTTCCTGTATCTGCAAATACCATTGTACTCAAGGTTCCTGCCCTAATCACCGATATGAAAGCTACCAAAATGATGTAAACAGCGCCAGAAACTACCAGTACTGACTGAGTATCTAGGGGAAGATATGTTACAATAAGGAATGCGAACAAGCCCAAGAATACTGTAATTGGCATCCTGTTGATAGATGATAATACAGGGTCTGGATTCTTCAGGCCGTCCTCGACTCTAGGGATACCTATAATTTCCCATCTGGTAATTTTTTGAACTGTGATACCTATCCACAACAAAACCTTTTTCTCAATTAATAGCCATTGAAAAAACCATAAAATCGGCATTAATGGTATTGCGAGCAAAGCTGCAAATAAACCGAGGAATGGCCAAACTACGAGACCCGGCATTAATAGAAAGTGTTTCACTCGCATAGGAAAAAGTAAATCTGATTCTATTCGAGATTGTCTTTCAGGGTCTATATTGACAATTCTAGCCTCAGCGTCTAATTCTTTTCTGAATCTGCTAAGAGGGAGACCTGCGTCTAAAACCAATCTGACTTTTTCCCTGTAGTGAACATGTTCGGGCTCAGTACCGACCCACCACTTCCAACCTAGGGATAATGGAATCGCGAGAATTACTGGAGCAAGTAAAATGAGAATAGCGGTGATGAGTGATTCCAACGACGCCGCCATGAATATAACGGCTAGTATTGACACCAAGAAATAAACGGTCATATTTTGAGGAAAAATTAGTATTCCTTGATTCAAATTCAATACCGGGATTCCGCTAATCAACTCAAGTAAAAATTCATCAATTTGTTAATACCGCACGTAATCATGGGTAGAATTGCAATTACAGATGGAATGGACCCTTCAGCCGTTAACAGATTGCGAGATGCTGGCCATGATGTTGTTGAACAACACTATACCGAGGCCGAGTTAGTGAATGGGGCAATATCTGATTTTGATGCCATTGTCGTGCGGAGTGCTACTAAACTAACTTCTGAAATTTTATCCAATGAAAACAAATTGTCCTTCATTGGAAGGGCAGGAGTTGGTGTTGACAACATCGACATTGAAACAGCCTCAAGCTTAGGAATTGTAGTATGTAATACACCTCAATCTTCAACAAATAGTGTAGTTGAATTGACCGTGGGGCACCTATTGGCGTCGTGCAGACATATAACTCGAGGAGATCGAGGGCTACGAGAAGGACTATGGGAAAAAAAACAATTGAAAGGTACCGAATTAAGTGGCAAGCGTTTGGGTCTAATCGGGTTCGGTAGAATAGCCCAGGGAGTCGCTAGTGTAGCCTTGGCAATGGGAATGGAATGTCACGCTTTCGACCCATATATACCAGCAACTATTGCAAAAAAATTTGATTGTACTATGCACGAAGATGTAGATTCACTCTTCAGACTATGTACCCACATTTCCATTCATTGCAATCTAACAGAGGAAACGTATCATTTGGTTAATTCAAGGCGAATAGAGATGATGCCTACTTCCGCACCCAATGGAGTTAGTTGCGGTAACCACATCGTAAATTGTGCCCGAGGCGGTATCGTAGATGAGTTAGCAGTTCTAAATGCATTAGAGTCTGGTGATTTAACGAGTGTCGCTCTTGATGTATTCGAGGTTGAACCAGCCATAGATAATCCTCTTGTCCATCACCCTCACTTCCACGGAACACCTCATATTGGCGCCTCTACTATAGAGGCTCAAACTCGAATTGGTGAAGAAATGGTCACACTGTTATTGGATCACTTCGCTGGAAAAAAGCCTCATTCGGCCTTAAATTAATCCGGTAGGTTCATGCTTAGTTGCACATAGTCCTCTACATGAGAGCATTTGTCACGGGAGGCAGTGGCCATGTTGGCGGTAACCTCGTTCGTGAATTGCTAACAAGAGGATTTGAAGTAGATTGCCTTGTAAGGTCCGATGTAAGATCATTAGAAAATTTAGATGTTAATCTCGTAACAGGTGACATGCTCAATGCAAAGGAAATGGCTGCCCTGATGTCTGACTGTGATGTTGTTTTCCATTCCGCAGCTTTTGTGGCTGTCGAGAAAATAAGTGAAGATTTAATGTTCAAAATCAATGTCCAAGGCACTCAATCAATTGTTAACGCGGCTATCGAATCAGGAGTGGATAAACTAGTCCATTTTTCCAGTATTCACGCATTCAAACAACAACCGACAAATGAGCCATTAGTTGAGAGTAGGCCTCTTGTTTCAGACCCTAGGGCACTACCGTATGATAGATCAAAAGCGGAGGCCCAAAAACTGGTACTTTCTTCAAAAGAACAGGGATTGAACCTCAATGTTATTCAGCCAACTGGCATTATTGGGCCAGAGGATTACAAACCCAGTAGAATGGGCAAAGTCCTATCTGATATGGCGAATGGTAGTATGCCATTCGCTATCAATAACGGGTTCAATTGGGTCGACGTTAGGGATGTAGCAATAAGTGCAGTCAATTGCTTAAACAAGGGTATTGATGGGCAGAATTACATCCTACCAGGCCGTTGGGCTTCTATGCCTGAATTGTCTAATATGGTGAAACATATTACAGGCAATCGAACTCATGTCGCAACGATACCGTTTTGGATGTCATATCTAGCGTTACCGTATTCTACATTGAAGAGTCGTCTAACAGGTGTCAGACCTAGTTTCAGTAAAGGTAGTTTACAAGCATTGGCAATCCAATGTAGAAACATCCCTGGTAATTTAGCAGAGGAACACCTTGGGCATTCACCACGTCCTTTAGAGGATACTATTTCTGACACTATTTCTTGGCATATTAAGAATCAAAGGTGATTTTTTAGATGACTTCTCTATCCTATGAGGATTACGAATTTATTTGTTATATTTGGATAGCAATGGGGCTAATTACATTCATCATTTTGACTTTCATTAATGCACCTTATGGCAGGCATAGGTCTGCGGGGTGGGGACCAGAAATTTCAGCTCGTAGGGGTTGGATGGTCATGGAATCTATCCCTGTTTTTTTACTGACTGGGCTGTTATTATTCGGCAATAATAAGGAAACCGTAGTATTGATTTTCTGGGCCATTTGGACTGGACATTACATCAATAGGGCTTTTCTTTGGCCTTATAGGGCACAATTAGATAAGAAATTTATGCCAATATCTGTCGTTATCTTAGCAGTTATTTTCAACACAGTGAATTGTCTAATAAACGGGATTTGGTTATTTCAAATCAATGATGGTTACGAGTTAACTTGGTTAACCGATCCTAGATTTATTGTTGGAATTGGATTATTCACGCTTGGGATGATTATCAATATCAAATCAGATAATATCTTGTTCACATTACGTGAAGACGGTAGTACAGGATACAAAATACCTAGAGGTGGGTTATTCGATAGAGTGAGTTGCCCCAACTATCTTGGTGAAATAGCCGAATGGTTAGGTTTTGCGATTGCAACATGGTCACTAGCTGGTTTCACATTTGCCTTCTGGACATTTTGCAACTTAGCACCTAGAGCGTTTACCCATCATCGTTGGTATAAGGAAGAATTCCCAGATTATCCAACTAATCGTAAAGCCCTGATACCTTTCCTGATTTAGTCAAGTAACTTGTGCATTCTTCTCAACGGTACTTCCAGCTGTGACAAATTATCAGGAATGTTGACACCTGATAGTTCTGAATTCAACGAAAGCCCTTGTTCCTTTTTAGTCCTCCAAACTTCCGAGTTAAAGTCCATCACGGATTCTGTTATCTCAGTCCATTTATAGGTCTCGAAATCAAGGGGAATTGAGGGGAATGAATCTGCTATTACCGCGGATCTATCGTAAAGAATTGATGATAGATAGTGACTGAAAAAGGGACAGATTGGCGAAAATCCATCCATTAAATCTCTGAACATTCTGTGTAGAGTCCAAGCAGCAGACTCATCGCCGTCATACAACCTGGTTTTGACCATCTCGAGCCAATGACTGGCTAACACCCCGGTTGAGAAATTTTTCATGGATTGAGCTGCAGTGTAAATGTCAATTTCCATCCACGCTTTCTCTACCTTTTTCATTATGTTATCGAATTCACTAAGAATCCATTTGTCTTCGGGAGCTAAATCAGTAGGTAACTTCTCTAGATTACTAGGAACGGGGAATTGGCTGGCAAATCTCGCGACATTAAACAATTTAGTTAAGACGCCGTAGTACTTCTGTTCTATTTCCTCGGGATTGATATGAAAATCATCACCAACTTGAGCGTCACACGCTTTCCATAAACGGAAACATTCGGAACCAATCTTATTGGCTCTAAGATTTACAACCTTGTCCGGACCTTTAATCTTCCAAGATCCAGTTCTTCCACCAGCTCCACATTCAAGAACTGAGTTAGCGTCAATTCCGTTACCGAGGGATTTTGACATCTTTCTACCCCAAGGATCCATACCCAAACCATCAATCCAAACATGTTTGAACCCTGGAGAATCTAGTAACAAAGCACTCTTCAATACAGTGTAATACAACCATGTTCGAACTATTTCTTTGCCTTGAGGCCTTATTCCCGTAGGGAATGCATCTGAAAATAAATCTGGGTTAGATAGGTAACCGGACACGTAGAGGTTAGAGTTGGAAGAATCCATCCAAGTATCGAATACCTTCTCTTCACCAATAACTACCCCTAATTCGGAGGAAAGTTCGTCCCAACTCCCTAAGTCATCTCTGGTATCTCTGTCTAACACACGACTACCAGCAGGTGGATTTTCCCTCCATGGTTGCACGTAAGTCCCAGATGGTGGAGTAATTATTTTTGTACCATCTTCAGAATACCAAATTGGAACTTCTGTGTGGTACCATCTTCTCCTACTAATCGGCCAATCGATGCTAATATTATCCATCCAGTCCAGTAAAAATTGTTTATTCCTTACCGGGTGAAATTCCATATCCTCTATCAATTCACGCATCCTATTTTGAATGTGGGTTTGTTTTACATACCATTCCTTGAGAAGGATTATCTCGACTGGATTCTTTCCTCTCTCACTGACTGGAACATCTTGTTCTTTTTCGATGATATTCACGATTCGTTCAGCAGAGGTAAGATCTTCAATTACTTTCTCTCTTGCTTCCAAAACCGTCAAACCAGCATATGGCCCAGAGACATCAGTCATATTGCCCTCTAGGTCTATTGCTTGAAATGGGGTTAAACCTAATTCTCGGAAAACTGCAACATCGTTTTGATCCCCGAATGAACAAACCATCAGCACACCGGAACCGAATTCAGATTTCACGGAAGGATGTGTCATTATTTCAACTGATTTTGTCCTACCATTAGTCTCGACGGGGATTACGATCTTTTTTCCCACCAAATTCCGATACCTATCGTCATCTGGATGAACTACAACCACACCACAGGCACAAATCAATTCAGGCCTTGTAGTTGAAATTACGACATCGATACCATCTTCTGTAGTCCATCGGATATCGATAAGCTTTGATTTTCTTCGTAGTCTTTCTACTTCTGCGTCAGCGATTGTTGTACCTTCGACAGGATCGTAGATATTGGGGCGTAGGTCTTCTACAATGTCTCCCCTCTTGAACAAATCAACGAAGATTGACTGAGACACTCCTCGATATTCCTCTGAATCGGTTAGATATTCTTTATCAAAGTCACAAGAAAGTCCTACTCTAGCAGCAGTCTCCCTCATTTCTTGAGTATATTTTTCGATTGTCTCACGACATAAATCTAAAAATTCTGAGCGTTCAAATGACTTCATTTTCCTGCCAGTGTTTTTCTCTACAGTGAATTCGATATTGATACCATTTCGATCTACACCCCAGGGGAAGAATACCTCCTTCCCTAGTAATCTCTGACTACGAGCAATGACATCAATCATGGAATATTGAGCAACAGCACCAATATGCCATGTACCACTAGGATAAGGGGGTGGTGTATCGATTACGAAAATTTCCTTGCCAGAATTAGGATTGAAGGCATATCGCTGATTGTAAACCACAGAATCAGAATAGTGGTCCTCTTGAATCCTTTTCTCTAGGTCAATTGACCAACGTTTATCCTCAATTAAGGGAGCCCCCATTTCCTCATCCACCGTAAAATATGGCCAACGCTATGACCACTCATTATTGACGGTTCCCAATGATAAGTTATTGTCGTGAATGTTGCATTGTAATCAACTACTGGCCGTCGGGTTCAAGCACCCTCGTCACTCAGGATACTAATAATAGGGAGTTGGTGGCGCTTGTCAGAGGGTGAAAAAGAAGGTAACATCGCCTCTCGGATTACTAATCAGGCAACAGGTAAGGCGAAGGAGATTTTCTCCAATTTAGACCTGGATAAAAATTCAGTTGAGAGCTACGGTAGGCGTTCGAAAAATCAAATGCGGAGGATTTCATCAGACCTAAATTTTACAGATATTTTGACTAAATTTCCCGTAATAACTGTGATTCTATGTCTTTTAGTTACTGGTTTCTTCTCATGGGAATCAGGATTAGTAGATTGCAGGAAGTCATTATCAAATCCTGATGGTTTTTGTCCCATTGAAGGAAAATCATCAATGAATGTTAATGGAGACCTGGAGGTATATCTCCCGCAGGGCTCTGAAGTTTCTGAATTACTAACTAGGGTTGAATCTGTAGACGGTTGGACTACAAACGTGATGGTAATCTATGTCGAGTCAGAAATCGTTTACGTCGAAAATGAAAATGGTGAAAGAGAAGCAGTGGATGGTTCGGGAAGGAACATCACAGAGGTTTCAACATTAGAACAGATTGAGAAATTAGAGAATCTACTTAATCCGGTTCAAAATGACCTTGGTGAAGACAACGTCATCTACGTTCTCTCTATATCTTCAGTTATCAAAGAGGTTAATTCTTCAGCAGGCAGGGTAGCCAAATCGTTCGCTTCTGCAGCATCACAAGCGGTAGACAATCAGGAGTTTTCTGATTTTGTTAATCAGACTATATCAGATAACGAAGACATCTTTGGAAATTACGCAATACCAGATGATCAAGCCAGAGTAGATCAAATCCTTGACGAAATGCCCCCCAATGCTCTCAATAAACTAGTCAGAGACGTAGGCACATGGGAAAACGAAGTACAAATCGGAAATAAATCAGGATTCGGTTGGAATAGAGCTGTTGTAATTATAGGTATATCAGACCGTCTAACCGATGACAAGGGAGAGGAAATTACAATTTCCGAATTTATAGAAGAAACCCAATTGGGTATTATTGGGCTGAGCGAGGAGAACAATTGGGATCAAAGGGGATTGTCCATGACCCTCACGGGACCTGTTCCAATTACTAATGCAGTTACTGAAGAATCATTCAATTTGTTTTGGAATGTTTTCCCCATAGGTGTAGTGTTTGTTGCAGTCGGTTTGTTCCTATTCCACTGTGATCTGTTACAAACAGGTAGAATACGATTTGTACAAGGAATCAAAGTTTTAGTCATCTCTGGACTCCCTACACTCTGTTCAGTTTTTATCACAATGGGTATCATTGGATGGACAAATTACGAAGTAACAATGACGGTGATTATTGTTGGGCCCATTGTTCTAGCATTAGGTGTTTCTTATGGCCTACACATAACTAATCGGTATGCCGAATCAAAAGGGACGCCAAAAGAAAAAATGGCAGAAGCTCTGGAATCAACTGGCCGAGCCGTTTTATTATCTGCAATAACTACAATTATTGGTTTCATATCATTAGCATTAACCCCGATGAAACCCATTCAAACTGTCGGATATTCACTAGCAATGGGAATTGTAGTCGTCTATGTCATGACGATGATAATGGTACCTAATTTGACAATGATGTTAGATCTAAAGAAACCTTCTCACCCTCCTCCTAAAGCATTCGTTTCCGCCGTTAGTATACCGATTAATTGGTCAAAACTAACCCTAAGTGTATTCTTAATTGCTATGTTAATTTCAGCAGGCATTAGCAGGCCCAATGTCGAAGAAAACGTCGATTTACTTGAGATGGCTCCTGAAGGAGTTGGTGCTGTAGACAAGATGAAAACCTACTCTACGGAATTCGAGGCAGGACAACCTGGGTTTTTGCTAATAGACGCAGATGTTTCCGCCTCTCCTGAAATATTCAATCCTGACCGTGATAAAATCAATGACCCATACAGGGCTTTGAAAGGAATTGAAGAACTTGAAGAAAAATGCAATCAAGTAAATCAAACCACGGCAGTGTCAATCGTTTTCCTGATGAAGGCAATAGCTGTTGGAGTCGATTTGGATGGAGATCCGATTAATGAGCCAATACAAGATAACCCAATTGTACCCGAACAAATCAAAGAACTATCTGCTATTATTTTCGATAGGAACGTTTCAGGTAATGGTTCATTCTGGTGGAGTCTAGCAATTTTAAACGAGCAACCAACAGGTAGCAAAGAATCTCAAAATTTTCTAATTAATGTCTTTTACAATAGTCTTACACTAGAAATGAGGAATCTATTCATCTCAGAAGATTACGAGAAAAGTCTGATTTACATAGATATGCCATTTATGGATGTTAAGAGCACAGAAAGAGCCGTCTCCCAAATAGATAATTATGCTGCGCAGGACACTGCTACTGGAGGGGTTACTTCGACTAGACTAATTGGAGTAGCCTCGGTCACAATAGAAGTCAACAACCTAGTCGTAGGCTCACAATGGGACTCGTTATTCTACGCTCTATTGTTTACCGTTTTAACTCTAGGTTTGGTATTCAGAGACATCCGTTATGCAATCCTTACTACGCTCCCTGTAACATTTACAGTATTCATGCAATGGCTAGTAATGGACCAAGGTAGTGTAAGTTTGTCATTGGTTACAGTGATGATTGGATCCATCTTGGTTGGTGTGGGAGTTGACTTTTCCATACATATCGCTAATCGGGTTAAAGAATTAGGTGGCTCCGTAGACGCTATTCGAATTGCATGTGCAAGTACCGGAATGAGTCTTACAGAAGCTGTTACTGTAACAATAGCGGGTATGTTTTGTGCTTATTATATCCCGATTCCAGCTATCGCGCCATTTATTGACGTTATCATAATTCTCCTGATTCTGGCTGCAATTTCAGCACTAATCCTTCTGCCTGCGATTTATTCCCTTCTAGTGAAAGCAAATATCTCCTTGACTGGGGGTTCTGGTACGATGGCTAAGGCGGCTGGCCTGAGAAGGACTCTAACAAGGGAACAAGGAGATATAATGGACGCTACCCTAGTTATGGATAGTCAAGATGCATGGTGAGAATATGGTGAATTATTGGTTAATGAAAAGCGAACTCGATGTCTATCCGTGGTCACAATTGGTTGAAGATAAATCGACCCATTGGGACGGTGTCAGGAACTATCAAGCTCGAAATATCATGAGGGATGATATGAAAATTGGGGATTTGGTTTTGTTTTATCATTCAAATTGCAAACCCCCACATGTTGCAGGTGTAGCAAAGGTGTGCAGGGAAGGTTATCCGGATTTTACAGCACAAGACCCTAATTCGAAGTATTTTGACGAAAAGGCAAGTCCAGAGAATCCTAGATGGATAATGGTCGATATAGAACCGATTATCGAAATGGAAGCCGTAGGCCTGCCCGACCTAAAAGCCAACCCAAGTCTCGAGGGAATGCCTTTGTTACAGCGTGGACAACGCCTGTCCGTACAACCTGTGTCAGGGGAACATTTTGCTATTGTTTGTAAAATGGGCGGAATCGACGCTAATTCTCTGGGTTGAAATTTTAATTTCTATTGAGCGTCTATAGATTTTACAAAATCTAAGTGGGCACGTCCTCGGTGGACAATCGTCACCAACAATGAATATTCCACGATCTCCTCCGCCCCGCTATCCCAAGGCATCCAGCATCCTCGGTCGGGTTGCTCGCTTCCGCGCCTGACCTGATTCCCGAGCGTGAGACGGTCGACATTTCCCTTCGGAAGTGTTCTCCGCCAACCTGGATCTCTTGGGGGCGAGGCATCGACGTCAACCGCAGGGTCATCGTCGGCTCGTCTTTGCCGCCCTCGGACTTCAGGCCACCATTTTCGACGATTTGTGGATGATAGAACACGTCAACGCTCCCCCTAGCCCAATCAAGGCGAGCAGCCCTCACGTAAGAACGAAACTATTACTCAAATCAGTAATTCGTGTTGCAATGTTTGTGAAAATCACTCTGTTTCATATTTTGAGGGACATCCGGTAGTTATCTCTTTAGCATCTATTTTCCAAAAATCCCCGTCTGGAATTAGATAGCCATTAACCGCTACCATGCGTCCTTCTTCGAACCCATCTGGAACTGCTATCATCGCAAAGGATACTTTAATTTGAGAATCAGAACCTTGTAAAATAAAAGTAGAGGAAGAGTTGTCTATGGATTGATTTTTCACGATTCCCCTAACGTTCACATCATCTGTAGCGAACTCTTCCGGCGCTTCCATTATTTCGTCAACCGTATATTGAACCTGTGGGTCAACAGACAAAAACATCAAGCCAATCAGCCCCAA
>Ga0066830_10000103_pt1 | contig 12030 bp, 23 predicted proteins | sample ETNtaG_20_FD_65499 | JGI IMG/M metagenome (GOLD analysis project Ga0066830, IMG submission 65499) | Marine microbial and viral communities from oxygen minimum zone, Eastern Pacific Ocean - ETNP201306PF45B | ecosystem: Environmental > Aquatic > Marine > Oceanic | place: Pacific Ocean: Eastern...
TTACTTGAACATCTTTACCATGTTCTTTCACAGCATTAGCATATGCTCTAGTTGCTATTGAAAGTGCCTTTTCATGAAAAGATGCGATTGGTACGTAAACATGCTGACTATCAGATGTACAACCTATTTCTTCAAGTCTTTGTGCAGCGGTCTTCGGAGTCAAATTAATTAACTTTTTGACTTTTGTTATTTCCTCTTCTATATCTCTAACAAGATCATAAAGTTTACCTTCAGGCATTTTATCACCTACCATATCTTTAATAGTGTTATTAATAGACTCTGATAATGATACACCATTTGCTTTTACATCTCCAAGAGAGTGTAATTTGTGAATAACCCTTTTTACATCTTCAATAGAAGCTTGACCAAATGGTTTATCTTTATGATTAAGTTTAATTCCTAATTTATATCGATCTGCCTCAGATATTTTAGGTATAATGGTTACTGGTGCATTAACGACACCCTTTTGTCTAAAGATATCTAATTTTGTAACACCATCAACGGGTTCATATTTTTTTGTTTTACCATGAGTTAAAACAAGTGACAAACCATCAAGAGAAAATCCTCTTGCGTTTATATCTTTCTCTAACTCTGACCTCGCTGGGTTACTTCCAGCTCTCACTTCTTGATCTACATATGATGGTATGTTAATATCATCAATGTCAACAAGTTTTTGTTCTATCTGATTATTTGGTTTTTGAAAAGCGTAAATGTGTGGAAATCTTTCTTTTACCGCATTTACTTTTTTGTAGTCGTCTAAATTTTTTGAGGTAAATTTAAAACCTTCTTCAATATGGATATTAAGTTCCATTTTATTTCTCCTTATATTTTAAGTTTGCCAGATCACATTTAATTAAATGTGTCCAACAATGCTATTTATACAACAAGGGCGCCGAAGCGCCCTCATTAATTTTTTGCTTAATTATAATTAAGCTGAGTATGCGACTTGTTTGCCGAATACTTTGTTGATACCTGCAGCGATAATCGCTTTAGATGGTGTACCAACTCTGTAAGAAACACCTTTAGATGATCTGTTTTCGTAAATCATCATACCTTCGTTTCTTAATTTTCCAACCATTGCAGCTGGAGATTTCAGATCAAATTTGTTCCTTAGAGTTTTCCAAGTAACATCAGCACCTGTATTGAATAGGTTTCTGATCTTTGCTGTTTTTGATAGTGCTTGTCTACCCATGATGTAGTTCTCCTTTTTCACTAAGTTTAAGAAATTTAACATGTGTTACCTTTCTCTTATGTTTATACAAGTATCAAGATAACACATATTGGGGGTTATTGTCAAGGGTTATTTTTTCCTTGATTTTCCTATGCGTTTGCAAGTTTCTCAAAATATGACAGAGTATCATCTGTTGATTCTGCCGATTCAGTCTTCGTTTCTTTGGTATCCGACTTCTCAACTTCATCAATAGTCTCTGCGACATTACCGACCACAGTCTTACCACTTAAAACAATGTCGAGTCTAGTTTTTAGTTCGTCATATGATTTAAAGTTATCTGCAGCTGTAAACTCTTTGAGAGGATATGCTTTTTGACATACTGCTTCGATTTTTGCCTCATCCTCAAATAATTTAGAAGATGACTCAAAATCCGATGTATCATAGTTCCAAAAACCAGCAACCTTTCTAATCTTCAACTTGAAGTTAGCACCACTAAATGGGTCAAATGGATTGACAGGTTGTTCATCTTGAAACTCTGGTTGCATCGCAGCCAAAAGTTTATCATATATTTTCTTACCATATCTGAATAAGAAAACCTTACCCTCATTCTCTGGGTGTTTAGGGTCTGTTACTACATAAACGTTAGAGTAGTATTGTAACTTTCTCTTTTGTTTTCTAGCAATTTCTTTATCAGACTCAGCACCTGTATTCCAAAGAGCCGTATTATATTCTGATACGGGGTCTTTCTGTCCAACAGTAGTTAGTGAGTTTTCAATGTACCACTGACCAGTAGGTCCTTGAAATGCATGAGAATAAACTTTTGCCCATGGTAATTCTTCACCATGAACAGCTGGTAAGAAACGAAGTACAGCATAACCATTGCCAGATTTATCTAACTCTGGTTTCCATAGTCTCTCGTCTGTATATGATTTTTTCTCTTGTGGTTGATTTTCTTTAGTAACCGCACCGAGCAATTTATCTAAAGAATTATTTTTACGTATGTTGTCTAATGACATTTTATTTCTCCTTATGTAAACGTATGTTATCGTATGTTAATTTGTATTATTATTTATACAAGTTAATAGTGCCATTCTACACCTTTCCTTGTCTATTGTCAAGAACTTTTTATAGTTATTCATAAGATTTTTTATGTCTGTCCATATCAAGTCTTCTTGCCAATTCTTTTGATATTGAACTAAGTCGTCCAATATAATCATTGTTTCCAATGAAACTCTTTTACCTAGATACTCTCTTAATAATAATGGATGAGTATCTTTCCACTCAAATAATTCCTCAAACTTATCAGCGTATGGTTCTATCTCGTTCTTAAAAGTGTATGTGAGAGACTCGGTTCTCTTCTTCCATTCTGTATAATATTCGTCCTCATACTTACCTACCCATCCACCTTTGACAATTACATAGTTTGCTATGAAATAGTTCTCTATCTCTTTTTTAGTCTTTAGTTTTCTAGCTAGTCTTGCAAAGAAGAACCTATCTTTTCTTTTGTAGAAACTATCTCTCTTTATCTTAGTCTTACCAGCAAACTTATGGTAATCATACTTGTTTTTAGAAAAGTGAGCTTTGATTGCACAATATGTTAGATATACATCAGCTGCATCCATTATATTGGTAGTTTACCCACACCACTATCAGTAGTTTTTAATAGTTTAAGTGCTGATGCGTTAGCCTCTATCTTTTGTTTTAATGCTTTTGTGATTAATTTTTTCACAGTTTGTATTTCCATTTTATTTTTATCACAATATAATAATACAGAGTCTAAATGATTTAAATTATTCTCACTAGCAATTCTTTCTATTTCTAGTGAGAATTTTTTTGGTGTAAGTTTTTTAAAGTCCATTTATAGTAGAGCATCCCCTGGTTGCCAATCACAGCCAGTTTTACCACCTGCCTGTAGTGCCTCTAACGTTCTTATTACTTCATCAACGTTTCTGCCAGTATCTAACTCATTTACTGATATATGTCTAACATTATTTTTGTTATCCACAATAAAAGTAGCTCTTAATGAAACACCCTCGTTCCAATCTACAATTCCTAGTTTTTCTGCTAGTAATAAACCTGTGTCTGCAACTAAGGGATATTTTATATCTTTAATTAAACTGTTGGTCTTTTTCCAATTTAATTTGCAATATTCATTGTCACCAGAAAATCCTAATACTTTATATCCTTTATCTGCTAACTTATCCATCGCAAAAATTTCAGTAGGACATATAAAAGTAAAGTCTTTAGGATAAAAAAAGAATACTGACCAGTCTTCTAAGTAATCTGCTGATTTTATTTTTACTAATTCGTTATCTTTATCAACGCCTGTTAGTTCAAACGTTGGAAACTTCTCATTTATTCCTATCATAATTATTCCTCATTTTAAAGTGACAAGTTTCTGTTGCCAGGTACTTGCCAACCCCGACAGGGTTAACCGCTAGGTTTAAGCTGCCATTGCAAAATTAGTGTTTGCACTTATGGTTGTGAATCCTCAGCAAAGATACTCGTCAGTAGTCGAAACCTATTTCACCCCCTAAATCGAGGTTATCTAGGTTTGGTGGAGGTGTAGGGTATCGCACCCTAGTCCTTACTGCTTTTCTACAAAGCTTCACCGAATTCAAATATATTTATACCATGATTAACCTTGATTTGTCAAGGGTTAATTTTATAATTCTTTGATTAAATTGATTGATATAGAATTAGTTTCTTGCCCATGCTCTAGTATTTGAAATCCTTTACCAGTTGCTAATATACATGCCATATTATACTGACTATGCCACTCAAATACTGTAAATGTTCCATTATTAAAATTAACAGCTGTAAAAATCATTACACTAGTTTTTTCACCATCGGGTTTAACTAGTTGACCAGCACCCATAAATGCTCTGTATTCTTCTCTATATTCTAATACAGTAATAAAAGCATCACCATTTTGACAGAGTGTAGGTTTCTGTACAAAAAAAGGATTAGGGCCTGGTGGTTCAGTTTTTTCTATCTCTGGTAGAACACCTTCAGGCGGGTTATTTGCGTATGCACTATTAAATAATAATACACTAGCCAGTAGGATTAATATCTGCAAAAATCGGTTCATTGACATTTTCTTTCTGAAAGTCTGATACAATTTCATCTATTATAGGAACATACTCTTTTTTATCCTTAATAAACTCTTGTACCACACCATCCTCTGTTACGACCAAAATAACAATCTGATCGATTGATTGGGCAGTACGCTCTTCAAACATTTCAGCATATGCCGAGGCCTGAATGTAGTAGTTTTGATTATATTCCTCTTTACGTTCCTTTGCTGAGGTTTTGAAGTCAATAACCGATAAGACACCATCGTATTCAGCAATACAATCAACTCTACCTGCTAATTTGTATTTATCAGAATACAAAGCTATTTCTTGAGCTCGAATGTTGTCAATCTTGCATAGAACCTTTGTGCTTAATTGTTGGAATAAACAATAAGGTAGAAAATCCTTTTTATGCTTGTCTATATCAAAATTATTATTAAGATAGTCTTCACACATATGGTGAACCTTGGTACCTCTTGACGCAGCAGTTCTTGATATATAGTTTGCTACATCTTCACCAACTCGTTTACGCCACTCAAACAAACCTTTTTTGTTTCGTGTAGATAATACGGTAGTTATAGATGGGTACTTGTTACCATCTGGTGTTACATAATATCTTTTCTTATCAATAGTTTCTGTTACCAACTCTGGTAACGTCACAGGTACATGTTTAAACAATTCCTATTACCCTCATTCTATCACATAGACGTTCAGCTCTATTAGTAACTTGTCGATACCAACCTGAGTCTTCCATCTGATTTGCAGCCTCTTCCCAATTTTGCTCATCTACAGCTGCTTTCATTTTTTTAAATTTGCTTAATCTAGGACGACCCATATTAAACATCATATTTGCTATTATTTGTTTTGCTTCTTCTGGTAGTTCATCAAAATTTGGATAGAGAATTTTACACTCATCTATCATAACTTGACAATCTTTATCAAATAATTCGTTTACTCTTTCCTCAGATACAGGTGTTCCTACTGGTTGACCATGTTCTGGGTCTGACTCTAAAATCAAATGTCCTATACCACAAGTTGGGTAACCCAAATGATCTTTATATATTTCGTATTTTACTCCCTCGTCTATTGCGAGTTGCTCTCTTAGTTTTACTATATCCATTATTGCTCCATACCAAGACCTAGTTTAGTCTTTTCTATTAAATATTCTCTAATGAAACCAGATCGTACAATATCTGCGATTGTATATTCTGTTACATTAAAAGACTTCATGTTTTCTACAATTCTTAAAAAATCATGTAGACCATTTCTTTCGTTTGTTCTAATCAAGTCTGTCTGAAAAAAATCACCAGCAAATGCTATTTTAGAATTTTGACCTACCCGTGTTATGATGGTGTCTAGTTCGTGAAAGTTTAGATTTTGACACTCATCCACAATTATTATAGAGTTATCAAATGTCAATCCACGTAAAAATGAAGTTGACATAAAGTACATTGAACCTTGATTAATCAATCTATCATATAACATATTAAAAGCTTGTTCGTTAGGTTGTTGAAACATAAACTGAACCATGTTTCTATATGGTATTTGATATAATGCTGATTTATCTTCTTCGTCACCAGGTAAGAATCCTATCTCTCTGGTTGGAATAAGTGATCTAACCAATACAACTTTATCGTATTGTGATTTAATGTTTAAAACATCTTGAAATGCTTTGTAAAGTAAAACAAACGTTTTACCTGTTCCAGCTGCACCAAATACAAATTGGTGTTTACCTTCATCCCAAGATTTAAAGACTTGCTCTTGGTTGTCGCCAATAGGCTTCAACTTGAGCATATCCTCTAATCTAACATCTGTTTTATTTTTCGACATATTTCTTTGTATCTTCTTTTACAAAGTATTTATCTATCATTGACAATAGGTCATCATAATCTGCAATAATTCTAACTTCTTTTTCTATGGTTTCAATAACGTCTGGGTGCTCTGCAATACCCATAGGTTTTTGTAACAATACTTCTACGTTAGCAACATGTTTATCTATATGACCTTTTGCATGAGATTGAAATGCTTTTATTAGTTCATTTCTCATTTTATTAGTCCTCGCTTTCTCAATATACTTTTTGCTTTTAGTTTACCGTGTGACTCATTAGAACCAAATCTTTCTGCAAGTGGTGAATTAGGATGGTTTGATGCTATCTTTTGCATAACCTCTTTCATTCCACCATCAACTTTAGTTCTATCTCCTACTCCGCCAACAATATTAATTGTTGTTGGTGCTTGTTTGTATCTAGGATTTTCTTTTAGAAACTTTTCTAATTCATCATAGCTACAAAATTCTTCGTATATATCATCTGTCTCTGTATCTCTGATATGGTAAGTTGGCATTAATCAGTACCTTCAGGCTTAACTTCATCTGTAAGTACCAATGGTTGTAACTCTTCTAACTTATTTCTTAACTCTGTATTTTCTTTTCTTAATTCTCTAACAGACGCCATTTTAGTTCGTAACTCACCATTTGTTTCTTGATGATACCTATTAAGTTCTTGTAAATTTTTTATCTCATTAATTAAATCTTCCCTTGATAACTTGTCAAAGTTTTTTATCTTAGGATGATCGTCAACTACGTAATTCTTTAAGTCCTTTGTCATACCAGATTGGAACCTCCCTATTTTTCCATGTTGCAAATTCATTTTTATAATTTATATAGTAGTTCTTATATGCCTGTATCACATCATTTGTTTTACAATCTTCTGGCATACATTGTGGTAATTCTGTTACTGGCCCGTGTGGAATATTCATTGGGCATCTTTGTAACAAGAAAGATGGTTTGGCTGCACCATGTATTTTTCCGTATCTATGTTTAAACTCTCCAAGAGTTGCCATGTATAAGAAAAATAATTTGTAATAATTACCTGATGTTTTTCTTACCCATATACCATCTGGGTGTTTAATGTGTGATGCTTTATATAAGATATCTTCTCGTTCATCATCTAGTCGCCATCGTTTTGCTTTACGACCAGTCTTAGTTTCACCGATGTACTCAGTTCCATCAAGAACCCTATGAGCAGTACTCAGTAATTGAGCATACTCAATAGGCATCTTGACAATGTGTTTATCACAATGCATTTCTGCACATTCACTAGGGTTAGTGTGTAATTCAAATATATTCATTATGATTCCACTATACTAGGTTTAAGAGTTGTTGTCAACCTGTTTCTCGATAATGATTTCATTAATACCATTTTCAAGATTACTTAGAGATTGTGCCTCTTGTTCTTCTAGTTTTTTATTAACTTCTTTTTCAAGTTCTATCCAAGCCTTTTTAGACTTTAGTTTAGAATAGACCATTTGATCTTTCTTGATTCTGTTAATAATTATTTTTTGTGCCTCAGCATCTGAGTATTTTAACAAGACATATGCTGTGTATTGAGCACCGCTTGAGTGTACCTCAGTTTTTTCTGGGTAGTAACCTGCAACATCAACAGAAGCGATAACATTCTTCATTACCTTTTCTACCTCTGTAAGTGTTGTTGCATTGATGTCATCATCTGTACCTAATCTAGTTACAAAAGATTTTGTCATCGCATCCATTTTACCATTTATTCTATCTGCTAGAACATACTTAGCATTCATTGTTGCCAAGTCAACAGATAATTGTAGATCAGGTGCAGTTGCAGCTCCAGCAGTAAAAATTATATCATCCTCTTTAGGAAGTTTTTTATACCACTTCGGTATTTCAACTATCGTCTTTTCTACTTTTTTACTTTTGTGTTCAAGTATCGCTGTTGTAGGACTCTTATGTGCCGTACAAGCAGATAAAACTAGACCACCAAGAATTAACATTGATATTAGTTTCAATTGTTTCATGATTTAAGACCCTCCAATGTCTCTATTGCTTTATCAGTTGCGCCAGAGTCGTTTAGAAAATTTAGTATGTCTGGCAACAAACCAAATTGTACTATACAGATACCAATCACGATACCTATTATAAGTTTTATCATATTACCTCAATTCATCCATTCGTTAATATATTCAGATAAAGATACTACTTGTGGTAATTCCTCTACCTGTTCTGATTGTACTATATCAGCCCCACCATTGTCAACCCCACTTTTTGTATAACAATTAAAGGAAGTTTCGGCCGATACGATATCTTTACCATCATAAACTACTACTTTTTTGACATCACAATTCTCATACGGGTCTGCCATTACGTTCATGGCATACAGTAATACTATTGCGATTGTTATAAAGATAAAGAATTTATTTGGTAGTGGTGGTTCTATCATAATATAATTTCATAATGTTAGTCAACTTTTGATTTGTAATAACTTTTAGAAAGTGTTTTTTGTTTTCTATATGCTTCACGTTCCCATGGCAACTTAGAATAACTTGTATTCTTTTTAATAAATCTATTTCGCCATCTCAACTTACCTTTCCAAGCTGAATCTGTCATTTCGTTACGAGCATATTGTTTTACATGCACCATTTCATGACATACTGTTTTTACAATCTCGTCAAAACTTAAACCTTTTTGTATTTCAATTTCAAATGTTCTATTGTTATCTTGCATCAAGCAAGTACCGATAGTATTTTCTTCTGCTGGTATTTTTTTAAATAAGATAGATATATCTAAAGTTCTCATTCTTGGCATAAGTTTATTAATGCAATGCTGTGCTACACTACGAGCAACCGCATTTTGAACTTTATTTCCGTTTCTTGCTGATATATAATTCATCATTCTTACCTCTTCTTAATTAATACTACACGATTCGTGGTGATTTGTCAATAATATTTATTTTTTCAACTTCTAATTTTATAAGACTTTTTGAACCACTTTTATTATAAGTGTTGGAATATGTGGTGGTCGGTATTGTCACACTCATTCTTTATCCCTAAAATTTGTATTTAATTCTTCTAGAACATGAAAAAATTCTTTTTGAAGACCACCCCGTGAAAGCAACCTAAAAATTTGCACATTTTTTGGAAAGCATTTTCCACCATACCCATATTTTCCGTCTGGCCCTGGCACTTGAAAGTGAATATGAGCTGCCATTCTTTCATCCCTCTCCAAGCATTTTTGTAGTTCGTGATAATTATCGCCAGCAATTGCTTTTAGCATATTTGCAAAAGTAACCTTCATTGCATAGAAAGTATTTGTAGATACTTTCATCAAAGCTGCTATCTTTGGTGTTGTACGATAAAAATTATATTTGTCAAGACATTGATTAAATATTGTAACTTCATTCAATACTTCTAATTGTTTAAGTGTTCCACCTAATATATTACAAATAGGTTTTCTAGAATCTTCTAACCAAGTTCTCTCTGTTAGAAACTCTGGCCACACACCTGCTGACATAAATTCATCACCTAATAGTCTATAATCAATTGTTGATCTAATAATAACATCATGATGTTTTTCTTCTGGTATGTCTTCAAGATATGATTTTACTGTATCTGTTGGCACACATAAAAATATTAAATCAGCATCTAGATAACTTCCAATACGACCTTTACCTGGGTCATGTATAATAAGATTATCAAGATATTTTGTTTTTAAGATATTTTCTGTTGCCTGACCAACTATTCCATGTCCTACTATCGCTATTTTCATATCGTATATTCTTTCCACCAACCTTTCTTTTTCATTGTCTCATGATGAGAATTAAAAAATACAATTGGATAATTACTAAAATCTTCTATACATCGAATAGAAGAATACATATTATCATTATAAACTTCTGGTTGATAATTTATTAACCATGGGTCTACACCATCCCATGCTTTTTTATAGTTGTCTTTTAAGTCTTGTACAAAGTCTAAGTAGATATCTGATCTATCACCACTCCAACACATGACATCACTAGAACGAGTAAACCCATCTGAATAATATTCTGGTTTTGCCCACTTCTTGGTATCACACATTGTAAGTTTATCTGTGATAAATTTATTCATATCACCTTTAATTACTGTGTCAATATCAAATACTAAGTTTGTACCATTTCTAAACTTTTTAAATAAAGTTAAAATATTATATAATGGGTTAGGTGCATCTTTAAAAATTTCATCCACTTCATTATATACAATAAGTTCATCATATTTTAAATTAGAATACTTACTAATCATATGTAAAAAATTATCCTCATACCATTGATCGAACTTATCACCATATCGCATTGTGATTACTCTTAACATTATAAATCTTCCTTATCTACTAATTGATATCCACCTTTGTTGTAAGCAATTGTTACACACTTGCCCTCTGGTAATTGTAATTGTGGATAGTATTTTTTCTTTGTTGGCCCAACTATTCTATCACTTGTAGGAATAGATGGTCTGCAAGATAAATCTGGCATTGGATATCCCTCGAAATCATTTTGTATTTCACCTGTGTCAGTATCTATACAAACTCCAAGAGACTTGATATATTTGTAGTGATCTTTTCTAATTTTTTCTAATCTTTGTTTTTTGTTCATTAGTAACTTACGTATATAACCCACACGATAGCAACAATAAACATTATCACCAAAGTATGATTGCCTAAGTTCCAAGCACTCTTACCAACTGTATGTGGATTTTTTGGGTCTATTAGTTTATTCATAATTTTAAAAATGGGCGGGTTGGCTTTGTAGCCCCATGTCCGAAGACCTGCACCCGCCCGATGAGTACCCGTTCAATACTCTCATAATATATGGGTACCCGACTCTTGCGTTTGATGATGAGAGGTTGAGAGGTCGCAAGAGTCAAACTGTTAATTTTGTAGTTTAATTGTTATGATACCGCTCACAATCATAACACCTATCATTGTAAAAAACATTGACCAGTTTTCATTACCTAAACAATGTCCACCGCAATCCTCTATGGCACCAACTGCCATCATGGGTGCTAGTATAGTAATTAATCCGAATACTATTGCTAAATGATTTTTCATATATACCTCTCTGTTATTTTAAATATAAAGGACCAGTCCATCTTATAGGATAGTTACCTTCTAATACGTTTCCACGTGGCGCATTTAAAGCAGGTTTGTTATATCCAGCTGCTTTTAAAACATCACCTTTCTTGAATTGTTTAAAGTCTTCTTTTGCGACAAAACAAAAAACACCAGTATCTTGTACAATCTTAATATACTTTTTACCTTGTGAAACTTTTGTCTTATTATCCCAATTGTCAACTTGTTCCTTGGCATAACCAGATAATTCTTTACCACCAGAAGTAGACCACTTAATGTAATCTTCCTTGGCAGCTGCCATCATATTAGAAACACCTTCTAAAAGTGTATCTGCTGTCTTATTTACTATTGTCATATTAACCTCTCTATTGTTTATTCTTAATAATACCACATTAGGGGTATATTGTCAAGGGTCTTATTCGAAAAAAGCACTCTGAAAAGTGGTTGATTTTCCTACGTTTCCTACGAGTTGAATATTCCAAGATACAGATGTTCTTGTTTTGTTCCCTTTTAGAGCCGGTACCCAATGATATATCCAACTAGGAAATAGATAGATTCGGTTAGTTTTAGATGCATACTGTAAAACTGTTGCATTGTCTAGATTTGGTTGACTAGATGGTAATATTACATTCGCTTGAACTCGTGGGTCTGCGAAGCATATACCCGAAGTGTCCTCTGCGTCTGCATACCATACACCAGACCAACTATTATTACTGTGTGTATGTGGAGCATGATACTCACCTGGTTTTAATACGTTTGCCCACATATCAGTAATACGAATATCATCAAACTCATATCTTAGTTTATCTCTAATAATTTCTTTGTTTGCTTCAATAATGTATTCTGCAAACTGTTTAAAATTATTTGATTGATGT
>Ga0066830_10000107_pt1 | contig 11847 bp, 15 predicted proteins | sample ETNtaG_20_FD_65499 | JGI IMG/M metagenome (GOLD analysis project Ga0066830, IMG submission 65499) | Marine microbial and viral communities from oxygen minimum zone, Eastern Pacific Ocean - ETNP201306PF45B | ecosystem: Environmental > Aquatic > Marine > Oceanic | place: Pacific Ocean: Eastern...
AAAGGTGCGTCCGTTCGTAAATGTAATGTTGCACCTATGTCAGTGTTTCCAACGTCGTTTCCAACGTTACAGATATTGCCAGTATCGAAAAAAACAGCTTGGTTAATTTTAACCACAGTATCTCCTTGTAGCGGTCTTACTTTTTCTGTTCTTACGTTAGTTGCTTTCACGTTACCTTGAACATCTAATTTTTCGGTAGGTGTTTTGTGTCCTATTGCTAATTTTTGGTTAATAAAACTATTTCCATTCGAATTAAGGAATATTGTTTGCTCTGTTGCATTGGAAAGCAAAAGTCTGTACCCATTTCCTGATCCATGTAACAAACCACTTCTGTTTGAGTATTCGTCTGCCCCTAACCCACCAATAGATACTGCGCTAAACGCCCATTCTAAACTGTCTTGGCTGTTTACTACCCCAGCTCGTCCTGTCGGCTCTGTATTAAATTCGCCAGTTGGGTTGTAAGGTGGGAAAACTCTAGGAAAACTAACGCCGTCATAATTAACAGCTAAAGTATTATGCACCCTTGCGTCGCCGTTTACGTCTAATTCTACGCTGGGTGCGTGTCCGATACCTAAACTGCCAGTCATTGTGTCGCCAGCTTTATCTACTTTGTCGTTTTGTAAGTCAGTTATATCATCTGCATTTGTGCCTATTGCTGTAGTATTACTAGTTATGTCTGTAGCATTTGTCGAAATATTACCAGCATTGGTTGCTATGTCTGTTGTATTGGTCGATATATTGGTAGCGTTAGTCGAAATATTGGTAGCGTTAGTAGATATATTACCAGCATTCGTAGCTATGTCAGCTGTATTACCAGAAATGTTTGACGTGTTTGTAGCAATATTACCAGTATTTGCAGCGACGTCAGCTTGCAAATTACTTATGTCGGTGTCGTTGCTCGCTATGTTAGCCGCGTTAGTTGTTATGTTAGCGGTGTTTGTTGAAATGTTAGCCGCGTTTGTAGCAATGCTTAGAGTGTTATTTGCTATGTTAGTTTGGTTTGTAGAAATAGCGCTTGCATTAGTTGCAATGTCGCTAGCGTTTGTAGCTATGTCGGCTGTATTTGTAGCTATGTTTCCAGCGTTGGTAGAAATGTCCGCGGTATTTGTTGCAATATCTGCGGCATTTGTAGCTATGTCGCTAGAATTGGTGTTTATAGCTGTCTGTAATGTACTGCCGTCTATGTCTAAAGTGTTGTTTTCTGCGGTTGTTGTAATTCCGTTAGAGCCTGTAATTTCAAAAACTTCGCTGTCTAGGTCTACGTCGCCTGTCCCAGTATTACCGCTAAAGTCTAAGTCTTCGGCGGTAATGGTTTGATCCACGTAATTTTTTACGGCTGCGCTCGTAGGTAGGCTAGTGTCGTTGTCGTTGTTTTCTATGCCGTCTGCCTCGTCAACAAATTTTTCAATAGTAATGTCTTCGCCGTTATCTTTTAAGCTGCCAAACTCTACTGTATTGTTAACTTTTAAGTTTCCGCCAGTATCTAAAAAAACCCCAGAGCTATTGCCGTCGCCGTCTGTTATGGCATTTGGCGTTTCCGACAAAATGCTTTCGTCCGATGTTTTTAGTAAACCTTTATAGGTTTCGCTTATTCTTTTTCCTGTTAGTGTACTCATATCTAAGTTTTATTTTTTTTTATACTGGACAGCTTAATTCTGTTATCCAGCCTGTACCGCTCATTGGCGCATATACTCTAATTTGTGCCGTTTGTGTACTAGTTGTTTTATTAAAAGTTGCTGTACCGTTTGGCGGCGAAATAATTGTCTCGCTAGGCAAACCTCGCTCGGCTAAGGCGGTGTCTAGTTGCGTTTGGTATATAGTGTCGCCTCTGTAGCCAGTATCTATAACTTTGTTACCGTCAAACCAAACCTCAAATTTATCTGGTATACCGTATGCGTTAAAGTCTAGCGTTACTACGCCTGTGTCTGTACCTAGGTTTACGTTTAAGTAGGTAGGAAATTGCTGTCCGCCGCTAAACGAGCTAGACGCACCGCAAGCTACCTGGTCGACTAAACAGTCTGGCGCTGCAACGTTTTGTATACTTTTTAAATTTTGTAAGTCGCCCCAGCTGTCGTTAGTAAGCATAGGACAGTAAATGCTACCCCAGTTTATTGTATTTGCCATTCTCTTTGTTTTGTTTACGTAAGTAGCTAACTAGCTTTTTTACGTTAATAGTTTTTATTTTATACTGTTTTTTGCTCATAATACCCACCCTGTAAACGCCGCGCTTTTTTCTGGCTGCATTTGCTCGTTATTATTTTCGTAATACTTAGGAAATTTAGCCGCTGCGTTAAAACTCATATAGTCAATAAAACGACGCGTATAAAATTCTGCGCTACTACGGTGCTTTTGCACTAAATAGTCGACCTCGTCTTTGCTTACGTTTGCACCTGTCTCGCTGGTAGTCTTAAACAGACCGCCGTTTTTAATTTGGTACGAGCAAAAAGGCAAATAGTCTACCATACTAAAATGTATAAGCATTGGCTGCAAATAGTCATTAAGTAAGGCTTGCGTGTCCGCGTCTACGTTATTAGTTAAAATTTTGTTGCTTATGTCGTCGTATAATGCCGAGCCGCAATACTGTAAAATATGCGTCTGTTGCGCCAGCTTTACGGACTGCAAAAAAAGGTCGGTGTCTACGTTTCCGTTTATTATAGTGTTTTTTACTAGGTCTGTCCTATTTATAAATAATGCTGTTGCCATAATTTTATCTGTAATAACCGTTGTTTGGCATATTTGCTGGGTACATAGCTACCTCTTTTGGGTTTTTAATAATTCTAGCCTCTTTGCGTAAGCTAGGATCAAGCTCGTTTATTTTCTTAATAGCCTCTGTAACCGTAATTTTTTTGTTGTTTTTTCTTAGGTACGTCCTACGCTCGAAATAATGGCGACAATTTGGTCCACCTTTATATAGGAAAATGTTATAGTTTGCTGCGCCGTCAATTCCAAACCCAGCGTTTGCGCCGTCCGCGTTTCCGTTGTAGTTTGGGTTGTCGCTGTCTAAGTCTTCGACGCGGTATATTTTCTTTGCATTCCACATTTTCTGGCAAAAGTCTCGCTGGGGGTTGTTGTTGCCCATATAAGCATAGCGTACTTTTAAAATTAACGTGTCTTGGTCGCTTTTTTGACTTGGCGTACTACGCACTACGCTAGCTAGGTTTAAACCGTTTCTTACGTCTGCGTCGTATTCGTTTGCTGGTCTAGCGTCTATTAAGTCCCAGTTTTCTAGGTCTTCGTCTTCGCCTACGGTTTCTAGTCGCTCTAAAACTGCCGCGGCTATTTCGTCTGTAAGCTCTGGTACGTCGCTGCTAAAGCCTCTTTTTTGTCCTGTTTGCTCTTCGACCTCTTCGCTTGTTTGAGCGTTTTCTAAGTCTACAAACTCTAGCGGCTGTAGTGTCTTAATATATAGGTTTAAGCTAACGTCGTTAAATGCTAGTATAGTGTCAAAGGCTTTTAAAATTAAGTCTTGAAACGGTCTTACTACTGTATTGTCAAATAAAATACTAGCGCTGGCAAGCTCTTCGGCGTTTGATCCCAAACCAGTATTATTTTTAATTCCTAGTAACATTGGCGACGTAATTCTATGCCCTATAATAATTTTTTGGCTACTCTCTTCGCTTAAAAATTGGTATTGCTGGTGCGCGTCCGATAGTTGTATAGTTTCGACTGTCGCTTGCTCTTCTGCGCCGTTGTTAAAGGCTAGAATTATGCGCCCAGCATTGGACGTCCCAGTATATTTCTGGTAAATTTTTTGCTCAATTTCGCGCTGGGTGTCTTCGTCTGGTATACCGCTATTCATATTCATTAAAAGAGACGGCGCCATACCATTAAGTAAAGAGTTTAAATGAAAATTTGAAATTTCGGTTTCCATTTCTATATACTGGCATGCACCCTGGTAGTCTGGCGGCGAAAAATAATAAAAGCCAGGCTTGTAAGGCTTAATACATAGTATTTCTATGTCAGCTGTAGACATACCAAAAGCTGGTATACGTTTTACCTCGTCTTTATTTTTTACGTCTGCCCAGTCATTACTATAGTAGTATGCCTCTATGTCGCCGTCTTCGTTACAACGCTCTGGTCTTAATGTCTCAATAGGAAAATGCTCGACCTGTACTATCTGCGTGCGCTCTTCGTTGTAAATAACCTGGACGCTTGCCTGTCCAAATAGCTTTAAGTCAATAGCGACTTTATGCAAACAGTCTTCTTTAAATAGCTTTTTCATTACAGCATAACCGCTAGGGTTGTCGGCGCTGTCTGTAGCGTCTACGCCTCTACCAGCAATAAGCTGCGCAATACCGTTTATAGCCGCCGAATTTGTAGGCGAGCCGTTAAATAAGTCATTCAAATAGCCGTAATAATTGTTGTCTGCGCCATAACTTACCCAGGACTGGTTTTTGTCTTCAATTATTTCTGGCGACGTATAGGTGTTTAGGTTAATGAATTTTAACCCAGGGTTGCTAGTCGGCTTTTTAGTTGTTTTTTTCATAATACTATATAGTCATTGTCGAAACTGTTGTCTGTTGTATACTCGTTTTTGTTTACGCTGTACTTTTGGTTAAATGACTGGTCTATGTTTTGAGCGGTACAAAATACTTTGTCAATAACTAAATAGTCTATGCGCTTGTCGTCGTCCCAGTTGTCTGGCGACAGTTGCCAAAAGTCGTTATTGTCGTTCCATAAGTCAAAGTCTCTTACAATAGAAACGTCGTAAAAATGCCCCTCTCGTAAATTAAATACCCCAGTAACTTTTATAAAGTCGTTTTCCTGTACCATTGTAGGTGTGTAAACAGTAACCTCGTTTGTTTGGTCGTCTCTAAATTTTATATTTGGACTAACATTGTAGTCTTGCGGTATAAAATAAAACGTTTGCTCTTCAGTTGTCGGCTTTAAAACTTTCATATTTATATAACGTTGTAATTATGTTTTTTGCACAAAAAAAAGAGCGCATTTCTGCGCCCTCTTATTAGCCTAAAGCATATACCTATTTTAAACCCCTATTATGCTGGCTCAATTTGTGAATTACTAACGTTAGCCGTTACTACTGTAGCTGCCGTAAAGTAGGCTGGTAGCGTTTCTTGCGCGTTAAAAGTTAATGCACTAAAACCGCTAAGGTCGCCATAGGCTTGCCCAGTTGTAATACTACCGCCGCTACTATGTACGCCGTTTGTCGCACCCATTAAAAAATAATTTCCGTTGTAGTCTTCGACAAAAATATGCGTTCTAGCTTTTAGCATGTCGGTTAATTCGTGCTGTGTAGCTAAGTCTAGTTTTTTAAGCGTTACAGTCAATGTTTGGTCGTAAAAAATACTACCATTTTCAGCCGACGCTGTGATAGCTTGCTCTAAGCCGTTGCTACCCTCTACCTCGTATTTAAACAAGTCTGGCGTGCCGCTTATGCTTTCAAGCTCGCCTGTAGTCGAGCTAACTGTAAGGTCGCCTAGTGTGCCGTAGTCAGCAACGTAAAACGCCTTAATACCGCCCACCGAGCTAGTACAAGGTAGTTTACGTCCGATACTTAATGAATTACAGCTCATATTTATATTGTTTTAAAAGTTAAAAAAAAAGGTAGGTAGGCACTATACGGCTTACCCACCCTTTTTATGAATTATTTATTTTTCTACTATGCTAGAGTATAGAGTGTCAAGTCTTGCGAAACTCCATACTGTACGCCAGCCTGGTAACGTAGGACAATTCTTACATTATCTGATCCGTCGAGGTCTTGCATGTCTAAAACCTTGGCACTTGTTTGTCCCATATCCTCTAGTAAAGCTGTACCAAAGAAAAGGTTTGACTTTTCAGCCGCTACAATATGGTCTGCTGGCATTCCAGGTGCTTTAAATACTTTAATTCCCTCGAAAGTAAGTCCGCCGTTGTCATACCACAATGAGCCTCTATTGTCTACCCCATTAGCACCGCCGCCGTTTCCAGTAACCGCACCGAAACCGCCTAGAGCGCGCACGTATTTTTGAAACGCTACAGTAGGTAGGTACAAATGTAAGTCTTCTTTGCCATAAACCGCAGCTGGTATAGCGTCTACTACTTTACCTAGCTCGTCAATGATATTGTCAGCTGTAAATTCTGTAGCTGTTACGCCTGGTACGTCGTTTACGTCAGCGTCAGCTAGAGCTGCAACAGTAATTCCTGTAAATTCGCCGTCGTTAGCACCTAGACCACCCCAAATAGACTGCTCTACGTTTTCAGCTACTTTAGCGGCAACGTGTGCCATAATGTAGTCAGCAAAAGACGTAGGCAAGTTTTTGTATGCGCTGTTGCCCATTTCTAAAGCCAAATAGTCGCTCAAAAAGTCCTTTTTACAAAGTTGTAAATTAACTTGAAACGGCTCTACTTCTAGAATACGCTCGCTCAAAGTAACCTGGTCGGCTGTTACTGTAAAGTCGCATGTAGCGTCTGTAACAATTCCAGTAGTGTCTAATTTTTTAACTACTTCTTTATACTTTACATTTGGTTTAACGGTAATACCGCCTTTTTCGATAGTGTCGCCAGAGAGCAACGCCGCGGAAATTATTTGTCCTAGGTATTGTCCCTCGTAACTTGTAGTAATGGTATCTACCGAGCCATTACCAGTAATTGTACGTAAGTGTGTTTTTCTCATTTTAATTTAATTTATGTACGTTTTTTATTTATTAAAAATTTTGTTAAATACTCTGTTTTGAGTAGTATTTGCGTTTGCACTTTGGCTATATAAATTAGCCTGGGTTGCTGTCTTAGCCTCTGGGTTATGTTTCATTGGCTTACGAGCTGGTTTTTGGCTAGACATTTTTTCTTTTTCGTCTTCTTTTTTGTCTTGCTCTTCAAACTTCTTTTTAAGCTCTTCGACTTGCTCTTTTACCTCTTCGATAACTGGCGCTACTACCTCTACGACAGCCTCTACAATAGCGGCTACCTCTTCGGCTGCGACCTCTGGCACGTCTTCAACGACGACCTCTTCTTCGAGCATTTCTTTTTCGTCTTCTTCTTCTTCTTCTAGGTCTTCTACGCCTAGTTTTACCTCGGCAATAGTACCCTCTTCGGTAACGACAATAGTTTGTCCGTCAGCGGTTGTATACTCGCCTACTGGCAAAGGTATACGCTCGTCGTCAGAAACAATAAAAACCGCTTGCCCAGCCTCTAAGACGTCTGCCTCGATAACTGTTTCGCCGTCTTCTAGTGTCATTTGCGCTAAACCTATTCTAGCGCCTAGCAAAGTTTTAATTTGCTTTAACATTTCTGTTGCTTTCATATTTGTTAATTTATATTTAAAGTTTAATTCCAAAAATTCGCATAACCAGCGTACTGTTGCACCTCGTAGTATTTGTCCTTGGCGTCTTTTTCTAGCTGGTCTGCGTTTTCTACTCTTTGTTTTAGGTCTTCGTAGTCAGCGTATACGTCGCTAGGATCAATTCCCAGCTCTTCGCTTTTTACCTCTAGGTCGTTTAATGCGTTACGCATAATTTCTGCCACCTCTTCTAAGTCTCTAACGTTACCGTTTACTACAAAGTCGTCTAGGTTGTTACGCATTTTAAAGTCGTTGTACTCGTCCATTATCATATCCCCCCATTCATAAGCTAGCCAGCTGGCGTCGCTTTCGGCATACTCGAAACGGTCTAAATTCTCTTCAATGTCGCTAAGAGCGGACAGCTTTACTGCCTCTTTAGCTGGTTTTAGTCTGTCTAAAATTGACAGTATTGTTTTGTTTGTATTCATAATTAACCCCAATTCATAAATTCGTCCTCGTTTTTACTATACTGGTCGTCTGCTTGTTCCATATCGTCTAGTAACTGCATATGTTCGTCGAATTGGTCGTAAACCTCGTAAGGCTCTAAACCTAGCTCCGCTGCTTTTTCTGCAATTTCGTTTAACGTTTCCCTGTCGCCGCTTACGTCGTCATAACGTAATACTGTGCTAGCATTATACGTATACTCGTCGTTTAAAGCCACCCATGCTTGACGGTACTCTTCAAATTTTTGGTCGTGCCATTCGTAAGCTATATAAGACAATAAACTCGCTTGGTCTTCTAAGTAGCTATACTCGTAGGAAATTTCGTCTACTAAGCCTAAAGCTACTTTTTTTAGGTTGTCTGCTTTGCGTTTTTCTGCTCTTAGTCTTGCAGCGTGTTTGTCGCCGTCAAACATTCTACTAAATACTCTTTTTTCTGTACTCATATTTTTAAATGTCAAATAAAAGGTTGTGCTGTAGCATATCGCCAGCTATTCTCTTAGCGTCAATAACAGCGTTTACAGCCATTACGTAACCGTCAATTTCTTTTGGCTCAACGCCTAGCTCTTCGGCTAAATTTTCTGCGTTAATAAGCAAGTCATCTAAAAGCTCTATATTACTGTTTAGGTCGTCGTATGTAATAGCTTTGTAGTCGTTGTAAAACCTTACGTCGTCTGTAAGTTGGTCTAAAACGTTGTTTACGTTAATAGCAATATCAATAGTTTTCTGCCCTGTTTTTCCTAGCTCGCCTAAGTTTAAGGCGTACATTTTTAAGTCGTCTCTTACAGCTAGGTTTACATTTTTTTTAAGGCTTGTTTTTTCCTTAAACAGTCTTTTAAATACTCGGTTTTCTGTACTCATAATTATATAACGTTAGTTTGTTTTTTTTTGCATTTTTAGCTACGTACAGCGGTTATATTGCCTATACCTTGCGCCCATAGCGAGCCGTCGCAGCATTCCCTACTGTACGTTTTTTCGTCCTTACATAAACAGCCGCGGCTACCGCCTCTAGGCGACGCGTTATTGCCTCTGTCTACCTCGTAATGGTTTTTACGTTTACGTCTTCTATTCATTGTCTATTTCTTTTAGTTTGCTAATTGCCCAGTTTATACCAGCACTACCACCCCAGGCGTCCCACATTAAACCGCCGCACCCCTCGCTGTAGGGTACGTCTTTATGCTGTTGGTGTCTTTTAAAACTTGCCATGCGTGCTATAGTGTCTCGCGTTAGTTTTTCTTTGTTAGCTATTTGGTTGGCTCTTTTTTTTCCTGTTGCCTCGCCGCAGCTACCCCAGCCGTTTTTTTCTACCCATTTTAAAGCTCGCTTTGCGTTGTTTACAGCACCCTGGGGGTAGTCGTTATACGTCTCTAGGTCAATTTTTTTTTTAGAGACATTTCAATTAACGCCTCTTTTATTTTTAGTAGCTTTTTAGCTGCCGACAATTCAGCGGCTAAGTCTTCGGCTATTGGCTCTTTAGGTCTTTGCGCTTTTTCAGCAAAAAACCCCTCTATGCTAAAGCCTTTTATTGATCCGTCGACTTTCGCCATTTCCCAAAGTTTTTCGTTATTGACTTTTACAGCACCTACCCACGTGCCTACTGGCAAGTCTAGGTCGTATAAATTACTTTTGTCTTTTTCTTTGTCTTCGACTATCCAGCTTTCGACTAAGGAAACGCCGTCTACCTCTTTTATATGCTCGTATGTCGCGTTGTTTGCGTTGCCTCGCATTAAATATAGCTCGCTAGCCTTTTTTACGGTCTCTTTTGTAAAGTGTATGTAATACTCTTCGTCGCCGTCTTTACGATATATCATTTTGTTAGGCACTAAAAGCGCGCCCATAAGTATACGTTTGTCGTCGTCTACAGACTTAAACTTGTACTCTTTATTGTTTTCTTTTAGCGCTACCCAGTTTTCTTCAATGGCTGGGTATTCTACCAAACTTATAGCGTCTACGCCGCTGTACTCGTCTGTCTCGTCTATAATTAGCTCTATAATTTTCATATTTATATAACGTGTTAAATTCCTTTTTTGTTAAATGCTCGCGTCTGCTACAGTTTTACGCTCTAGCTCTTGCGCTGTAGTAACGTCAGACGAAACTACGTAAGACCTGGACGGCTTGTTTGACGCCTCGGCTATAGTGTCTGCCAGTTGGTTTGTACCGCTGCCGCCGACAATGTTAAATGCTGGTGCTGCCGCACGTCCACCGCTAGGCGCACTACCGCCGCCGCTGTCGCCACCCTTTACGCCTTTGGGTTTTGGTACGCTTTTAATTTGTTGTACCGTTTTTAAACCAGACGCCAGTACGGTTGCTGTAGATACTACTTTTTGTATAGTAGCAAACGGCTCTGGCAATACCGACTTATTACCCCAGACTTCGCTAACCCCTTGGTAGGTGTTAATTGTAGCCGCTGCAATAGCTGCCGCTTTACCAGCTGCGCTGTTTTTTCCTAAAATATTGGCGACTTGTCCGAAAGTGTCTTTTACAGCGCCTAGTCTTTGCTCTTTTAGTAAGTCTTCGCGCGCTTTGTCTTCGTCTGCCTCTTTGTCTTTAGCGTCGGCTATTTTAGCATTGTAGTATTTTATTATGTCTGCCTTTTGTGCCTCGGTTGCGTCTAGTCTTGTAAGCTCGTCTAGCTGTCTTTGTTTTTCTAGCTCTAGTTTTTGGCTTTCGCGCGTTGCTGCCTCGTCTTCGCGTTTTATTCTGTATTTATTTTGTATAGCGTCTATAGCTTGTTGGCGTTTCTCTTCGTCGTCTGCGGCTTTTTTTGCGGCTGCGTCTGCCTTAGCTTTTGCCTCTGCCTCTTCTTTTTCTTTTTTAGCTTTTTTCTTATCTGCTATTTCCTGGTCTTGCTTTTGCTGTGTTAGTATATAGCCGTCTCTTTGGTTTTTTAGTTTCGTAAGTTGTTTTTCTGTCTCGGCTATAGTCTCGTCTGCGCTTTCGGCTACCTCTTCTGGATCAAAAAGCATTTCAGCAAAGAAACCTGTAAAGTCGTCTGCCAAACTTGTACCAGCGTCAATAATACCCAGCTTTGCTAGACCATAAGAAACGCCGTCTATTAACGCTAAAATAGCTGTAATTGGCATACTAATTAAACCAACAAACCCCTGGGTAATTCGTTTGTTACGCTCGGCTGCCTCTAATTGTGATGTTTTTATTTGTTTCTGGGTTTCGAGCTGTAATTCTAGCGCGGCTATACTTTCGTCTGTCTGCGCTTTTTTCATATTCAATATGTCGCGCTCGCTTTTACCTTGTAGTTTAAGCGTATTTTCTGTAGCGCTAATTGCGTCAAACGCCGCCTGGCTTTCAGCTACGCTAGCCTGTTGGGTAGCTAGTAGGTCTTCTTGCTCTTTGCTAACGCCAGAAACCAGCTCTTTAATGTCGTCCCAGTACGCTACAATTAAGCCTAAAGCTACTACAATAGCACCGATACCAGTAGAAATAATAGCCGCCTTTAAGCCTTTAAAGCTGCCTGTTAGACTTTTTATTGCACCGATACCGCCTTTTACGCTAGCCTTATAGTCTTGAAATTGTGAAACAGCGCCGCCAGTAAGCTGGTCTAGCACTTTCATTCCGTCGCGGTTTTTATCTAGCTCGTCGCTAAAATTATTTAATGCCGCGGTAGTCTCTTTTATAGCTTTTACTGCGCCTTTGTTTTTTACCTCAAACTCGACGCCTACTTTTTCAATAGCCATTGCCCTTGTTTTTTAAGTTGTTTATATCCGTCTTTTAGGGTTTTAGGTAATTTGTTTTTGCCTTGCGCAATGCGTATGTTTTCGGTCTCGCCGTTTGCCTGGCTTAGCATTTCTAGAATTAAATTTATCATGTCTCTATGGTATAGTCGTTAATTAGCTCTAGCTGGCTTTTTCCTGTCTGTAGGTTTGTAGTCAGCTTGTTTATTTTATAATTGTTTCCAGCGATAATTATACGGTCTTTCATTTCTATTTGTAAAAGTACCGCCAGCGGTAGCATAACCTCTAAAGTAGTTATGCGCTGTTTTGGGTTAAAAATGCTTAAAATGTATTTTCTGTAAGCGCTAAACAATGTCTCGGTAAAATTATTTTGCCCTGTCCATTCGCTAATTTCCTGGAAAAAATTTAATTGAAAATAATTGCCCTCTATTGGTGTTCTAGC
>Ga0066830_10000112_pt1 | contig 11701 bp, 20 predicted proteins | sample ETNtaG_20_FD_65499 | JGI IMG/M metagenome (GOLD analysis project Ga0066830, IMG submission 65499) | Marine microbial and viral communities from oxygen minimum zone, Eastern Pacific Ocean - ETNP201306PF45B | ecosystem: Environmental > Aquatic > Marine > Oceanic | place: Pacific Ocean: Eastern...
TCTCTAAAAACTTTCTAGCCTCAGTTAGTTTTTTTCTATTCTGAACAAATAAAACTGGTTTACCAAAATTTAAATTCATACCACCAACTTCTTCTTTTAACTCTGGGTGATCTTCTAGTATAACATAATCTTTTCCTAAGTTACTTTCTAAATAATCTTTAAGTTCATATAGTTCATCCACATTTGCATCTTGTTGAATAATCATAATTAAATCTAACTCGCCAGAATTTAATTTAGCATAATCTTCCATGAGAACAGATTTATCATATGTAACTTTTACTTTTTTATCTTTCCAAGCTTTTCTTGCATAAGGACATGGTGGTAGGTTACCGAAAATTTTATTTGGTTTAGATATTACTTCATTAATCCAATCTTCTACTTCTTTTGTCATTTGTTTGCTTTGTATGTCCATATTGCATCAAAATAATAATCTTGATAATTTTTGCCTGTTGCTTTATTAAATCTTTTTTCATATAATTTTTGTTTTTCTGAATCTGTTTGATGAGATTTCATACACCACTCTGCAGGTTGTAGTTTTATATTAAACCATGGTTCTTTACGTTTAACTGTATCATAAACAAAATATTGTTCACCCTCATTTGGATGTGCGACAATACCCTCTTTATAATAGTAAGGTCTAATTGTGTTAAAGTTTGTCATGTACTCTTCATATACAAACTGAAAATCATATGAATTAAACTTATACAGATTGCCGCTAATAGGCATTTCGTTGTCTTTCCACCATCTGTCCATAGAAACAAACTGACCCATTTCTACGGGGTATGTGAGGACTGGTGACGGGTCTTTCTGCCATTGCATATCAATATCCATAATAACAGTTGTATCATTTCTATCAGCGTTTATATAATATGGATTAAAGAAAAATATCTTAGACCAATGTTCGTGTGTGTCTATCATGTCCTCAGACAACTTAATAAAGTTTATATCTTTGATACCCAGATCAAACCAACCATAATATGGTTTATCAGTTGCGATATGTATTTTGTAATCTACTTTTAAATTTTCTACAATTGGTGTTAAGAAATCTTTTGTAAGTTGGTTTATTTCAAATCCTTGAACTTCAGTTCCATATTTCACTAAACATATATTAAGCATAACTATTCCATACCAATTTAATCAATGCTGTAAAAAATAAAAATGTTGGTATTGATATACTAGTTTTTAGTGCGAGGATATTTCCTAATTTGAATGACCAAAATATAGTTACCCATAATAAAAGTATATTCAATAATATTATATTATTCACTTTTCCACTTTTCCATTTCAATATTGTCGGATTGCATGTTGGCTTGTCTTTCTTTTTCGAGTCTCTCTTTCTTTGCTCTTCTTGACTCTTTCAATCCGATATCAAGTATTTTTTGATCTTTTTCTATTTCTTCTAAAAAGTCTTTGTTTTTTTCTTTTTCTTTTTTGTAATAGCTTGGATGTTTAAATTCAAATGTCATAAGTCTTCTACGTTATTTGGTCGATGCATTTTTACAAAGTACTCTGCATCCACCAATACTAATGGTTTTGATTTATTCCTTTTTATTACAACTAATGGTTCACCTTTTTTTGCATTACCTTTTGCTTGTTCATAAGCATCCCATACATTTACTTTCTCAACATTTTTACATTCTATGCTATATGGAAATTTGCGTCTGGCTTCTCTTGCCATAATTAAATCTTCACCACTTGCTCCCATTGATCTAGATTCAACATCTTCCTCATTAACCATTAAGTGTTCAATGAGTTGATCTCTAACCCATTGTTGAAGTCTGCGACCCTTTGCTTTCGCTGATTGTGTTTTCATATCTCGCTACCTTACATATTTCTATTTCATATTGTCTGCCGTCATAATCCTTTTCAATTCTCGTAAGAGGACCATCTCCCTCATGAATATAACCACAGTTGTTGCAATATTTAGACATCTACTCCAATCATGGTATTAAGAGTTTGACCAAATGAAGTTGTTTGTTCTGGTGCCTGTGCCTTTACAAAGATACCATCAACCATTCTACCTTTTCTATGTTTAATATCGTTGTATGCTGTCTCTAAACATTCTTCCATTGTTATTTTATTACGTGCCATTATGTTTATCATAACAACTAGCATATCACCCAAATCATCTTTCATATCTTTACCTTTACATACACTATCACTTAACTCACCAAGTTCTTGTTGTAGTTTTAAGACTTGATCTTTATCTGTGCTACCATCTATTAAGTTTCTATCTTTATGCCATTGGCAAATTTTTTCTATTAGTGGGTTGTTTTCATATTTCATTTTGCTCTCCTAATGATATGCTTCTAGAAATGTTTCTAATTGGTCGTATCCACCAATATGTTTATCGTCTATAAAAATTTGTGGCATAGTTCTTGCGTTGGGTACTAACTTTAACATTTCTTGTATATCATGACCCTCTGCTATATTTTTTTCTTCAAACTCTATACCTTTATTATTTAAAAGTGATTTTGCTTTGACGCAATAACCACACATAGGTTTACTCCATACTATCGCTTTCATCTCGCTCCTTTTCTTTGTAGAAGTAGTTATCGTCATCACCGAATGCCCACTTTCTCTCTTGTTCACATGTAAAGTATCTAGTTGATACTTTAAAATCTGGTCTCTTTAATTCTGCTGGTGTGCTTGATTGTTCGTACCATAACATTCTATTATTTGGTTGTGCAAAGAATTGGCCATTCTCTAATTTACCAAAATTAAATTGTTTATGTTCTTCTGGCACCTCTGATAGATTTAAGTTAGTAGTATTTAAATCACTATGACAACTATCGATAGAGAATAGATATTCACCTTTCATACGTCCACCACCTTTTAACATTATATCCACATCACAATTTGCTAGTAATACTTTTTTCCAAACTTGTACCTCATAACTAAATGCATCCCATAACTCTAACACATCTAAAGGTAATTGTTCACTTTCAATAATATCTTTCTTCCACACAAATGCTGACAATGGAAACTTATCAAAACAAGCACCATACTCTGGTAGATATGCTTCAAAGTACAATGCTCGTCCTTGAATTGATTTAACTGCTATGATCGTTGCATCAACAAACTCGCCATGACCATCCTCTAAGTCTCGTAAGTATTCTTTTCTTACGTAACATTTAATATGTGGTAAGTTTGCTACAAAGTTCATAAGCTATTCTTCTTCCTCGTCCTCATCTATATTGTAATCTAAATCAGTAATCTCTTCGCCACAAAATGGGCAATACTTTGGTGTATATAAGTCATCATCCATTTCATAAGAAACGGTATAACTTGCATCACAATGATTACACAATATAGTTTTTTTAGCCATTAACTACTTCCTGGTTATCGTCTGCGTATGCATCATCCCAATCACCACTCATACCAGCAACTTCATATTCTGTAACTCTATTTTCAAAGAAGTTAGTATGGTCAGCTGCATTTAGAATCCACTCTAACCATGGTATAGGATTCTCTTTTACTTTAAAGTTTGTTTTTAGTCCTAATTGTAAAAGTCTTCTATCTGCTATATATCTGATATATTGTTTTACATCTTTTTTAGGAAGACCTTCTATGTCGCCCTTTTTATATGCTAGATCAATAAACTTGTCCTCTAGTTCTACAATCTTTGTTGACATTTCATATATTTTCTTTTTAAAATCATTGTCAACTATTCTAGCGTTCTCTGAACAGTATGCTCTAAACAAATGAGCAATACCCTCTACGTGCATTGACTCATCTCTTACAGACCATTCTACAATCTTGCCACAACCTTTCATCTTACCAAATCTTTGAAAGTTTAATAACATTATAAAGGATGCAAATAAAGAAACACCTTCATTAAATACAGACTTTGCTAGTGCAAGTCCTAAACCTGATTTAGTTGTTACATCTGAGCTCATCATGTAATCTACTTTGTCTGCCATTTCTTTGTATTCTAAGAAAGCATGAAACTCTTCGTCTGGTAGACCAAGTGTCTCGTTTAGTAATGCGTATGCTCTTTGGTGTATACCTTCTCTACTTGCAAAAGAACCAAGCATATTTCTTACTTCATTGTTTTTAAATTTAGGGATAAATTGGTCATAATAGTTTTGTCCTACTGCTACATCTGATTGTGTGAATAATCTTAAAACGTTAGTAACAAAATCTTTTTCGGACTCTGTCATTCGTCCACCTTTCCAATCTGTTACATCTTCAGATAAATCAACTTCGTCCTCAATCCAATGAACCTTTTCGTGTTTGACTACCATATCGACCGCCCACGGAAAATAGAAAGGTTTATATGCTTCACTAAATCTAGTTAAACTACCACCTCTTCTTTTTAAAATCTTTTCTGAATTTTCTAACAATCCAGCATATCCACCGATACGTTCTCCATTAACAAAAATCTGTGGTACAGAAGCAACTAATCTTACATCTTGTTTTGCAGATTCGCTTCTCTGTAATTGTTCTTGCGTGTCATTTACTCTTTGGTAAAACTCTAATTTTTCTTCCTCTGAAGCCAATTGATGTTCAACATAATCTATTCCATGTTCATTAAACCAATTCTTTGCCTGTACACAATAACCACAGGTAGGTGTCGTATAAATTTGTACGTCCATTTTTTTTATCCCCTTATCCTTGACAATTAATACAATCGTCTTCTTCTTTTTTTATATCTTGATAGTCTCTTAATTTATTCAATTCAACTTTTTGACTTACATTCTCAGCTCTGTTAGATACTTCAGTTCTCAGATAATATAATCCTTTACATTCATTCTCCCATGCTTTAATATGAGTCTTTGTTAAGTATTTCTTCGAAGCACCTGCTGGAAAAAATACGTTTAAAGATTGTCCTTGACACAAATACTTTTGTCTTTGACCACCAAGTTCCACTAATCTAACTTGGTCTATCTCAACTGCTGTCTTAAACACTTCCTTTTCATGATCTGCTAAAAACTGTAAGTGTTGTACAGAACCACCATTAGTGATTATACCTGTCCACACCTCAGACTTATTCATATCATATCCGTCTAAGACTTCGGCCAGATATTTATTCTTTATTAGATGTGAACCAGCTCTTGTTCTATGCGTATATGCATTTGCTTTGTGTGGTTCAATACTCGGTGAAGTAGAAACTATCATTGATGAATTAGCATTAGGTGCTATCGCCAACAAGTGTGCGTTTCTTCTACCTGTGCCTTTCATATCAGGTGCCTCACCTCTTTCTTTTCCTAGTAATAAACTTTCTTCAACAGCCTCATGTTGTATATGTTCAAAAATTTCTTTATTAATATCATCTGACTTTTCAAATGGTATTCTATGTTTTTGTAAATATGAATGATAACCCATTGCACCAAGACCTAGTGATCTTTCTTGACTTGCAGAATATCTTGCTTTAGATAAATCATCTGGTGCATGATCTATAAAAAATTGTAACACGTTATCTAAGAAACGTATTAAGTCTCTTACAATATTTGTATCTTTCCAATCATCATACATTTCAAGATTTAATGATGATAGACAACAAACTGCTGTTCTTTCTTCGCTTGTTGCTAAATGAATTTCGTTACATAAATTAGAACCATGTATTTTTAGTCCTAGTTTTTTTTGTGTTTCTGGTAAATACTTATTAGCTGTATCAATAAAGTTTACGTATGGTTCACCTGTTCTAAATCTTACTTCTAAAATTTTTTCCCAAAGTTTTCTTGCTGGCATTGTTTCTCTAATCGTACCATCATTAGGGTCTTTTAGATGCCATTCTTTTCCTTGTTTAACAGCTTGCATAAATTCATTTGTAACATTTACAGCGTTATGTAAGTTTAAACATTTACGACCAACATCACCAGTTGGTATTCTGACAGATAAAAATTCTTCGATATCTGGGTGCGATACATCCATGTAAGCTGCATAAGAACCCTTACGTGTTTTACCTTGTCGATATGCAATCATGTCAGCATCGACTGTATGTAAGAATGGTATTGGGCCTGGTGCAATATCTGATACTGATCTAACTGCTGACCAATGTCCACCAACTCCACCACCTTTAACAGACAACCATCTTAATTCTGCTGTATGATCTATAAGACCTTCTAAACTATCTGGTACAAAAGATAGAAAACAAGAAATGGGTAATGCTTTAATTTTTTTATTATTAAGTGGTGCATTTGATAATACTGGTGACGCAAACATAAACCAACCCTTAGACGCATAATCATATATTCTTTGTGCTAGTTTATTATCGCCATATGAATAAGCTTTAGATGCTCTAGCAAATGCTTGTTGTGGTGAAGTCTCACCTGTTTGACAGTAATAATCTTTTAGTAATTTGTTTGCTTGTTCTGATAATAATTTGTCTCTGGCCTCATTTATTTTGATACCCATATATTGTGTCATTTGTTAAACCCTTTTCCATTCACTTAGTTTTGTTCTTGCAAGTAACCCATTAAATGTATTACGAGCAATGATGTCTTTAATATCTCTTTCAGTTTTACCTGAAAGAATCATTTCGTTTATATCTTTTTCTTTTATATCACTTGGCCAAATAACAACATTGAAGTTACCTTCTATATATGTTTTTACTTGTTTCACTACCTCATTGTTTCTTGGCTCATTATCAGGTATCAAAACAACATCATCACCATTAACTCTTAAATCAGATTGTGCTGTCGCAATACAATTATCTAAGAACAAACTATCAATAGGACCTTCAACAACATACACTCTTTTAGACCAATCAATATCGTCTAAACCATATATCTTATTTTTACTCTCATCCACTTTAATAGTTATATATTTTGGATTTTCATTATTCAATGCTCTACCTTGAAAAGCGAACATGTCACCCTCCTTAGTATAAAAAGGAATTATAAGTCTTGGGTGGTCTTTTTGAATAGATGAAAATTTATTTTCAACAACCGTATTTACCCACTTATAAAACTGTGGAGCATAAAATATTTTATAATGTTTATTAAAAGGTATATTTCTTTTTAAGACAAATTGTCTCGCTGGATGATTATCTTCTAGTTGAGATACCTTTTTCAAACTACGCAACTTAGAGTTGCTATCTTTAAACATTTGTTTTAAGGTTGTGGATAACTTTTCTGCTGGACTCTCTTTATGTGTTTTATCCTCTCTATATTTTTCTGTTACAAACTGATTATATAATTTTTCATCTACATGTTTTATTAGTTTAATAGCTGAAGTAGATACGCTACAATTATGACATTTGTAAATATAAGAGTTACCTTTAGGAAAGATATATCCTCTTGCCTTTGATTTGTTTTTTTGAGAGTCACCACAATAAGGACATCTAAAATTAAATAAAGAATTAGATTTCTTTTTAAATAGAGTTAATTGTGGGGATAATAATAGTATATACTTTTGTTCAAGATAATCCATGCTGTCATTATATACAGATTAGGCAGTATTGTCAAGGTCCTTTTTAATCCAAATGGTATATTTTTTTACTATTTCTTTCCAATTATCTTTAGGTTTACATTGTAAAAAATTTATCAACTTGTCATACTCCTCTTGGTCGCAATCCAATAATCTATCAATTTGTAAAATATGATTAAGTTCGTGTTTAGGATACTCTTTTAATTTTGTAAATTTTTTAACATACCATTTTTTATCATATGGTATATTCCAATGTTTACACAACATTTCTATTCTTTTAAAAAACAACAATCCCCATTCACTTAATAATTCTAATTCAGTAAATATTATTTTATGTTTTAGAGAGTGAATGATATCGTATTCAGGTGTATTTAAAATATTGTGTGTATGTTTATCGTCCTCATTCGTAGAAAGTTTAACCTTATAAATGTGTGTTGATGGTGGTGGACAACTTTTTTGAAATAATTTTAAAAAAGAATCTGTATTAAGTTTTTCTGTTATATGAATATGTTTATTTGGTTCAAGTATTATTTTATGCATACCCATAAAATCATTATCAAAAATGATATCTGTATCTTCAATCTGACCTGTGTGAAGACCACAGAAATATCTAATGAAATCGCCAAACTCTCCAGCGTTATAGGATACACACATGTTCATAATATAATTATATATGTTTAGGAAACTACAATACTAAAATTCATTAATTTATGTAATGCAAAACCAATTACTATACATCCCCCAATTAATAACCATCGCCATCTTTCTAATACACCTACTCTATCTTTTAAATCTTTTTTTATTGAGTTGATAGCAATAGTTTGTTCTTCATGTTGTTTTGACATCATAGTAGAAAGATCATCTTTTGTATTTTTAATTCTTTCATGTATGATCTCTACATCTTTTTCAAATTCTCTTTTTCTCTCAACGGTATCTTGTTCTTGTCTAGCGATTGCGTCCTCTTGACTGGCAAGTTTTTCTTCATGAACAGCTAACATTCTATTAATAGAATTAGAAACATCTGTAATTTTTGTGATTGCGTTATCTAGTCTGCCATGAATCAACTTCATGTCAGCAACTTCTCGCTTAAGAATTTCAACATCTGTAGCTAGTTTATCGGCCATTTTTTCCTCTTTACTCTCTAGCTATTTATTGTTTTGTAGATTCGCTCTTCACCTCTTCTGGTGTCTTCTTACCACCTATCATATCCCAAAAATTATCTAATGCCATTAATTTACTACCTTCTAGTTTTTTAGGTACCTGACTACAACCAGTTAATAATAATATTACCATTGATGTTAAGAATAAATGTCTCATTCCTTATACTACCAGATTTTTACTAAATTGTCAAGGTTATTTTTTCTTTAAATTCTTGACTTCTTGTTCGAGTTTGTTGATACGACTCATAAGATAAGGATACTTTTTCATTGCTCTTTCTTCTTTAGTTGCAATTTCTATGTCGTATCTTTTTGCGGCCCATGTATAGAAACCATCTACCTTTGCATAAAACCAAATACCTACTTTAGTTTTCTTAAACCATGCATTTGTAGATTGGCCTAAGATTGCTGAAGCTGATGCTTTCAGTATGAAAAACCAAATACTAATCATTATCTAATATCGTTTAAGAAGGTATCAATAACAGTTGATGCATCGTCACTTACTGATATACCCATGAAAGTTGCTAAGTCTGTCATTGTTGTAGAGTCTTTATCTAAAAGTTTATCTATTTCTAAAACATGCACTCTATCATTTTTAACACCATCTATGTAAGTTGGATAACCTAAAGGATAATTTTTAATTGTGTTAGTAATTATTTCTATACTACCATCTGGTTTACCAATTGGGTCTTGAGCTGTGTACATTGAACAACCTAATAGTGATTGTGCTTGTGCTTTATTAGCTGCTTTTGTAGAGTCATCCCAACTTGAATTACATGCTTCTACTCTAGACCAATATGTATCAAAGTGTGGTGAATATACGTTGTGAAAATCTACAAATATAAATTTGTTATCTGTGCTGGCATCTCTTACTGTTTCGTATAAAGTTGTATCACCTTTTGGTGTCCAAATAGTAGAACCTTCATCACCCTCAACAGTAAAAGCAATTCCTTTTAATGCTGTCGCTGGAACTGGTTTACTTTCGTCACCTTCTGCCCAACCTGTTCCCCAACCTGGTCTCGCTGATGTTGAACCTTCCTCATTTGTTATTGGCACACCATATTCTAAGCTTTTTGTTTTTGTTGCAACATCTGCCATAAATGCAGCTGCATCTGCAAAACCATTTATTTGTGCTTTAGTCCAATTATTAAAAGGATAAACAAACCCAGTATTAGCTGTTAGTTCATATTTTTTATATGGTGCAGTTTCAATTCTTTTTCCAAAAGGACCATAGACAGAGCTATATTGTGGATCAGAAATGTTATCAACTGCCATTTGTTTTAAAAATTCTCTATTTAAATAATATCTTAAAAAATCATCATAACAACAAGCGTTAGTTGATATAAAATAGTTTTTCATTTTCTACTCCTACCATTTCCTTTTTGCTGAGCTTTTAATTGCACTCCAACCAAACAATCTTACCGCATAATAAGCTGACCATTTTTTCCAACTTGCTACTTTAGGTTCTGCAGCTTCCATACCATGTAGGAAAACTGTATCAGCGATTGCTCTCATTGTTGCAAACTCTGTTTTTTTAACTTTTTTTCTTACGGCGTTTAATTTTTCATACATTACATCGTGACAAATAGCTGCTCTTGCAACATCAAATGGTGCAATAAAAGCCCAAGCTGCTCTTGGAACTGAAGCCATATCTGTAATATAACCTTTAGGTACAGTTAATGTATCCTTATTCCATTTAAGATCAACTTTGTGTTTCTTAAATAAAGCAATCTCATTTTCAAATAAATCAGTTTTAAAAGTCAAAGACTTAGTAAGTTTCCACTTATTAGGTCTTTTAAATTGACTTGACATCAATCCGTTAAATTTACTCTTCTTTGCCATCTTCTTTTTTACTCTCTTTCTCACCATTCGGTGAAACTGCTTTTTCATAATATAAAATCAACTTTTGATTTTGTTCTAGATACCTCTTGATGTCTGCCATATTGAGAGCCATCGCCTCATATCCTCTAACAGATATCGCATAGAATACCCATTCTTCGCCGTGTTCTTTCTTGTATTTAGTAATAAAATCATTGAAGTTTTGCTCTGTTACCACATACCATTCAACATTTTGCATATTAAGGGGTTTAGGGTGTGATTGTAAAGGAATAACTTTATCAACATATTCAGTTTTTACAACTGTTTTTGCAGGTAATTGAAACGTACTACAATTAGTCAGTAGTAGTGTTACCAGTAAGAGACTCAAAACTTTCAAAAAGTTCTTTAGTTCCATTGTTTATCCTTTTCTCAATCAGACCAGGTTTCTTCAATGATAGTCTAGTCAAATCGTGTTTTTGTAATTTTTCTATTAGTTCGTCTTTATACTTAGTTGCCTCTGCTAAGTCCATTTGCAACTCTTTAGATAACTTGTTTATCTTTTCGTTATCTTCTCGTAGTTTATTAATGGTGGCTTGATTAGTTTCAGCAACAAGTTCTAACTTTGCGTTGCTGTCTTGTAGAACTGCAATTTTATTTTGAGTGGTATCGTAGTAGTATTTCGCACCAAAGCCAATTGCACCTACGATACCTAGAATTAATATAATGCCATAAATTCTAAACATAAATTCTTTTCTTATATGATATTAGTCTTTTTTAATTATAGACCATACGCCCCAAGCGACTGCCGCATATGCAGCTATTTTTACAAATGGGCCTCCAAGAATTATCAACATTCCAAGTGCAATTAAACTAGCACCTGACCATGATGACATTTCGCTTAGTCTTCCTTTTATCCAATTAATCATATTATCTCCTTTTGTTTATTGTTAATATAAACCTAGGCTGTGAGTTAGTATTTAGGGATTTTGTGGCTACTATTTAGCAAGTTTAAAGGCTGCGTCTTGCATCCTCATGAATTGAGCTTTATCACCATTTACCATACGTTCAATCTTCGCCTTGTTGCTTTTATTAACTTTATCATATACACCAATGATCGCTGATGCTGTCATTAGATCAACTTTCATTTGGCCATTCTTAAATTTTATTGGTCGGTTTTGTTTTTTCTTAACTATTTGTCTTAACATATCAATATTGTTTTCAACTAAATCTGATTCTCTGTCAAATTCATGTAGTTTAGATAATATACTTTCTTTAACAGATGATTGTTTAAGAGCTTCTAATCTTTTTTCTCTTCTTAATCTTAGTTGCTCTGCATGTTTTTTGTATGCTTT
>Ga0066830_10000113_pt1 | contig 11686 bp, 11 predicted proteins | sample ETNtaG_20_FD_65499 | JGI IMG/M metagenome (GOLD analysis project Ga0066830, IMG submission 65499) | Marine microbial and viral communities from oxygen minimum zone, Eastern Pacific Ocean - ETNP201306PF45B | ecosystem: Environmental > Aquatic > Marine > Oceanic | place: Pacific Ocean: Eastern...
GAATAAGAAATAAATTTAATTTATTAAATTTGTTTTGTTTCTTTGCGGGCAGGGCTGGATGCGGTTTGTGGTGGGTTATGGCTGGGGCCGCTGGCCCAAGGCAGGGAGCCCACAATGAAGACGAGCGGCTGGCGGTGGAGCAAACCAATCAAACAATTCAAAGAAATAAAACGAATTTGATTTGTTTGGTGGTTGCGTGGCGGGTTGTGGGCCATTTGCTCTGCTCTCTTTCTTTTCTTTGTTGAAGAAAAGAAATGAGACGAGCAAACAGGCCAACAACATTCATTCACAGGCGGTTGGATTGGAATTGTCTTTTGGTGGGTTATAGGCGGCGCAAGCCGCAGGCAACCAGCCAAAAGAGAAGACAAGCCCAACCGCTCCACCCTCTCTTTGCTCTTCTTTTGAATTGATGAAAGAAATGAAAAAGAAAAGAGCAAATGAAGCCAGCGGAGCGAATTAGTTTGTGAGTGAGCGGCACGAAATGGAATGTAAGTGAGTTGATTAATGGAATTGATTTTGTTGAATCAATGAAATTAATCAATGAACGGCAATGGAATGGAGTGAGCGAGCGCCGCACCAAGGGGCCCAACGCCCCGCGGCAAGCCAAAAACAACTCCAAATCAATGCTGGCTCGCTTTTGCCGCATTGATTGGATTGTTTGCGGAGGGAGGGCTGGTGTTCTCTTCTTTTTGTTTGTTGGTTATGGGCGCAGCGCGCCATAGGCAACTAGCCAAAAGAAGAGACAAGCCCAGCCCGACAAACAAACTCTTCAACTTTCTTCAATCTTTTTATTTTTTACAATATTCTCTTAGCTTCTCTCTTCTCTTCTTTTGTTGTGGGTTGGGCCCCGCATCAAAAAGAAGAAAGAGAGTAAGCGTGGGAGGCCAACGCCGCATGAGTGAGCTGAAAGAATGAATAATTGATGAAATTAATTGAGTGGAATGAAATTAATGGAATCAATTATGAATGAATGAAGCTAGCGCCCCCAACCCACTCTCAAGAAAACAATCAAGCAAACGAATTGAGTGAGTTTGGTTGGGTTGTTTGTGAAGAGAGGGGGTTATGGGCGCAGCAGCGCCATCCCAACAAGCAAACTCACTCTTCAATTGTCTTTTCTTTATCAACTTGTCTTTATTTTCTTCAATCTCATTACTGTTTTAATATTCTTTTCATTTGTCTTAGCTTGGCTGCTTTCTCTTCCTTGGGGGCGGATGCGTAATGGGGCCCCAATGGAAGAGAGAACAGCCAAAGCGTGTGAGGGCGCAGCCCAATAAACCAAACCAAAGGCGGCTCAATTGAGTTGACTTTGGGTGGGTTATGGGGCGGAGCCCATCTGCGCCACGCCATTCCATTCCAAAGAAAATTAACTTTTCTTTTCCATTCCAGCCGTTCTGCCTTATTCCTTTCCTTTGCTGTAACGCCAAGAGAAGACAAGCGAGCCCTTAATCCACTCTTTTCTTTATTTATTAAACAAATCAATCCAAATCAAAGAAGACCAGGCGGCTAGCCCATAACCAATAAAAGATAAATTGATATGAATTTGATTTGGATTGAAATAAAAAGAGATTAAAGGTTGAGTGGGGTGGTGTGAGCTGGGAAATCAACCATAACCAACAACCCGTTAATTTGATTCATTCATGAATCAATTGAAGGGGCAGCAAGCAACACTCCACTCAACCAAAAACAAAAGATAAATCTTTTTTATTTTGCTTTCGTTGCGTTTGAGCTGCGGAAGTAAAATAATATTATAACAGTAATTTATAACGGGAATGGAACTATGTTTAATAATTGAATTTTTCTTTTGTGGAATGAAATGAAACAAATGATAAATTCATGAAATTAAACATTGTGAAATGAGCGTTATGGCCCAGCTCAATCAATTTCATTCATTCCATCAATCTTCTCTTCCTAATGGGAAGATTGATTGAGAATGAATTGAAATTGAAGAGCAATGGGCCCCAAGCGGCATATGAATTGTGAAGAATGAGCAATTCAATAAAGCGCGGGAGAAGAAAGCAGGCCCGGCAATTGTCTTTGATTTTGGGTTGGTTATGGGCGGCAGCTGCCGCACGGCAACAAGCCAAAAGAGAAGACTAGCGCCGGGCACCAAACCACTCTCCTTTCTTCAACAAACACCAAATCAACAATTCTTGGCTGTGGCTGGAAAAGCCAAAGAATTGTTTGAGTTTGGTTTGTTGTTTGAGTGAGAGAGTGGGCCAGTTGAGCTGTTTTATTGGTGGGTTATGGGGCGGAGCCCATCTACCGCGGCTGAACTTCATTCCAAAGAAATTCAATCATTTCTTCTCCATTTCGTCATCCTTGCTTTCTTCAATTAATTAACAAAGAAAAGACAAGCGGCCCACATCACTTCACCAATAAATCAAATTAAAGTGAATTCAATTGATTGATGGAAGAGAAGTGAAATGGAGGGGAGTTGGGCCCTTCATCAATAACCCACTATTCCGTAATTAAAGAAATGAATCATTCATTTCTTTATGGAGGAAGCAACTCAATTCAACCATTTCACTCATTCCATCAATCAAAAAGAAAAATAAGACTTTTCTTTTCAATTGATTTCATTCATTTCATTTATGAATTGAAGGGAATTGATTGAAAAGATATTATAACAGTACGGGGTTAATGCAAATGGTAACGCATCTACTTTCTAAAAGTGGAATAATTTGATGAAATCAATTATGAAACTTGCAGAAAGAGATGCGGGCCATGCAGCATTAACCGCGCCACGCCATCAACAACACCACAATCAATTTCAATCTTCTCTTCCTAATGGGAAGATTGAATTGATGTGGTTTGTTGCGGCGGATGGCGCATGGGTGGGAATGGAATGGAGTGGGCCAACTGCTCTTCTCTTTTAGTGGGTTATGGGCGCAGGCAGCGCCAAGGCAACTAGCCCACGAAAGAGACGAGCTGGCCCACGAAATGGAATGTCTTTTGTTTCCTTTGCTTTTCATGAAATGGAATGGAATGAATAAAGCAAATGGAAGAGGTTGGTTGGTTTGGTTTGTTGATGAATTGTGAATGAATGAGAATGAATGAACAAGAAGAAACGAGCCAACACCAAACCAACAAAAGATTAGTTTGTGAGTGAGTTGATGAAATGAAGAAAGAAGGCAAATCAATGAAGAATGGAAAGAAATGGAATTCTTCTTTGATTGCCGCAACCTCTTTCTTCATGGAATCAATCTCACGCCGCCCCAACGAGCCAAACGCGAGGCGGTAAGCTCTTCCATCAACTCTCCTTCTTTGCGGCTGAGCATGGAAAGCCCGCAAAGAATGGATGAGTTGTTGGGTTGTCTTTCTTGTGTTGTTGGGCTGTGCTTCGGCGGGCCCCTTATCCCGCCGCTCGCTTCATAAAGAAAAGTGAACTTTTCTTTAATTACGCGATTGTTGATTATGGGCGCTGAGCGCCACACAGCAAGCCAACAACACTATTCATCAAATTCATCTTTACAATCAATTAATCTTTCTTTTATCTTTCACAATTAATTAATCTTTTCTTCTTTATTGTTTGCAAAGAGAGAGCATGGTATGATTTGAAAAGATAAAAATAATGGAACTTGAATAAATGATAATGAATGGAATAAGAACACTTTAGCAAGACTTTAGCAACACTTTAGCAACACAAGAAGAGAGAAAAGAGTTGAGTGATGTGAGGAGCTGGGGCCAAAACCTATAACCAACCACCCGTTAATTGAAGAAAAGTTTAACTTTTCTTCATTGAAGGGGCAGCTCTTCACTCCATCAATCAACCTTTTCTCTCTTCAACAAAGAAAGAAAAGTTTAATTTTGATTTCGTGAAGAATGAATGAAATTAAAATTATATTATAACAGTAAGTTTAACCTAGATATTTAATTATTAAACAATAAAGCAATTGAGCAACGTGAAATTGATTTGTTTAATAATTGAAGAGCTAGGTTGAACCGCCGGCCATCAGCAACAGCAAAATTCATTCTTTTCTTCTCTTCCTAATGGGAAGAAAAGATGAATTTGCTTTGCTGCGGCCATGGCGCCCAAGGGAACAGTCCAGCCATCAATCCACCAATAAAAAACAAATGATTTGTTTTTGATTGAGTGAGATTGATTGGGCTGCTGTTCCTGCGGAGGGCTCGCAGAGTGGTGTGTGGTGGGCCTCTTTCTTTGTGGGTTATGGGCGGGGCCACCCGCCAATGCTCCGCAAAGAGAGAGAGAACGCCCACAAACACACACCACACCAACGCTTTCCTTCATTGATGGAAGAAGAGAGCTGAAAGCGAATGGAATCCAATCAATGGAGTGAAAGGAAGAGTTTGCTTTTCTCTCTTCTTCCCATTTGTCTTCTCGCGGTGATGGGTGCGGAGAAGCAAAGAGGGAAGAGAGATGAAAAGAGGGCGGCACGCCCAACGCAGCAGGCAATCAATTCAAATCAATTCTTCCTTCATTCAACAAAAAAGAAAAATAACTTTCTTTTTTATTTCATTCAGCAATCATTGATTTTCATTGATTGATGGATGGAATTAAAAAGATATTATAACAGTACTTTATAGATCGCCATTCATTCTTCATCAAATCATAAATTTTTGATTTGTGATTTGTTGAGGAATGAAGGAGCGAGCTATGCGGCACAGCAGCTCAATTTGTTTTCTCTTTCTTAGCTCGCAGAGCGTGGGCTGGTCTTTTCTTTCTTCGGCTGTTGTTGAGTTGAGTTTGTTGGTGGGTTAAGGGCGGCAGCAGCCGCACGGCAACAAGCCAACAAAGGAGACGAGCACAGCCGGTCAACCAAAGAGAAAAGAGAGAAAACAATTGAGAAAAAGAGTGGAATGGGGCTGTAGCGGAGGCGGAGAGCGGCCCTCTTTTCTTCAATCAATGGAATAAAGTGGAATTGATTGAAAGGAAGAGGAAGCGGACCGCAGCGGAAGAGCCATGGAGCCCGCACCAAGGGCGCCAACCGCCCGCGGCAAGCCAAGGGGGCAACAACACCAATTCCATTGATTGCGGGTGGAGCTGGGAGCCCAGCAATCAATTGGAGTTGGGTTGCCCTCGCGGAGTGTCTTTTCTCTCAATTAGGGCTGCCCGCAGCCCCCTCATAATTGAAAATCAAAGATTTTCTTGTGCCGCTCGCGGCATGCTTTCCATTCCATCTCTCTTTTTGATTTGCTTCCATTCCCATTTCAGCAAAACAAAAGAGAGATTCCATTCCATAATAATAAATTGATTTCACTTCACTCATCAATTTATCAATCTTTTATCTTTTTATTATTAATTGATTAAAGGAATGAAGGGAATTGAATTTAATTGGAGTTTGTTGGGCCCAAAACATATAACCATTCATTCCGCAATACAAATGAATTGAATAAATTCATTTGATGGAGGAAGCAACAAACAATTCCATTAAATTCATTTCCTTCATTCCAAAGAAAACAAACTAAACTTTATTTTCTTTTTCATTCATTCAATTTCATTTTAATGGAATTGAGTGGATGGAAATGAAAATATATTATAACAGTAATTAAAGGAATCAAACAGTGAAAGTACTTCAATAATTGATGAAATGAGTGAAATGAATGGAATCAATTGAAGAAGTTCTTGAGCTGTTTGATTTCTTTGCCCCGCCCAAACAACAACACCAAATCAATTCATTTCTTCTCTTCCTAATGGGAAGAAATGATTGATTTTGGTTTGTTGAAGGGCATGGGGCCCCAAGCGTATTGAGAAATGAGTGAAACGAATTGAACAATGAAGCGCGGCAGCCACAATGGGAGAGTTGGTTGAGCTGAGTGAAGTTGAATTTGTTGGTGGGTTAAGGGCGCTGCTGCGCCACGGCAACCAGCCAACAAAAGAGACAAGCCAGCTCAATCAGCTCGTCTTTTCTTTCCATTCAGCTCCATGAAATCAATTGAATTGTGAAATTGATTTCATTGGATTGCTGAATTGGAATGGGCGGAGAGAGCAGGCAAAGAGAAGAAGACAACAAAAGAGAGAGAGAGCGCCGCGCGGTTGAACTCTCTTTGGGTGGGTTATGAGCTTGCCGCTCATCTCCGCGGAAGCACCCCACAAATCAACTTCACTTACATTCAGTTAATTTGCTTGGCTTCCTTGGCTGCTTGCTCCGCAAAGCAAAGACGAGCCCACGCTGCCCACAAATGAAGAAAGAGAGGGAACCCAACCCTCACTCTTTCTTCTCTTTGAGAATGGCCAGCTAAGAATATTTAAACAATAAGAGAATTGAAGTGTTTGTAAATAATAAAGGAAATTAAAGGGTTGAATGAGATGGAGAATGGAGTTGGAGTGTGAGTGGAGACAAAACATATAACCAATCATTCCGTAATTAAAGAAAAGTTTACTTTTCTTTATGGAGGAAGCAATCACACAATTCCACTCCATTCCATTCATTCAACCCAAACAAAGAAAAATAACTTTTCTTTTTATTGAGTTGATTGAATTTCACTTTGTGGAATTGAATTGACGAAATAAAAAGATATTATAACAGTAATTTGAGACTATTCCTTTTGGATAATGAAACATCAACTTAATATTATTAGCGAGTTGATGAATTTATGAATCAATGAAGCTAATGATTGTTGATGTTGAATGAAGACAAAAGGAATAGGCGAAGCGCGCTGGCCATCAGCAACAAGAAATCAATTTCAATCTTCTCTTCCTAATGGGAAGATTGAATTGATTTCATTTGCTGCGGCCTTGGCGCCCAAGGGAACAGTCCAGCTCATGAATGAAATGAATGGGCTGCTGTTCTCGCGGAGAGCTCTCAGCGCCATCTCTCTTCCTTTTGATTTCGTGAAATCAAAAGAGAAGAAGAGTTTGGCGAAGAAGAGGGCAGCGGTTGGATTCTCTTTGTGGGGGGTTATAGGCGGCTGCAAGCCGCAGGCAACCAGCCCAAAGAGAAGACAAGCTGCTGCCCAAGCGGAATGAATGAATGAAATTAATCTTTGAAATTGAATGAAAAGATTAATGGAATGAGTGAATGAAGCCAAGCGCAGCCCAATAATCCATCAAATTAATTTATTTCAGCAGCAGATGAAATGAATTTATTTGTGGGTTATGGGGCGGAGCCCATCTGCGCCACAAACCAAACACAACAACTCAATTCTCTTTCGTTGTCTTAGTTTGTTTGCTCTGCTTTGATTAATGAAACTAAAAGAAGACGAGCTGCTGCTGTTGATTCATTCATAAAGAGGAAAGCAAAGAGAAGAAATGAGTTGAGTGAATAGCTGGGCGTCAAACCTATAACCAACAATCGCGTAATTAAAGAAATGAATCATTCATTTCTTTATGAAGCGAGCAGCATTCACAAATCAATCATTTCTTCATTTGCTTTCCTTCATTCAAAAGAAAAATAACTTTTCTTTTTCATTTCATTTCAGCAAACAAAGAAATTCAATTGATTTGTTTGATGGGATGAATTGAAAAAGTATTATAACAGTATGGGTAATACTTTGAATATGATATAAAGATAAAAATAATTGATGGAATTAACTTGTTGATGGAATCAATTATGAATTATCTTTATGAATATGAAAAGTATTACCGCCGCAGCCCAATCAATTTCTTTCATTCCATTTGTTTTCTCTTTGAGAATGAGAAAACAAATTGAGAATGAAATGAAATTGAAGGGCATTGCGGCCCAAGGGAACAGTCCAGCTGCAGCTGCTGTTCCTGCGGAGGCAGCGTTATTTGTTGTTTGGTTGATTGATTTGCTTTTCATTTTGTGGTGGGTTATAGGCGGCTCGCCGCCATAATGCTCCGCAAAAGAGAAAACAAGCAAATCAAATCAATCAATTAAACAAATGAAGCTGAAGACAAAAGAGTGGAATTGAGCTGAAGGAGCGGAGCAAGCCAAATCAAAAATGAAATCAATTTATTGATGGAATGGTTGATTGGCGTTGCCTGCTCTGCTCCGGAAGCGAAATGGAGCCCAACCCAAGCAGCCAAAAGCTGCGCGGCAAGCCAGCAATTCATCCAACAAATCAATGCGCCCTTTGCTTTGATTTGTGGATGAGTTGTTGGGGCTGAGCTGGAATGAATTTATTTGCGGGTTATGGGCCGGAGGCCCCTCTGCCGCAGAGAAATTCCATTCCAGTGAAGCCAACGCTTCCCTTCCATTTCATTCTCTTTGCCTTCCTTCAATTAAAGGGCAACTAGCCAAGAAAAGAGAGAACAGCCCCATTAAACAAATCAATTAAGTTTTCTTCTCTTTAATTAAGAAAGATTGATGGCTTGAATGAGTGATTGGGCTGAATGAGAGAGAATGAAGTGAAGTGGAAGAGATTGAATGGAATGGTACAGCTGGGCCATTCAACTATAACCAAACATCCCGTAATTTGAAGAGTGAAACTCTTCAATGAAGGGAGCAGCTGAAATGAATTTCATTCAATCATTCCACTTCACCAAACAAAACAAAAGAAAACTTTTATTTTATTTGATTCGTGAAATGGAATTCATTTCATTTCATGGATTGAATAAAATAATATTATAACAGTATTCATAGGTTCGAATCCTTTATCCCCTAGCATTAAAATATTGATGGAATTGATGAAATGATAATGAAATCAATGGAATCATTATTTTATTTGCGTTGGGATAAAGGAAGAGAAGCTATGGCCGCCCCCATTCACAAACCACAAATTCATTCCAAATCATTCTTTGAGAATGAATGATTTGATGAATTTGAGTTTGTGATGGGTTTGGCGGCCCCAAGAGAACAGTCCAATGAAATTAATGAAATGAAATGAAATTAATTGAATTGCTGTTCTCGCGGAGAAAGAGCAGGCCCGCTAATTGGATTGATTTTTGGTGGGTTAAGGGCGGCTGCAAGCCGCAGGCAACCAGCCAAAAAGAGAGACAAGCAGCGGGCAGTTGAGTTCTCTTTGTTGATGGATGGAATTGAATGGAGATGAAATGGAATCCAATCAACAAAAGAAGAGATGAGATTGAAGAAATTGATGGGAATGGAGCGGAGGCAAATCAAAAACGAAATCAATGGAATCAAATTAATTTTCAATTGATTTGATGGAATTGATGGAGTGGTTGATTGGCGGCAGAGCGGAATGTCTTTGGGGGCGAGGTGCGCTGTCCGCACCGCTGCAAGCCAATCGCGGAGCGATTGTTGGGGCCGCGCCAAACCATTCCACCCAAATCAATCAACTCAATTAATTTTATGAAATTAATTGGTTGAATTGATTGGGTTGTTTGGCTGGCCCTCACACGGCTTAGCTTGTCTCTTCTTTGCTTTCGGGGCCCAACCCAAAAAGCAAAGAAAGAGAACGCAGCCTAAGAAAGATATGAGAACAGTAATTGTGTGAATGAAAATAAGAGAGATTAAAGGTTGAGTTGAAGAGGAGTTTGGCTGACTTTGGATTGGAGACAAAATCTATAACTGTTTACTCCGTAATTAAAAGATTTTCAATCTTTTATGAAGGAGGCAAGCCAAAGAATTCAATCAAACTCCATTCAACTCAACCAACAAAGTTGATTGATTTTCATTTTGTTTTCTTTCATTCTTTGGAATGGAAGGAATCAAAATGTATTATAACAGTATTTACCGTTAGTACTGAGACAAGTATTAAACTTGGCGAATAAATGAAAACTTTTAAGTTTGAATTTGTGAAGCTAAGTTTAATTTGGCGATGTACTAACGGGCCGCACGCCATCAGCTAATCTATTCTTTCATTTCAGCTCGCTCTTCCGAATGGGCGAGCTGATGAAAGAAAGATTGCTGCGGCGGATGCGGCGGAAGGAAGAGCCAACCAGCGAAGCTATTCTTTTTGGTGGGTTAAGGGCGGCACAGCCGCACGGCAACAAGCCAAAAAGAAAGACGAGCGGTTGGCGGGGGAGCAAACCAATCAAACAAAAGGAATGAAATGAAATTTGTTTGATGGTTGCGTGGCGGGCTGCGGGCCATTTCTTCTTTCAATCAACTCAATTTCTTCAATTATTGAAGAAATGAAGTTGAAGAAAAGAAGAAAGGAGCCCAAGCAGCAGAGATTGATTTGATTTGTTTTCTTTTTCTTAGCTCGCAGAGCGTGGGCTCGTCTTTTTTCTCTTCGGCTGCTGGTGGCTTGTCTTTGGGTTGGTTATGGCTGGGGGCCCGGCCCCAAGGCAACTAGCCCAAAGAGAAGACAAGCGCAGCCGGTCAACCAAAGAAATGAAAAGAAAACAGTTGATTTGTGAGCGAACGAACGAGAATGGAATGAAATGAATTTAATTGAGTTGTGAAATGGAATGTAGTGGAATGAAACAATCAATTAAATGAATGACAATGGAATGGGAGTGAGAGAGCGGGGCACCAAGCAGCCAAAAGCTGCGCGGCAAGCCAAGAAATCAACCAACAATTCATTCTTCATGAAGATGAATTGGGGTTGCTTTCGCGGAGGGGGCAGCACACATCACTTCATCCATCAATCAACTTCACTCATTCATAAATTTATTCCATTTCATTCCACAAATTTATTCATTAAGTTGAATTGATTGGATTTCGTTCTTATTTAAATGAAAATTATATTATAACAGTAAATAATACACCCCTTCATAAATCAAATGTAACCTAAATTTTCACGTGTAAACCAAACCCACTAAGAATATCATGCTAAAGTTCCTATTTATCTCTTGTCATTCACTTTACGAATTATTAAACTTTTTTCCTATACTATTCAACAGATCGAATATTAAATAAGAACTGAGTTGTTAGTAAAGATGCTTTCACTGTATGCAAATTACATAATTATGAAACAAATCAGTTATTATCTAAACTAGTAGCTCATCTTCTAAACTTAGTTTTATCTTGACTAGTATAAAAATGATTTCATAAGATAAAAGTTTTATATTTAGTTATAGTTTCTTTATTGATTTACCATGACTCCAGCTACAAACTTATTAAACTAATGATTACGTGAAAGGTTCAATACTAATCGACAAACGAGATAATCAATAAGAGGTAGATCAATGAACAAGCACTTAAATGATTAAACTATAGTAGAAAATCTAGAAAATAATAATTATATTTATAAATAATTTAATAAAATAAAGGTTTCAATAAAATAAATCTTAGTAATTTCATCTTTAAAACAGTTATCTCCTGGATTACGTCATCTTTTTACCTTTATGCCGCAATCTCTCGCGTTAACTTACTGTTATAATATTATTTTCATTCCATTCAATCAATTTCACTTCACTCAATTGAATGAATGAAACAAAAATAAAAGATTTATCTTTTGTTTGGGTTGAATGAATGAGAGAGTGAAGTTAAATTGGGGCTGCTTCCTCCATAAAGAAATGAATGATTCATTTCTTTAATTACGGAATGATTGGTTATGAGTTTTCACCCAGCCCTTCACTCCACTCTCTCTCTTCATTCAACCTTTAATCTTTTCTCTTTTAAATAAATTCAATTGTTTAATGAGGGGCAGAGGGAGGTTGATTGGATGTGTTGACTGGATTGAAAACCTATAACCTTTTACTCCGTAATTAAAAGATAAATTCATTTATCTTTTATGGAGGAGGCAGACAACGAAACCAATCAGCCCACTCTGCGCCGCACACGCTCTCTCTCTGCTCGCTCCATTCAATTCCAACTCCATTTATCATTCCGTTTGAATTGAACTACCGCTGAGAGAGCTAAGACAAAAGAAGGAACAAATATAAAAATATTATAACTTTACTTTCATTGAGTGT
>Ga0066830_10000116_pt1 | contig 11649 bp, 10 predicted proteins | sample ETNtaG_20_FD_65499 | JGI IMG/M metagenome (GOLD analysis project Ga0066830, IMG submission 65499) | Marine microbial and viral communities from oxygen minimum zone, Eastern Pacific Ocean - ETNP201306PF45B | ecosystem: Environmental > Aquatic > Marine > Oceanic | place: Pacific Ocean: Eastern...
TATCAGTATTCCAGAAGAATTAGCGAGGAAATTAGATAAAAAAGTGGGTAAAGGCCAGAATGATGGACGTTCCGCAACTATCTCAAAGATGATTCAGGAATCGCTTAATTTAGAACGGAAATCTGAACCATATACTCCACACAATAAATCCAGGGTCGCTAAAGCAGATGGCGAGGTCAGAATTGAAAAAGATACGATGGGAGATATCGAAGTTCCTTCAGACAGATACTATGGCGCTCAAACTGCTAGATCACTTGTTAATTTTGATATTGGAGAAGATATAATGCCCCACGCAATGATACGTGCTTTCGGTATTTTGAAGAAAGCAGCCGCTGAAACAAATGTAGAATTAGGCGAACTAGATCCAAAAATTGGGGCTTTAATTTCCAAAGCATGTGAAGAAGTAATTTCAGGTTCTTTAAATGACCATTTTCCTTTGCGCGTTTGGCAAACCGGTTCAGGGACACAGACTAATATGAATGCTAACGAAGTTATAGCAAACCGCGCGATTGAGCTTACAAATGGTCGTTTAGGCAGTAAATCCCCAGTTCATCCAAATGATCATGTAAACAGAGCGCAATCAAGTAACGATACATTTCCCACCGCTATGCATATTGCAGCAGCAGAAGAAATTCAACATAGATTGTTACCAGCTATAATTAATCTGAGAAATTCACTAAATACTAAATCTAAAGAATTTTCTGACATTGTCAAAATAGGTAGAACACATTTAATGGATGCAGTACCATTGACCTTAGGGCAAGAATTTAGCGCATATGTTTCGATGTTGGATGCTGATATTTCTAGAATAGAAAATGCACAAATTGATTTGTTTGAATTAGCATTGGGTGGAACTGCGGTAGGTACTGGTTTGAATTCGCATCCTCATTTTGCAGAGAAAGTGGCACAAAGAATCTCTGATTTTACATCTTTGGATTTTGTTAGTGCCGAAAATAAGTTCTCTCAGCTAGCGGCTCATGATGCTATCGTTGCTGCATCTGGTATGCTGAACACTTTATCTGCATCTTTAATGAAAATTGCTAATGATATCAGATGGTTGGGATCCGGGCCTAGATGTGGATTTGGCGAATTGTCACTACCTGCAAACGAACCGGGCTCTAGCATTATGCCTGGGAAGGTTAACCCTACACAAGCCGAAGCTATGACTATGGTGTGTTGTCAAGTAATGGGGAATAACACTGCAATTAGTATAGGAGGAAGTCAGGGAAATTTCGAATTAAATGTTTACAAACCAATGATGATTCATAACTTATTGCATAGCATTAGAATCCTATCGGATACCTGCATTTCATTTTCAGAAAAGTGTATAGTAGGCTTAGAAGCCAATAGAGAAAAGATTTCTCAACATTTAGAAAACTCATTAATGTTAGTTACTGCACTCAATCCACATATTGGATATGATAATGCGGCAAAAATTGCTAAACACGCGCATCAAAATAACTTAACACTTAGAGAAAGTGCATTAATATTGGATTTATTGAGTAATGAACAATTTGATAATTGGGTAAAACCACAACTAATGATAAGTCCAGATAAATGAAAAATGAGCCGAAGTACCGATAGGTGGGAGCTAGCAGTGGGTTCTGAACATTGGGGGATCATTACCCTCTGCTAACTCCGCAGGGTCCCAGGTTTGTAGGTGCCCTAAGGCCCCTACTCTCCTGGGGTAGATGACTCCGAGACTTCTCGCTCTTCTCTTTGTCTTTTTCCGAATTTTTAGAATCTCTTCTTTCCAATCCGTATTCGCTTATTTCCCTAATTCTCATTAGTTATTTCCACGACTCAGTACTGATCCTCCACGGTTTCCCGCTCTTGTTCTCAATGTGTTTCCATTCAGTTTCTTTTCCCTTTCCTTACGTCCAGTTCTTTTCATCTTCATTTTCCCACATAATAGCCTCAATTTGATTCCATCTCTGGTTTCTCTTCTTCGCTATTGTACCTCTACGGGATAGATTGTATTTCGGTTTATGTTTTCCCCGTTGCCGGTTCGGTTGTGTTTTCCATACTTCTCTGTGATTTCTTTCCCCATCCTTGCGTTTGGTTTTTCCCATCTCAGTTCTCCCGCCGTCTTATCACCCACAGATGATTTGACTATCCCCGAAGCTCTTTCGATCTTCGGTTTTACTGCCTCTTTTTCGAGGCTCGGTTTTTGTGGCCCGCGGGTCGTAACAAGTACGCCCACACCCCTCCATCGGAGCAGCAAAGTTCACAGGGACGGCCTCGGCTCTTAAACCTTTCCCTAATAGCCCCGCAGTCCATCGGAAATAAGGGTTATTTAGGGTATATTTCCAATGGAAAATAAATCATCCTCTCAGCTCTCTTAAACGCTTTTTTAACAAATTTCTTCTCTCTAAATCTTCTACTTCTTCATTTTTCGATTCTATCTTTTTATCCAATCTATCCAGGTCGAAGAGCATTATCATCCCTTCATCATCCGACATGGTCAGATTATTATCGTTTAATCTCATGAACCGAATTCTACTTCGGTGCGAGAATTGATGTTTAATTGATCCATTTTTTTTATCTAACAGATATACTGAATTTTCATTGGTACTAGTGGAAACCCAGAAAAATCTTTCAGACTCTAATATTGAATCTATATTCCCATCTAATTCAACTTCTATATTATCGGATGTCAATATTCTACCATTTTTATTTCCTACTTGCCAGGACTCGTTATTTGAATTCATCGCGGAAATCGGATCGTTCCCACATTGAAATTTTCTAATCTTACCATTTATTGATTCAACAACAATGCCATTACTGTGACCCAATAAAAATCCTAAATTGGTAGTTATCCCCATATTTACAGGACTTTCTTCTATCTGCCAATGAGAAATATTACTTTTTTCATTTACACTCAAATATCCACATCTTGGCCTACCAATGCCAAGAATAATTTCTCCACTTATCTTGCCGATAAACCAAGGTTTCTCTTCAAATTCAATTTTCCAATTTAGATTTCCATTTTTATCAAATTGAAATAATGTAGTTTCTGTGTAATCTTCGATTTCAATTTCGTATAATGAGGAAGTAACATAGACAAATTCATCATCAACGTATACTAAATCACTGGAACCTTGAATATCTATTGACCATTTTAATTTTCCACTTTCAGTTTCTATTGCATGTAATTCTGCAGAAGCAGTAACATATATTTCATCACTCAGACTTAAGTCAGATATGGGTCCATTGACATAAATGTTCCAATTTTCTTTTCCTGAATCAACATCCCAGCATGTTATTTTACCACTTTTTGAACCTGCAATAACATATTTTTGATTCATATTCAGTGTAGTGCATTCACTGTCGATTTCTCTAACAAATGAGGATAAATCTTCTATTAGCTTCATTTGCATATTCATTCTAAGCCCTACTTAATTTATATCATATATCAACTTAAATTGTATAATCTTTCTACCTTCTCTCGAAGATATTCAACAAAGTCATCAGGTGATGGTGGATGCCCTGTAGCCTCTTCAATCAATTCCGCGGGAGTTACAATACTTCCTCTTACGTGAACATTTTCTCTCATCCATTGTAATAGAGGTGTGAAGTTGCCGGCTCTCATGTCTTCATCATGATTAGGTAAATTCTTTCTCGCTGCGGTCAGGAGTTGAGCAGAATATAAGTTTCCTAACGTGTAAGTGGGAAAGTAACCGAATGCTCCGAATGACCAATGTATATCCTGAAGCACACCTAGAGTTCTATTCGGAGCTCTTATTCCTAAATATTCTTCATACATATCATCCCAAATATCAGGCAAATCATCGACTTCTATTTCACCAGCAATTAGCTTCTTTTCTATCTCATATCTTATCATTATATGTAGATTATATGTTGCTTCATCAGCTTCAACTCTAATTAAACTGGGCTCTACAAAGTTTACAGAACGCCACAAATCTTCTGCAGAAACATTTTCCATTTGTTTAGGGAAATATTTTTTCCACAATGGAAGGGCCCATTCACAAAATTCTTTCGATCTTCCGACTTGATTTTCCCACAAGCGACTTTGACTTTCATGGATGCCTAATCCATTAGCCGAACCGGCAGGTTGGAAGTCCAAATCTCTCGGTCTCCCTTGTTCATACAACCCATGCCCAGTCTCATGCATCGAACCGTATAGTGAACCAAATGGATCAGATTCATCATACCTTGTTGTCCAGCGTACATCATCTGGATTAGGACCTCCACAAAACGGATGAGTAGACGCATCCCTTCTACCCGCACTAAAGTCAAAACCTATTGATTCAGAAATAGATTGTGAAAGTTTCTCTTGCCCTTCTTGATCCCAGTTGTTGCCATGTACCCATGACATTTCCGGCATCTTGCCATTTTCAATAACTTTCTTTACCAATGGGGCAACATTATTTCGTAACTCTGCAAATAATGGATCTACTTTAGAAACAGTTAATCCTGACTCATATAAATCTAATAATGCGTCATATCTGACTTCTTGAAAACCCAAATAATCTGCCTTTTTCCTTGACATCTCAACCATTTTCACTAAATCGTCTCTAAAGAGAGAGAAATCATTTTTTGCTCTTGCTTCAGTCCAAGAAATTTGAGATTTGGATTTATGCTTAGCCATTTCGGCTACAAACTCCGTAGGTAATTTAGTAGCCTTATTGTATGAATCTCTAGTTAATCGAACATTCCCTTTTTGAATTTCATTTAAATTTTCTTCTTGTTCCAGTATATTGAGAAGCTCACCAATTCTTGGATGAGTTAACTTTTCATGTCCTGTTTTTGAAACCCAAGATAGTTGTTCAGCCCTTAATTTTGCAGCCTTTGGTGGCATTAGGACTTCTTGATCCCAGCCTAGCAAACCTCCAATTTGATTCACTAAATCAATATCTTTCAGTCTCTCTAGTAGTTCTTCGTAAGCGTCCATAATTCACCGGAATAAGCATATTAAATCAAACCCTTCTACTGTTATTCTCTGAAATGGTTCAGAAATTAACTTCAGAGTCCGAAAGATTCTCTCAAGACTAACCCAATTATGAAGGAGATGAATGTTACAACTAATAGAATGAGCCCCATTTCAATAAATTTACCCTTAAATGATTTATCTTGAGCTACGGATACATAAAAATTAAACAAAGCAATAATGAATAATCCTATAATAAAAGTAATCATTAATGCTTGAAGATGCGGTTCTAAACCAAAAATAACTTGATTATTACTGTCTAATAGTAGATATGGAGTTACCAGTAATAGTACTGTAACAATATATGAAATTCCCGTAAATAATGCGGCTTTAATCGGAGAACGACTTCCATTTTCTTCTTTAGTTGCTAAAAATTCTGAAGCAGCCATACTGAATGAAGCCGAAATACCAGTAACTAAGCCGGCTAATGCAACAATTCTTAATTCTTGAAATGCTAAGGTTAGTCCGGCTAGTGCTCCTGTAAGTTCTACTAATGCATCAGATAATCCCAGGATAATACTACTTAGATAATTTAATGCGTCTTCATCTAATAAAGATAGAAGTTCTTTTTCATGTTCATCTTCTTCCTTTGCAATATCAACATAACCCAAGTCTCGATATTCAGCTGCAGCATTCGCTTCAATTTTTTCCATCAATTTTAAAGAAAATGTTAATCCTAGAAAAATTGCGGTTAGAACATGAAATTGTACTCTAATTATTGAATAATTCACATCTTCATTTGTTTTTTCTTTGAGAATATTATAATGATTGTTCTCTTGTAGAGAGATTTTTTCGAATATTTTTTTATTTTTACTATTTTTCTCTCTATTCGCCAATCTTCTGTAAACTTCCATTTCAGTTTTTTCCATCTTTTGGAGTCGAATTAACCGCCTCCGTTCAACTCGATTCACATTCACTTAGTTAAGTAGGAGTTATATCAACTAATCTATTTCATATTCATTTTTTCGTTTAGATTAGATTATCGAATAATAAACCATTATGGCAAAGCCTCATCAGCAGTTTGATTGGCGCTGAGTATATGCATAAGGGGGTGCTGAGTTTATGCTTGGCTCTTTTGTTTTTTACTCCAATATTATCTGGTTGTATAGATAATCCCATATCTGAGCCAGAAATAGAGGATTCACATTGGTTACCTGCAGTAGAAGATAGATCAGAAATGCAGTATCGAACCGATGATGTATTCAGTAGAGTTTCAATTAACGGAACATATACAATTGATTCAGTGAGATCAGTATTTGTCTCAGTTCCATCAATCACAGTTAGTGATGGAGGGGCAGGATTAACAGGAGATGCAGAAGTCCATCTTGGACTATGGTTACCAGTGATTGAAGGTTGTGACTATGATTCTCCAGAGATTCCTGAAGATTGTCAAGTTCCAATCATTGCTGAAATTGGCCCTTATTATGACGATGGAGATGTCGATGCTCTTACTCCTGCAGATAGACTTGGTAGATTTTTAATTGAAAATTTTGTCCCTCATGGGTACGGAGTCGCTCAAGTCAGTGTATTTGGTACTGGAGAAAGTAACCATTGTATGGATCTAATGGGTCTAGATGAACAAAGAGGAATTCATGCGGCTGTTGAATATCTAGGTTCTGCACCTTTTTCAAATGGTGGTGTTGGAATTATTGGTAAATCCTACGATGGTTCAACGCCCTGGGAGGCTGCTGCTATGGGTTCAGAATATCTGAAAACGATAATTCCTATGTCTGGACTAATCGGTGCACATGATTTGATGTGGAGGAATGGCAGTATGGAAGCAAGAGGTGCAATAATGCATAACGGCGTTTATGGTAGCTTTGGCTTGGATGGTGATTTAGAAGATGCTGAGAATGCTTGCGAAGGCTACTTGGAAGGGTACTATGCAGGACCTGCGGCGTACTTATCAGGAGATAATCTTGCATGGCTCGGAAGCGATTATTGGTCTGAACGTACTTTTCTTGACAGGGCATTGAATAATTACAATGGTTCAATCTATATTATTCATGGAATGCAAGATTGGAACGTAGATCCCCATATGGCATTTCCAACACACAATATATTTCGTGATGCAGGTTTTGACGTGAAGGGCCTATATGGTCAGTGGGGACACGACTATCCAGATAGGAAAAGTGGCCATGAAGGACTCTCCAGTGGTAGAGGTGCTGAAGCCTTCCCTTTCACACTTAGATGGGACTGGGCCGATGATTTACTCGAATGGTTTGATTTTTATTTGAAAGAACAGGGTCCACAACCAAGATTAATAGCTGAAATCCAGGATAATATTGGTGGATGGAGAGTTGAAGAGACCTATCCTCCTCTTAATCAAGAATTACTACAATATAACATGGATGATTGTGATATTATTGGAGGAGGTGAAACAATAACCTCAAGTTCTCAATTATCTATAGAATGTCCATTTTTTGATAGAGAGACTAGGATTATTGGTACACCTACTTTCCATGTTGAGGCGACAATATCTATTCTTTCTACTAGTGGACATTTGTTCGTTGAGATGGTTCAAGCAAGCACTGGAATGCACCTAGGTCATGCTGTAATGGATTTAAGATTCCATAATGGTGGTAAGGATGGAGAGGCACTTTCTCCTGGAGAAACGGTAATCGCTAAAATGGAATTTTTTGGCATGGATGTTGTAATCCCTGAAGGAGATGGTATTCATCTATTGATTACCCAAACAGGTGAAGATTACATTCCAAGCCCAGTTTCAACCATGGCAGTGACTCTAGGGTTAGGGACGAGTAGTATCTTGACGCTACCGGTTTCTAGTACTGACTGTGATGAATTATTCCTTCCTCCAATGCAAGAGCCATATCCACAATGTTTGATTACCACACAGTAGTATCTATTTTGATAATAACATTCCGAACTCTTGATGCCAAATATCCTCTCCGAGATATATGGCGTCTAGTGATGTGAGGGTCAATGTAGCCGTTTCAGATCGTATCTTACTACATCTTTGGGAGCAAGATCATCAAGCAGACCACTACATTGTGACTTTTGAGATGACTCGCCCAGGAATTGCAGAAATTTGTGCTCTTCACTTACCAAATGTATCTCGAACAATGCGGGATTTAATTTCTGAAGGTTTGGTTTCAGAACATACTAGGTCTATCAGAGGCGAGGACCGCCGTCAAAAGACTTGGCAACTAACTGATGAAGGACGTAAAAATGCTAGAAATAGGATAGAGAAATTACGCACTATTAAAATTTTAATTCGGGACAGAAAGGGAAAATTGTTGGAAATAAGGGCTGATGAAGCATCTAAGAAATTACGTACTGAGTTAACTTTGTTACAAGTTTTAATGCACGCTCAACATGAAGGAGTATTAAATTTTGGAGATATTAGATTTGGCGCAATTGTAAGATCCGAAGAAAAAAATCAGCCCGGCTCTCTCTCTTTACTTTCAGGCGCACATTCAACTTACCATACTCATCCCCCGGATACTAGAGAAGTCCACGGTCGTATTTCTGAGAGAGAAGTCATTGATAGATGGTATAACTCAAATATTCCGATGTTTGTTCTTTCAGGCATTGCAGGTAGCGGAAAAACTACACTGATATCATTTTGGATGAAAAATTTTTTAGCTACCGGAAAAGAAATCCAGGCAATGTATTACCCTTGCCAACCTTGGGATACTTCACTTGGAATTGCTACTAGTTTACTACATCGAATAGGCGTAGATTCAGAGGATAAATCTTCGGATCCTTATGGTATTTTGGAGTCTCTTCCCCTTAAACCCGGGGCAATTTTCAACATTGATATGTTTCGGAGAAGGTTGACGGCTCATTTATTAGATGAAAAGAATTTATTAGAAGATGATGTTTCAAACATAATTATTATTCTTGATGATGTGCATAATATAGGTCCAAACGGTGCCAATTTTTTTGGTTCATTATTACAAGTGGCAGAATCTACAGCAATGCGTCTTTTTCTAATATCACGATCTAATCTCGCATTTTATGATCGTCGAGATGTACATACTAGAGGAAGAGTCCAAGAATTAATTTTATCCGGCTTAAATTTAGATGAAATCAAAGATTGGTTAGAAGGTTTGGATGTTTCAAGTAATTCTCCAGTCGAAGAAATATTCACTGCTACAGGTGGTCACCCCCTGGCTCTTGAGTTGTTAGAAATTTATGGAAATACATTGCATGAAGATTGGCTTCGATTTCTAGATGAAGAAATTCTTGATGTGTTACCATCAGATCATAGGGAATTACTGGCCTTATTAGCAGTCTCAGATACTCCAGTTCCTTGGTTGACCTTGGCAAAAGCATCAAATTTTGATGGTATGCCTCCAAAAAATTTGATAGAAAAAGGGTTAATGTTAGAACTAGAAAATGGAATGTGGTTACACGAAGCACTCCGTTCAAGACTTCTAAGAGAAGTTGGGGCACCACTCGATGAAAGAACTAGAAAATTAGGTTTGAATTAATCCATATATTTTCCAAGCCATTGATCAAACATTGGCTTCGGTCTTGCTCCAGTCATTTGATCTACTGCTTGTCCATTATGAAATAGAACTAAGGCAGGAATCCCTCTAAAACCGAATTTTCCCATCGACAAGGGATTCATGTCTGTGTTAACCTTAGCGATAGTAATATCCCTTTCTTCAGCAATCTGATTTAGGATTGGAGAAATCATTTTACATGGTCCACACCAAGGGGCCCAAAAGTCCACTAAAACCCATTCACTACTTTTTGTCACCATATCAAACTCTGCATCACTTGCTTCGACTACCCGGCCCATACTCACAACCCCAAACTTCGAGTTCTAATTGCCCCTAATAATAATTTGTTATTTTAAATCATAATATTAGTAGTAACGATTGAGTACCTTCGCCTTATCGTATCAATCAGAGGATAGGGCATGCAGATAGCTCCTAGTATACTTACTGCAGATTTTTGCGAGATAGGGGAGCTTATGGACGAACTGATTTCTAATGATATAGATTGGATACATCTAGATGTAATGGATGGTAATTGGGTTATCAATAAGACAATCACTTTTGGGCCATCCTTGATTCGCAGTATTCGTGAAAGAGTGGGTTCAGAGATATTTATTGATTGTCACTTAATGATTACAAATGCGGAAGAAACATGGGAACAATATGTAGACGCAGGAGTGAATCTTGTAATATTCCATATTGAAGCTGTCAGTGATCCGAACTCTCTAATTGATGAGATTCATTCAAGAGATTGTCAAGCAGGAATTGTTCTCAATCCTAATACGTCTGCATCAGAAGTATTACCATTTCTTTCAAAACTCGATCTTGTGCTAGTTATGAGCGTAGTCCCAGGCAAAGGCGGGCAATCATTTATGCCTGATATGGAATCGAAGGTCCGAGATTTCAGAAAAGCTATAGACACCCAAATACAATCAGGAGGAAAACCTGTTAAATTAATGATTGATGGTGGTATCAAGCATCATAATGCTGCTCTAGTGAAAAGTTGGGGAATAGATGTTGCAGTAGTAGGAAGTGGATTAATCAATCAGAATGGTACAATTGAAGAGAATTTGAAAGAAATTACTTCAGCATTGTGAAATTGATGTATTTTATCAGCGAGGTTCAAAGAGGACGGGTGCTAGAGAGTATACATGGTGACCGAAGCGTGGATGGTTTCAGAGATTCAAAAAATAGTTCCTGATGCAATAATTGAAGCGACTGATTTACATGGAAGTGGCGACCATTTCCATGTTCGAGTAATCTCAGATTCTTATCAAGGAGTCAGACCATTGCAAAGGCAAAAACCAATCTTGAATCATTTTAAACCATATATTGCCCAAAATATAGTCCATGCTTTAGATTTAAAATGTATGACTAATGAACAAGCCAAATCAACACTTGATACAGCTTTTGACCCTCACTCTGAGAAAAAAACGGAATTTTTTGGAGTGCATATACGTAGAGAGAATAAGGAGTGAATAAAATGAGTTTTAATTGGACCCCAGAAGAATTGCAAGAAATAGTAGAAAATAATCAAATCGTATTGTTCATGAAAGGTACTCCTGAACAACCAAGATGTGGTTTTAGTAATAGAGCTGCAATGGTTTTAGGACAATTGGAAGAAAAATGGGCAAGTGTGAATGTTCTTTCAGATCCAAGAGCTATACCTTCTATATGTGCTTGGTCAGATTTTCCAACAATGCCGCAGATATTCATTAATGGTGAATTGATAGGTGGTTCAGATATCGCCTTAGAGATGTATGAAAGTGGCGAACTTCAAAAGATGATTTCCGAATCTTTAACTGAGTGAGATGAAAGTAATGTCGGTCTCCGAAGACCGAAAAAATATGTTTATTGCACTATTTGGCTCCACCTTAATTTCTTTTGCACCACTTCTGTATCAGTATTCAGAAACTAACCCAGTAACTGGTGCATTTTTCCGAATGGTATACGCACTTCCCATATTGATTCTAATTATCTATTATCGAGGTTCAACGGATACTCGTAGTCGTGAATCGCGTTATTTGACATTTTTTGCGGGATTATTAATTTCATTAGATTTCGTAGGTTATCACACTGCTATAGATTACATTGGTACGGGCATAGCAACTATGATTGGTAACTCACAAGTAATAATTGTCACATTAGTAAGTTGGAAATTACTTGGAGAAAAGCCGAATAAATCAATTCTTTTTGCTTTACCTGTCGTTATTTTGGGCTTGGCTTTAA
>Ga0066830_10000124_pt1 | contig 11496 bp, 10 predicted proteins | sample ETNtaG_20_FD_65499 | JGI IMG/M metagenome (GOLD analysis project Ga0066830, IMG submission 65499) | Marine microbial and viral communities from oxygen minimum zone, Eastern Pacific Ocean - ETNP201306PF45B | ecosystem: Environmental > Aquatic > Marine > Oceanic | place: Pacific Ocean: Eastern...
CAAGACCTAACCCTGACCCTGTTCAAAGGGACTACTCCTGTTGCTAAGGAGGAGTTTCCTCAAATCGGAGGTAGTGATGCGGATGAAAATCTGAGATGGGAAATTCCAGTTGCAGACAACATGACCTCTTGGAATAAGTCTGGAGAAGAACCTGCTCTGCAAATTGAATTCTCAAAACCAGGATACTCATCTGCTACTTGTTTGATATTCTTATGTGGCGGATGGTTTAGATTCTATTACTCTGACAATCCGGATAATTACACTGTCCAGGCTAATTTCCCGGTTGTCAACTTGACTGAAACAGGACCAGGAGATGGCGATGACGATGGTGGACTTCTTGGTGGCGCAGTGGGAGACAGCCTTCCAGGATTCGGACTAGCAGCAGGCCTTGGCGCACTAGCAATGGCTGCAATTGCAAGTTCACGACGTGAAGAATAATCTTCACAAATCATCCATTGCTACCGTAGATTCCTCACCAGAATCTAGGTTCTTGATGCGAACTTTACCTTCAGCCCATTCATCGGGCATTACCATGACTAAGCGTGTAGCACCACATCGTTCTGCATGCTTGAATACCCACTTCATCTTCTTATCTTCGAGAACAAGATCGACAGTTCGACCGGCAGAGCGTAGTTTCGCGGCAACCTGCATGGCTGCACCACGAAGTTCTGTACCCATACCGAATACAACATCATCTACTCCATTAGATAATTCAGGGAGTAATCCTTTGTCGGCAAGAAGCTCCATGACCACCATATCACCGAAGCCAAAACCCGTAGCCGGCAAATCATTCCCGCCCAAGGTTCCGATGAGTTTGTCATAGCGTCCGCCTCCACAAATTGCACGTAGGCTTCCTGCCCTATCGTGCGCCTCGAACACAGGGCCAGTGTAGTAAGCGAGACCTCGTACTACCGAAGCATCGAATGATACCCATTCCGAAATCCCGTAAGATTCACACAAAGAGAATAACGATTGCAACTCAATTAATGCCTCACTATCAGAGTTAAGAGCAGAAGAAAGAGAGTCCAAGTCTGTGATTCCAAGTACTGATAGTATGGTCGTAATTGAATCAGAAGATAGCCCTAAATCGCTTAACTGCGCCTGTATTACATCTTCTGGCAACTTATCCATTTTATCGACGATAACACATGTTTGTGCAAAAATCTCTCCTTCTATGGCAAGAGATCCTAGAACTTCTTCTAGCACTTTACGACTACTAATTCGGATGACTAAATCTTCTGATTTGAGGCCGACGGAATGGAAAAATTGGACAAGAACCGAAAGCAATTCTGCATCGGCCTCTACTCCATTCATCCCCCATATGTCGACATTCCATTGGTAATGTTCGCGACCCCTGCCTCTCTGAGTTCTTTCATATCTCCAGCATTGTGGTATTGAATACCACTTGATTGGTAGCGCTAGTCCACCTGCTCTAGCCATTACCATTCGGGCTAAGGAAGGAGTCATTTCCGGCCGGAGAGCAACTCTTCTTCCACCCTTATCTTCGAAATTGTATAGTTGTCCAACAATCTCTTCTCCAGCCTTCCGAGTGTACAACTCTTCGCTCTCTAGAACCGGAGCATCATACTCCTCAAATCCGTGAGAGCGGGCGGCTGAGTGGAAGCGCTCAAAGAGCCAATTTCGAAGCCGCATATCATCGGGATAGAAATCCCGAGTGCCTCGAACCCCCTGAGTCATATCCCTCAGGGGCCATCATCCATTCTTCAAGCCCTACGGCTCTCACGGAAGGTTTCGAGCCGTTCCGTACGGCTCACGCGGCCATCCGATAACGGAAATGCATAGATTCGCAAACTTAGGAAAGAGAGGAAACCGAATGCGGTAGTATTGGCCGCCCAAACCAACCAGTGATTGTATCCCAAAGTATCAGCAAAGTAGGCTTGACTGAAGGTCGAAATAGCAAGGAAGACACTGTAGATTAGGACCATTATCATTAGACTTCGCTTGTAATCGGAAGCAGATTCGAAAGTCAACCATCGGTGAAGGAAGTGAGATTGTATAGTACTGAGCAAGTAAGCCAAGGCCCAAGCGCTACCTGCTCTGTAGGTTGGATGTAGATTTACGTCATACAAAACCCAGTAAATTCCGAAGAAGATTGCTACATTTATGCAGCCAACTGCACAGTAGTAGAGATATTCACCTATCAGCTTGGACCAAGGGTAGTCCTCACTAACTAGCAAACGATTCCCTCACGCAAGTTCGGCCTCAATGCTCGAACCGGTATGTGATCTAGTCTCACCGTAGTCATCAACGAATGATTCCGGTAGGGCTTCTCCTACCTCTACAATGAACGGATCATCACCGCCAGGTAAGGTATCGATTGGGACTTCTGCGCCCTCTGGAACGTTCCTGTAAAGTGGTCTTGGTTCCAGTGTGAAATTGCCTGATAGCACAGCCAATGGCCAAGGATTACCTGTAGTTGGAACAATTCGATTGATTATGATAAATCGGTTTAGTCCGATGAATAAGCCAGCGGTTACTCCCCAGAATAGCAAGATTATGGATATTCCATTTGCGTTTGTTGGATCCCATGGATTGTCTACATTTGCTAACATATCTGCAAAGTATGAAAGAATCAAGACGCTGAACATTATTGGGAATCCAAGATACATGATGTAATCCCACCACTTTCCAATCCACCAATCATTATCTCCTGTATTGATGAAATCATCTCGGAAAGAAGATACACCATTGTCTAGGTAATCTTGGAGAGAAAAGCCAGTGACATCATTCTCCTCTTGCCATACACGATAGCGATTCCAGCCGTACTTCCATATTGAGTAAGCGATGAAAAGACCGCTGAACATTAGGCCATATCCCCAAATGTGGTCTTGTACCTCTAGAAACTGAGGGAAAGCAACACCAGTTGAATCATCGACCAAAATCCATGTTGCAGCGCTTGGTAATCCAAAGAAGAATATTGCAAGACTGGTGAATCCAACCGCTTGAGGTCTCTCGATGCCGTGATCGACGAAGTTTCTGACACAAAGCTCGACTGTTGAGATCATCGAGGTTAGAGCCGCGAAAGACAACGCTAGGAAGAACATTGTAACCATTGCTAATTGTACCACAGGTCCACCGGGAGCCTGTGCAAAGACTTCTGGAAGTACAAGGAAGGTGATTGCACTGCTTCCACCACTAACCGCAGCCAGTGGGTCATCGACTACTGCAAATACTGCCATCATCACAGTTAGACCTGCGATGATTGAGATGCTATTGTTGGCTAGACACATGGTAGCAGCATTGAGAGTTGTATCCTCGTCCTTTCTCATGTAAACAGAGTAGGTAATTGCCATACCCATTCCAGCCGAACATGACCAAGCGGACTGAGAAAGTCCGTTAATCCAAGTTTCAGGCTGGGCTAGATATTCTGGCTGAATACTAAACATGTAAACGAAACCATCCAAGCTGCCATCTTCTAGGTCCATTACAAAAGACAGGAATAATGCAGCAAATAGTAGGACGAAGAGAGATATCATCAGACTGACGTTGACCTTTTCGATAGCCTTCGCACCTTTCCAAATCGCTAGCATGGTTATTGCTACTGCGATTGATTGGAAGAATACAACTTCCATAGGATTCTGCAGGAATGAATTCCACACCTCAACTGTATCTACCTCAGACCCCAATCCTCCTCGGATTGCTGTCTGGAAGTAATTGATGCACCAGCCTGTTACGACTGCATAATAGAATCCAATAGCGGTTGAAATCCAGGCAGTCCATAGACCCATCCAAGCGAAGCGCTTACCAGCAAAAATTCGGAATGTTCCAACAGTTCCAGTTCGGCTCCTCTTTCCTAAAGCGAATTCGGCAATAATCAGTGGAACTGACCAAAGGAATAGGAAAATCAACCAAGGAACTAGGAAAGAACCTCCGCCATTAGCGCCGACCATTCTTGGAAAACGCCAGATATTCCCTGTACCAATTGCTGCACCTATGGTCGCGAAAATCAGACCTAAGCGACCACTAAACTCGTCAGAGCCACCTTCCGCCATCAGACATCCTCCTCTTCGATAAGGTGGCTCTGATCATCTGGTAGTCCAATCACTCCGCCTTCTTCATCAAACATTGCTCGCAGGGTAAATCCAAGTCCACCCCATACCATAGTTGCGATGAAGGCGAACATTAGCAATGCCATGATTCCTGAGCCAAATGGTGCTCGATAAGGGATTGATAATTCGTAGTAATTCGCCGTTTCTGCATCGGGATATGTGAATGGGAATGCACCATTTGTAGTTCCTAATTTTGCCTTGTAGTGGATTTTACCAACTGCAGTATCAGGCAATGGAATATGCGCCACAATACTTGTCCCGTTGGAGCCATCCAGCAGAGTACAAATTTCATCTTCTTCAACAAAAGCAGCCAGACTCCAACCTACAGAAACCCATTCTGTCGGGCCGAAGTCATCTTGCTGGCGGGTTGGTTCTACTAACCTCCACATCAGATGCGTTCTGTTGATGTCAGAAGTGAATGGGAATGTCTGTTCAATACACAAACCGATAGGAATCTCGCCCCTCGATGGCACAACAACATCTGAAGGAGTTTCAATCCATTGAGTTCCAGTGGTATTCTCAATTCCAACAATCGCTCGATAGCGAGGGTCATCTGCTATTTCCACCATGTACCAAGGAACTCCAACGTTCCGAACAGCGATGTGAGCGATATCTTCTGGATATTCATGGAATGCATTTCCTATTTCCATTGTATAGCAGTAGGAGTTGTGGACCCCATAGTGCCAGTCACAAAAGTCCCCAGTGGTCGGGTAAAGTTCAGAAGACTGTACTGCCGTATATTCAGTCATGTCCCCCATTTTATTTCCATGATATTCTAAGAAAGGTTGGTCAGGATTATCACAATCCGTGCAATGACCCCAGGGCCACAACACCAACTCAGAAAACGAATGCCACGATAGTGTAGCCTTGAAATCAGAAGCGCCATCTCCATCATCATCGTTCATTTCTGTCATATCTTGAATGAATTTAGTTTCAGGTTCGCTATTTCCTCCAAGCCAATCCTCGTCAATTTGGCCATCCGCATCGTCATCGTTGCCATCAACATGATCTTCATTGATGAGACCATCGCCGTCGTTATCTTCGTAATTCACAGGCCCATTGTAAACATCATTATTCGGACCTGATGAGTAACATGCACCTGGAAACAAGGGGCCTGTGGCACCCAATGGTGCCCCCCATTCATACTGGTAATTTCTATTCAGGTCGACACCATCACAAGATGGATCCACTTCTTCATCAATATCTGGGAGAGGAGTGACTCCAGTTACAGTATTGTCACGTAGATTTTTTCTCCAACCGCTGCGGTAACAATTCTCCCAAGCGGTTGGTCCACAGTATTCCTCCATGTCATACCTTACACCGTCTGTGTTCAGCATTGGAATCAAGTATATTTCACGGGAATTTACCATGTCTGTGATGAACTGCTCTGAGAAATCTTCGTCGACTCCCAAATCACCTGGTCCACAGGCGATTCCATCTCCATTTGAGTCCTGAGCTGATGCTTCAAGGCGAAGACAATCTCCATCATTGTCCACTCCATCCCATCCGTCTTCATCGGTTAGTCCATCACCGTCATTATCAATTCCAGCCATGCCATAGTAGTAGGTCAGTTGTTCCAAGAAAAACATTGGAACCTCAAAAGACATCCATTCTCTGGCGTGATGATTTCCGACCAACATTATGTCTGGTCTATCTTCGTAATTCCCGTTGTCGCCATTGAATTCATTGTATTCTCCATCACCTACATTGGCGGTGATTTTCATCCATGGGCTTCGATGATTGTAGTACCAACCTTCATACTCGTTAGCAGTCATTTCGTCGCCTCTTGCGTTGGTTCCGCCCAATAGCCCCTCGTGGAATTCGAGAAATTCGGGGTTACGATCTGCAAGGTATTGCATTCTTTCTTTCATAGAGAAATAATCATGATATGCCCGGAACTGTAACTGATCGTTATCTGCAGGAGCCCATGGATAGATTTGATTGACATAGTCTTCAGACCATAGCATATCTGGAGTATCTCCATCATCTGCATCATCTGGTTGGATACAGCCAGGAGCGATTAAAGCCAGTAACAACGGCAATATTAGGGCGATTGCAGGTATTCTGCGGGCTCGATAAACCTCTTCTGAGGCCGATGATGAATTGCTGGTCGCCATGGTAACAGCCTGTCGACATCGAGGTTGGTATTCAACGTCTCGCAACTCGGTCCATAGGACCGACGGGGGATTTATGTGGGGTTGGTCGACGGCGAAACCATGCAAGATGGCGAGGAGAACACCGCTGAGAGCGCCGGATTTACAGCAGACATGCTAAATGATTTCATGGCTGGAGAGGATATTTTTCTAGGATTTTCAGGTGGAACATTAGGCGTAGTAATCGGACTAATCGTAATCTCTGTAATCGGTGGAATAATCTCGAGAAGATTTCTGTTTCCAAGGATTATGGATTTGATCTCAAAATCTGAAAGAATTGACGGAAAAACATTGCTTGCTCCAAAATCACTCGGTTGGATGATGGGATTCCTAATCTTTTCAGAAATGATGTCTTGGTTGCAGAACAACTCACAACCAGTTTGGGATACTTCAATTGCTGACAATGCAATTGAGTGGTCCTTCACATTCTTCCTTCTCGGAATGTTACTTGCAGCATATCGTTTAGTGGACTACTTGGACGCATTTATTGTAGTCGAAGGAGAAGAAAATGCGGCTAGCAGACGTTCACTTGCGAGTGTTGCTGAATCGGTTGGTCATCTGGTTGTTGCACTTCTTGCAGCATTCGTTGTTGCCGGTCTTTTCGGTCTAAATCTGAATGGATTAATCGCTGGTTTAGGTATCACTGGTCTCGCACTAGCATTGGCTGCTAGAGACAGTGTCGCGAACATCTTCGGAGCTATTTCGATAATTATCGACCAACCATTCAATGTTGGAGATTGGATTCTCGTTGATGATATTGAGGGCGAAGTGGTACAGATTGGTTTACGCACGACATTAATCAGATCTTCAGCAGACACTCTGATAACAATTCCAAACTCAAATTTAGTAAATTCACCAGTTGAGAATTTTAGCCAAAGAAGATTCAGAAGGATTCAGCCAAAATTTGAGTTTGAAGCAGATTCCGATCCGACTTCTCTAAAGGATTTTTGTGACAAATTATTGGCTAAGGTCAAAGACGATCCAAGGGCGGTCAAGGATGATGATTCTTGGGTGAAGGTGAACGCATTCGGTCCTTCAAAGGTAACAGTATCTTGCAATTTCTATTCCGTTCAATCATCTTCTTCTCAACGAGAAATGACTGAAGATCTGCTACTACTTGCTAAAGAAATTGCAAAAGATTGCAGCCTAACATTCCATGAACCGCGCCTACGTCGCTGAGTTAAAGGAGCACTCTTCATGACAAGACTCGTTTTAATTAGGCACGGCCAATCAGTATGGAATGCAACTAATCGATTCACTGGCTGGACCGATGTTGAACTCTCAGAAAAAGGAGAAGGCGAGGCTGCAACCGCTGGAGAACAATTAGCCGATGTGCGTTTTGATGTTGTTCATACTAGTGGATTAATCCGTGCTCAAAGGACTGCTGAGATTGTTATGAGTAAGAATCGAGTATCGGGAGAAATTCCAACCAAACAAGACGAGCGACTCAATGAGAGGCACTACGGTGATCTGCAAGGACTCAATAAAGCCGAAACAGCAGAAATTCATGGAGCCGAACAAGTCCACATCTGGAGGCGCTCTTTTGACATTCCTCCGCCAGGCGGCGAATCATTGGAAATGACTGCTGAGAGAACAATCCCCTATTTTGTCGAGGAAATTATTCCTGATCTTAACTCGGGAATGAATGTCCTCGTAGCCGCGCATGGTAATTCATTGCGTTCAATTGTAATGCACATCGAGGGAATCTCACCGGAAGAAATCACCAAGCTCGAGATTCCTACTGGAGTTCCAATGTACTACGAATTTGACAATGGGGAAATTCGCAGGCTAGAGTAGTCAATGAATTGGCTCTTCAGCTGGTGGCGCTGCCGAGTGATATCGATAACGGACGAATATCGCAATTCCGATCAAAATGAGGGGGGTTGAGGGAAAAACCAGGTCTCCTTCGTTAGCGAATCTAATCCAATTCCCTATACCCATTACCCCGAGGATTCCAGACATTGTCGAAATAGCGGAAAGAATTCGTGAATTGAACAAAGTCTTCTGCAATAGTGGGACTTTCTCGATAATGGTAACTGCAGGTTCCGGTCTCCCAGATTGGTGCGATACAGCCTCTACCACATCAAGCAATGCTTGCTCATATTCCCAGATTACCACTCCGCCAGTGTGAGCACTAAAGGAACGCTTACTGCACCACTTATCGGGTGCTTTTGTTGACCAACCATGAATCAAAGCAGACCTTAATTCACTTATTTCTAACTCGGTTTTGGATTCCCAATGAAGACGAGATAGGTCATGTAACAGGCTTGCTAGGTCACGGATTGCTGGAAGATCAAGGTTAGTTTCGATGAGACCATGAGCAAGTCTAGAAGGTCCCAGCCTGATTGTCATCTTTCCTTCATTATCCTCTGAAAACATACTGAAACGAACATCTCCAAGGCTAAGGGTTGCTGGGGCACCTCTAGTGAAAGGCGCTCTCCAAAGTGCTGAGGTTTTCAGACGCTGTTCGATTTCTGCAAATCTCTCATTCCAGCGCCTCTGATCGGGAGGATTTGTCCATTCTTCTTTTGCTGCTTTATGGTAATCTCCAAGGTTAGCCCCGCAACGATTGATGAGTGCCTTTGCCGACTCCAAGTCATTTCGCTGAAGATGATCCATCAGTACTGAGTTTGCGTTGGTAATTGGAGAATCATATCTTCGCAGGATGATTAAATCCTGTTCATCATACTGATACCCTCCACAAGGGATGTTGGAACCTTGGGGTGCAATGCGAGCTCGAGGTCTGAGTTTAGGGCCGCCCCATGGTTGTACTTCAGCCATCCAACTTCCATCTGCCGCTTCTATAGAGTATACTGGCCCCCTATCGGTGGTCTCTACACGAATACTGCTCACTTCAGCAGGAACTTCTCCCCAGGGTTCCAAATCCTCGGTTGCAGCATTCCAACCTTCAACAGTGGCTAGAGATTCTTCTGGCTCAAGCAGGTTCAACCTGAATCTCATACCTCTCATCAGATGTGCTGTGAAGCCTACAGGAGGCTCTTTGTCGCAATCGACCTCCACCATTGCGGCGGGACGCCATGCGCTGTTGAAGGCTGAATCCGACTGCGACACGACCTGCCGAAGTGGAATGAGGGCTTGATGGAATCGGTTGGCAGACTTCTACATTCCAAAGGCTTGATTCGGGGTTCGCTAGACGGTCGACTATGATGGAGGCACCGGTTGAGATGCCGTTAGCCGTTGATATGGACGGCACACTTATTCTGACAGACATGAGTGTGATGAGTGCAAAACGTGTTTTTCTTCGTAAACCATGGACGATATTTTCTACAATATTACTAGAGTTGACTGGAAAGCGAGCACAATGGAAAAAAAATCTTGCTCGACAACTCAAATTTACTCCTGATGAATTACAATACCACGAAGCATTTGTTGACTGGTTAACCGGTGAAAGTGCAAGAGGTAGGAAACTCATTCTCGCAACTGCATCGGATCGATTGGTAGCGGAGATAATCGCAGCACATGTCGGTTTGTTCGACGATGTAATGGGTTCAGATGGGAAAATCAATCTTAGAGATCACAAGAAGGCTGAAGCTTTGATTGCAAGATATGGCGAGAAAGGATTTGGATATGCTGGAAATAGCGTCCATGATATTCCTGTTTGGAATCATGCAGGACAAGTAATAGTGGTTAATCCTGAGAGAGGCCTATTGGATAAGGTAGGGGATTCTGCAGACCTTGTTTTTGAGTGATTTTTCAAAACTAGATGCGAACCTTTGCCGCCGACGACCTTTAGCGCAGTAGTCATTTGGTTTGGACATGGGAAGAACCCGCAGTGCGTTAGGGCGCAGAATTGATGCCCTTGCACACTGGCTGCTGCGATGGCGAGTTATTGCTGCTCCCGCAAAATGGATTGCAAATTCTAGGATGGCATGGAGCTTCATATCTCGAACAGACAGAATCAGGAGGAATCGACTTCGTGAGAGAGTAATTTCCTCAGGTCCGGAAATGATGCCAAAGCATATCTCGATGATTATGGATGGTAATCGAAGATTCGCATGGAATCGTTCGTTACAAACAGAAGCGGGTCACTCTGCTGGAAAGCAGAAATTGAAGGAGGTCATGCGATGGGTCCTCGACCTAGATATCCCTTACCTAACCGTCTATGCGTTGTCTACTGAGAACCTCTCCTCTCGAGATGTTAGTGAACTCGAGACGCTATTCGATCTCTACGTATCTGGACTGGAAGAAATTTCCCAGGACCCCTTGATTCATGACAATAAGGTTAGAGTTCAGGTGGTAGGACGAAAGGATCTACTTCCTGATAGAGTTCGAGATGCAATCAATAAAGCAGAAGATGCAACCTCTCAGTACAGCGATTTCCTATTCACTGTATGTCTTGCATATGGCGGAAGAGAGGAAATTGTTGACGCCGTCAAAGAAATCGCTGAGGCCCATGCTTCTGGTACGATTGAACTCGATTCAATCGACCCATCCACAATCTCTGATCGACTGTATACTGCAGATTTACCTGACCCTGATTTAGTAATCAGAACCTCAGGTGAAGAAAGGGTTTCGAATTTCCTTTTGTGGCAGATAGCGTACTCAGAACTATACTTCTCCGATGTACATTGGCCATCATTCGGTCGAAGAGATCTATACGAAGCGATTGAAGATTATCAAATGAGGAAGAGACGCTATGGAAGCTGAAGAGAAAACCAAGCGTTGTCCTACTTGTGGTAGAGACGGATATCACAGTCCATCGGTTACAGTTGATGCCGTGGCGGTACGGGAGACCGAAAATGGACTCGAATTGTTGATGATTGAACGAGGGCCTGATCCTGCAATTTGGGAAGGGAAATGGGCATTTCCAGGGGGGTTTGTTGATTATGGAGAAGACCCAGAAGATGCGGTTCTCCGAGAACTACAGGAGGAAACCGGCATAGAGGGACAAAATCCCAGAGTTTTGCATGTACTAGGTGCACCGGGTAGAGACCCTCGAAAACACTGTGTGGGTCTATTCTATCTCGTAGATGCAGATATCGATACCGAACCGAAAGGTGCCGATGACGCGGTATCGGCTGCATGGGTACTAATCGACGAGCTGACCAAAGATACCGTCGCCGCTGACCACATAGATATCGTAGATATGCTAAGGGAATGATGAGGCAATAACCCTATCATCCGAGTTTGACTGGTTTGTACATGAGTAAGAAGGAACCAATCTATGCAGGCGTAAAACCGATGTTTCCGTACAATCCTTGTATGGTTGTTGGAGACGATATTTGGGTCGCAGGACAAATTGGAATTGACGG
>Ga0066830_10000126_pt1 | contig 11396 bp, 22 predicted proteins | sample ETNtaG_20_FD_65499 | JGI IMG/M metagenome (GOLD analysis project Ga0066830, IMG submission 65499) | Marine microbial and viral communities from oxygen minimum zone, Eastern Pacific Ocean - ETNP201306PF45B | ecosystem: Environmental > Aquatic > Marine > Oceanic | place: Pacific Ocean: Eastern...
ACCGAAGGATATTTGTTGCCTTCTGGTGTAACGTACATACGTTTACCGTTAACATTTTCTGTGATTAGTTTAGAATGTTCAAGATTCAAATCAACATGATTAAACATAAAATACTTTCTACTTGTCTTTCAATCCCATCAGTTGAGATAATGTCTTACCTCTTGGAATTTTTTTCATTATCATATCATACAGTTTTTGTTTGATTGCAGCACCCTGCAACTGGCCACCAGGCCCCTTTTTGATATCTCTCAACATAGGTTTGCCTTCTTTTTTCACTGTGGTATATTCAAAGTCTTTGACTGTGAGATTACCTTTTGCGTTTTTAATAGGATTACCTTGTTGATCCGTATAAAATACTGTATGTTCCTTTCCACCCATAATAACATGAACAGAACCATCCATTCCAGATGGCAATCCGCCCTCAATAAAACCAAGTACAGTTTTTGCAGCACCTTCATGAGTCTGTAAAAGAATGTCATCTGGCACAACTCTAGATCTTGATTTATTTTGTTTCACTGCGACCGAATAATCAGTGAGTACCCAAACTAAATGAATGTCTTTTGGTTCATAACCGACACTCAATAGAGATGGCAAAACATCTGTTATGTGGCCTACTTTTTTCATTGTAACATCAAAAACGATATTTGGCAAGCGTCCTTTTGCAACATCTGCCAAAAGTAAGGATAGAGTTTTATCCTTTAGGTTTAATTCTTCTACATGTTTGTGTAGTTTGAATACATCATCTGGATTACGTAAATCTAAATTTAAGAGATCTGGATTTTCACGTTTGATGTTGTTGATTTTGAGTATAAGTCTTTTCCACTCATCAACATCTCTAACTTTGAACTTTTCACCCTGCATAAAATTAGCAAGACTAAACCCCTTACCAGAACCAGCGCCGCCGGCCAAGAATACAATCTGATTGTATTTTGAACCTTTACCGACAATAACTTGTTTTTCTTCTAGATATTCTTCTAGTAACAAATCTTCTCTTATATCTGCAAAACTTTTAGTCATGGTTTATTTCCGTTTTTAATTTCTTCTATTGCATGTTTGTTTTCATCAATAGTTTTGTTCTGTTGTATATCAATAAGATGTTGTAACTTTTGTGCCTTTTCCAAGTCAGTATCCAAATGCAAATCCTTGTTGATAATTTTTTCCAACTTCAAAAATGGTATTCTTGAGTTTGGCACATATCTCCAAGTAAATCCTTGTGGGCCATAAACACCGAATACTGTCTCCATTGCACCTATTTTTACAATTATAGCATCTGCACCATCTAATATAACTTTGTCACCTTCGTTAAAGGCCTTATTCATTTTGAATGTAAAACCCTTAACAAAGGCGTCAACAAAGTTTTTTACCCAAAGTGCAATCATCAAAGATAAGAGAACACCAATCCAAGGTAAAAGTAATTCTGTTAAGTCCATAGATAGTGTATTTAAATCTGCCACATCATCCTCCTGTGGCGTTGACTTATTCCACAGCTACGTTTTCCATTTCCTTACTATTGTTTTTCATCTCACTAATACAAAAATCCATATCTTCAATCATCACATTTTCTATATCAAACTGTCTGTCAACTGCCGCTTCTATGAACATATTTATAAAAGAAAGATCGTCACATAATTTAGAATTTTCTTCAACCTCAAATCCGTGATACATTAAAATGTCTATCATTGTGTATAGTAATTCATTAGAAAGTTCATTGGAGTATTCTATTGTGTCTCTATACGCAGCAAATTTTAAACCTTTTTTATTGGCTTCAGATTTTAATTCAAATACATGTGTTGCATCTATTACATTAGTCATGACGGTTCTCCTTTTATTGTAAACCTTGTTCTGCCTTTTGGATGATATAGGATTTGACCAAATCACTCCTCACAATATCATCAACATTAAAGTCTATAAAACAAAACTCTGGTAGTTTTCTAATGACATTAGTAAACTGTTGCAGTCCATGTTTTTCTTCCGACTTTTTAAAATCACTTTGTCTAAAGTCACCGCAAAATATTATTCTACAGTTTTCACCTATTCTAGTAATAACGGAATCAAGTTCATGAAAGTTCATATTTTGACATTCATCAATTATTATCAAAGTATCTTCGAGAGTTATTCCTCGAATATACGATGTGGTCATGAAATTTACTATTGATTTTCTTCTTAATAGTTCGTATGCATCTCCTCTTTGAAATAAACTGTTAAATATGGATTTGTATGGTGCCTCATACACCTCTGTTTTCTGTTCTTCTGTGCCGGGCAAGAAACCTATATCTCTTGTTGGTACAACACTTCTAACTACTGTTATGTTTTTATACTGTGGTGGTGGGTTCATTAATTCTGACATTGCAAGATAACATGCAATATAACTTTTACCTGTACCAGCTAGTCCATGTAGAAATAAATGTTTTCCTTCATTAAACTCCGTAAATACTTTTTCCTGAGATTTGGTTATTGGCAATATTTTCTGAAGAGTAAAGTGTGACTCATTCATTGCAAACTTATTATTTTTTCTTCTTTTAGTTTGTGCCCTGCCCATTTTTTCTCCTTAGTTATAGTTTATCAAGACGACCTCCAGTTCCTGCACCCGGCATCTTCTTCACTTTATCTAAAACACCCTCCTTGAAATCCATTGGAGGCCTCCTATTTGCAATACTGCCGTACATGACAGGATCCCCCAATGCGAATGTACTGAGTGCCTGTGCAACACTATCAGATGCACCACATTCTGGACAGGGGGATTGTGTCGGAATCTTCCGATCCGACATTTTATGAATTTCTGTAAATTCGTGATTACATTCTTTACATCGATAATTGTAAGTTGGCATAATAAATCCTCAAATATATTTTCTGTACTCTGGTAGTCTGTGATCGTCAACTAGTTTTAACAATGGTTTTCTAGAAAACAAACTACGGAATCTTGCCTTCCATCTTTTTTTAAAGAAAGAAAATCTACTAGTAACTTTATAACACTTTTTTTCATCATTGTCAATATGATATAGTTCGCCCATGTGCGAGTAGAGTAAACCAAAAGGTACAGATGGTACAATATCAGCACCACAAACATGTCTATAAAATTTTGACTTAACTGTTTTACAATATTTTCTGCTACCAACTCTTGGTTGTCCAAAAGTGTAAACTTGACATATGTACTTAGAACGTGCGGCAGCAACCGTGGCAAGGGCGCCACCAAGAGAATGTCCTGTAAGGTATATTGTATCACCCTCAGTATACCACAAGTCTAGCGTCTGTTCTACAGAGTTCCAAATCTTATTGAGTCCATGTTTAAACCCCATATGTACTAAACCTTGTTTCTCTCCACCTACAGGTATTAGATTGAGATCGGTAAAAATATCTTTTGTTTCTTCTGTACCTCTAAATGCAATGATGATGTAACCATTACATTTGACCATTAAGGCCTCTGTACCATCCATATCAAAGAATTTTAAATCTTGTTTTTTGTAGTTTTCCAAAATCCCCATAACAAGGCCTTGGTTGTCTGTCATATAAACTAACTCACACATATAGCAAAGATGTTTTGCTATATCTGCATCATATTCATTTTTGTTTTGTATACTCGTATTTTGAGTGAAATAATCCTTTATGTGCATTCTTACTCCTCCAGATCTGAATCCCAATAAACATAATCCAACCACGTTCTATGTAGTTCTTTATGTCTACTTTTGGATATGCCCTTTTTTAACATTTTATGATCTGGTGTGTGTGGTTTATTTTTTGGCCACATTTTTATTTCACTGCAAAGTTTGTTTCCTTTTTTCGTATTGCATTTATTACAGGCGGTAGTAATATTTTCCCAACCTGTAGTGCCACCACGACTCATAGGAATTACGTGATCAAAAGTAAGTTTTGTTGTTGGGAGTCTTTTGAGACAATATTGACATGTAAAATTATCTCGCACAAAAATATTCAACCTAGTAAACTTAGGTTGATCTTGAATTTTTATATATTGTTTTAGGGAAACAACTGAGGGTAAAAACATTTCAAAGTTTTGACTGCGTATCAAAACTTCTTCGTATTCTTCAACTACATTAACTCTCTCTGAGAGTACTGATGTTACTGTTTCTTGCCACGAAAAGGTAGATAGTGGCATTGTTGTAAGTGGCCTATAATCGGCATTCAGTAGTAAAGTTCTTTTACTATCTAAAAGCATATTTTTCTCCGCACTAAATCATAATTCTACTTTTATTTAGTGCGAATATTTTTTTGAAATTACCGTTTCGGAAAGGCTAGGACATTATCACCAGAAACATCTTTTTCTTCTTCTGTAGCAACCTTATCACTAAAAATATCAGAAAGTAATCTATCTAATGCCTCTTTTGGCCATTCCATTTTTTCGTTAACAACAAATGTAGATTCTTCTTCAAACAATTGAAAATCATCTTCGAGTTCAAGATGTTCTTCAATTTTCTCTATCTTTTCCAATGCTATGTCAAGATTTGTGTTAATTGTGATTAACAGTTTTTCTATTCTGTCCATATCGGCCATATCATTCTCCTAATTATCTAAAATACTATAAATGATTCTCATAAAAATGTCAAGTGATTATTCATACATATATACATCATTTGGATTTACTAATCTTGGTTCGCAGTATGCGGTAGCCTTTTTATCTGCTGGAACTTGTCGATAGTATTTGTAATTCCCATATCTTTTGACAACTTGACTTGCAAACCAATTGCATCGGTTTATATCATAAAAGTGCATATCATTACTAACCGTTTTACTACCGACGACTAGTATCAAAAGAAAAACATGGGTCATTTATTTCCACCAACCAGACCCCAAACCGATAAACCATATTAAACCACCAAATATAAGAAATAAAAAAACTATTAAAAAGATGATAGCGCAGTTCTCAAAAAAGGCTCTGCGTCTTTCCATTTGCCTGTAGACAGTTTCTTCTCTTTCCTTACGAATCTTTCTACGTAATTCGATCATTTCTTTCCAAGTACCATATCCAAATCGAACATTTAACATGTCCTGTAATTGTTTTTCTTGCTCTTCCATTTTCTTTTTGTGAACAAGAATTTGTAAGGCTTCTTGTTCGACAGAACCTGAGTTAAATAACTTGGTAAACATCGGAGGATTTTTGCGTTGGGATTCCGCTCGTCCCAAATCGGCTGCTGCACCATACCACTTGCCTAGTTGTCCCATGACATCTTCTAGTTCTCTGCCGGCATGTACTAATTTTTTTACGCCGTTGAACGCGGCTGTCGCAGCTGTTATTGCTGTGATTGGGTCAATCATTTGTATAGTCCTCTCTCTCAAGGACTATTTATAAAAAAATGCCTAACAAAACTACTAAGGGGGGTTCCCTTGATATTTGTTAGGCATTAAATCACTAACCGTAGTGATCGGCGGATGTATTAGGGCATCACCCCTCAGATTTTTTAGTCATTGTCCAGCAACCTTTGAAACTTTCTTCAAACAACAAAGTATCACCAATATCCCAACCAACTTGATTCATTAGTTCAGTTGGTAATGGCAAAATTATATCTTCTCCATCCTTTTCAACAGTTACTGTAAACTGACCTTTCGCATCTTCTTCTCTCATGCGTCTTAACATGTATGTGTAATATCTTTCTTGTGGTTCACCTGTAGCCAATGATGCACTTGCAGATGCAGCGTGTGCCTCATCTTCAATACTTTCACCATATTCTTTTATTTGTGCTCTATCAATATTTTTGTCAACCACTTACATATACTCCTTTAGGACGATAAAATTGTTTTTGATTATGTATCTTTCCTTGTAGTTCTCTAATAACTTTAATTTCTGCCTTTATTGCATCTACACTTGATTGTTTTTCGACCAATGAAATTCTTTTATTTAGTCTACCAAGTCTATATGCGAGAGAATGTTCTATCCAATGAATATCGTCAACATCAAAAGACCATCCATCAATTTTCGGTTTAGTCATTTATCAACCTACTCCATTTTTTGAGTTTGTTTCTTTTATACTCAATTCTTTCATCGCATTCAGCCCAACTAAACATATCCCATTCGTGAGCAAGATCAATCATAGTCATTACATCACCAAGTTCATCTTTAAATTTTTGTCTATCATAATCACCTTTGCGAATACATTTAGAACACTCTTGGATCAATTCACCACATTCTTCCATAAGAATGACTAGTAACTCATCTCTTTCATCTTTAAATTGTTTAATACTCATTTTTTAACATTCACATTCTGTGGGTTGTATTGTTCACCATTATAACCACTACCTGTTGCATTCGGGCCGGTTTCAACACCATTGTTACAAGCAAACACAACTAAACATAGAAAGAAGGCAGTCCACAGTGTAGCACGTTTACTCCAAAGGATGAAACCATCCATTGCTTCTTCGGCTTGTTTCTGCGCCTGTTCTCTAGGCGTCATTTAAGTTCCAAATCTATTCTGACTAGAGCGACTGAACCCTCAATCTCAACTGCAACATATGTATCTGATTGTTGGATACCCATAGACTTTAAATCTTTGTTAGATTCTAACCTGATATTACCAGAGTCATCTGTAAACCAAGTATCGTGCGTGTTTGGAGTTTTTCTCATGACAAACCTTTCAATTGGTCGGAGATGTAGGATTCGAACCTACGACCCCTTGGTCCCAAACCAAGTGCGCTACCAGACTGCGCCAATCTCCGTAAGTGGATATAGAAAATGGGGTCTTTCTTGTGAAGGCGCCCCGAACGGTTTTATGCGTACCGTTACTCTCCTGCCTGCGTCTTAAATTTATCGTCGTATACAGGCCTGACCGTGTTTTTACTCACTCGACTTTTAGGTGTGGGGAGGACTAGGAAAATACACCTCCAAGGAAACACTGATAGATACTCCTTTTCTATGACTGGTCTCCAACTACACTGCATCCGCTAAGACAGGGAGCTACCCTCTTTGTGTATACATTATGCGCTATCTATTAACGCATTATTCTGTCACCACGTTACCCAGCCGTCACTGGGATTTATCCTTTCTTGTTGTTTATTATTCTACTACTATACTAAACTTTTGGTATCTTGTCAACCACTTTTTCAAATTCTTTTTCAAATTCTTCACACATTCTCAAGACCTCATCTCCACCCTCATACTCACACCACATTCTTTTAAAGTAACTATCATAAGATTCCATAATAGTTTCATGCGAAGTATTGAAGTGGCCTTTCACGTAAAAAAATAATCTATATGCTTCTTTTACGTGAGGGTCTATCATTGTGTCACATAAGTGGTTTCTCTGTAAAGTTGCATATACTGGCCAGGATGAGATTGAGTTTGGACACTAATGAGTTGACCTTCAACCTTAACCGTTACCTGATATCCAATAACTTTTTGTACTTGGATTTCATTATACTGAACTGAACATCTGCGTTGCGTTGTATTGTATACTGGACGATTTTGAAACTTGTCGGCGCCTATAAGTCCACCGAATACGGCACCAGTTGCAGCACCTCTATCGTTTCCAGTTAATCCCTTACCTAACAATCCACCAACAATCATACCAGTTAATACATCACCTGATGCAGATCCTTGACGATTTGTTACCATATACTCACCACATACTTTTTGTGGGTTTCTTTCTAAAAAGGAATGATACATTGGTGACACATTGATGACTTCGCCAGTAACATACTCTCCAGCTTTTGCTGGTGTACATGCAGCAAAAAGTGCTACTGCGGCAATTCCATACTTTAGTTTTTTAAACATACCTACCTCTATTTTCCTCGTGTGTGTATAATACGACTATTTCTGTTGCCAAGTAAGTCGCCAACTCCGTTTGATCAGGCCGCTTGTGCCATCTCCACAGGTGCAAAGTTATCGTTTGCAGTTATAGTTTTTGACCGAATAACGTAGGTCATCACGGCAATCTACTCTCATCTCTACCCACCTGTCGATCCTATTTCGCCCCCATCATAAATGCACTATCTTCGGCCTCCCATACGGGCAACCTATGTTCTGCATAACTTCCTGATGCAGCAGGACGTAGTGCATTTATGGTGGAGGCGTTGGGTACTGCCCCCAAGTCCAGTATGTGTGTCGAATCGTATCAACGATTACGTCTTATTTATAACACTTCTTCCTATGTTCGCCCCCATCAAGATAACACTGGTTCAGCGTGAGGGATGTTGTTCTGAGTAACCCCTCGGCAATGCGCCTTGTTTCGTTTTAGAGTCTCAATTACGAAACTTCCAGTGTTATCATGGTGGAGGCGACCCCCAAGTCCAGTATGTGTTATGTCTTATTTATAACACTTCTTCCCATTTATGTCAAGGTATTTTACACAAAAGTTTTACAAAACATCGTCAAGAAAACATTGCGCGGCATATTCATCTTGTAATTCATATGCCTCTATTTCCCACGGCTGTTTCATGTAGGAAATATCCCCACAGTCAACACCTTTCCAGTATTGTACACAATTTTTTTCGGTAAGTTCTTTTCTGACATACTGTTTTACGTGAATCATTTCATGAATAACAGTAGTAACCAAGTCTCTGAGACTTTGTTTTTTATCGATTTCTAGTTCAAAGATATTACCTTCCAACCAGAGACAAGCACCTTCGATACCATTCTTTTTACAGTCTTTCAAATGAATATCAATATCAAGAGTGCGAAACCTTTTTAGATGGTTCTTGATGAACCAACCGACAGCATTCTCCACTGTCTGTCTCTGCGATTTTGTACCGCCGCGAATCACAACATAGTTAGACATAAAAAACCTCTCAATTACAGTACTATTTTACTGCATTGAGAGGTCAGTGTCAAGCAAAACCATAAAAAAGAACTCTTTATGAATCAATCATTTAGAATTTTTTTTATTTTTTCTTTACGAACTACTGGTGAATATTGATCGTCAACATCAAAGCCAGGATTTTCAAGTATCTTTTTTGCTCGCATTACTTCATATCGATGAAATGCATCATTACTATCTTTCCATTCACGTATTATTTTTCTTGCATATTGCATTTCGTAATAACTGTATAGTCCAAAACTATCTACTTCAGCGGGGTTGTCAGGCCACCACTCATCAGACATTAGTTCAGTTCAAAATGTGGGCCATCAATAAATGGTCTTCTTCCCTGACTACGGCGCAAATCTACATATGCATTCATTGCATCTTCCATTGTACCAGACCATTCTCTGATATCCGCAATATGCCATGCAGCACCCCAACGCAACTTAACACCATGTTCGATTGCTGCAGCCTTCATTGCATCAGCGAGATCGTCATATACATTAAGTTCCCATACACCTTGACCATCCACATAAGCCATCAAGTCGACCGCATGTGAATAACCACTGTCTTGTATTAGATGTTTTGATTTCATTGTCTGCGAACGACCGGCCGCATACAATTTTTCCTGTTCTTCAAGTGTGCGAACTCCGTAAATGACTCCGAAGTCGACCTTGGTATTTTCGATAGCCGTTCTGACTACCTTGATCATATCTGGATGTACCCCCTCCAGTTTTTTAAGTGATCTACTTGAAAGTTTAAATGCCATTGTAATAACCTCATTAATAAGAACGAGGGTCGTAACCCTCGTCTTTATTTATACAAACTTGCAATGTCATTTGTCATTTTGGATTTTCGCTATTTGCATAATACAATGCTTGCTTTGTTCTTGATAACCCATTCTGGCTAATTCCGCTGCCGCTCTGGAATAACCCACCATCTGGAAATAACGATCTATTGATGACCACAATGCCGAGAAGAAGGAAGATAATTCCATTTTTGAATAAAACATGGTGAGTGTCATTAGACCCACCCTTTCAGATTATCGTTAACAATATCTTGATAATGTTTATCGGCGATAAAACGAATATCACCTCTAGAAATACCAATGTCATTTAAATCTTTGTCAGTTAATTTTGAAAGTTCCTTAATGGTATCTTTGCGTACTCTGGATGCTTCCAGAGTTATTTTGATTCTTTCTAATGGGCGCCATGTAGGCAACGCATTAAAAAATGTTAATGCCAGTGTAGACATTTTTCTCTCCTGTAAATGTATATGTGTATAAGGTTTAGGATAGAATTATCCTACTAATACTTATAAAAAAAGGGTAGTGATTCTACCCTATTTTTATTGTTAATTTTGCAAAACCGTTATGCAAAAAACGCAAAGGTCTTGTTACTTTTCAAACACTTTATTGTACTGGTTATTTACACGAATAAATGTTGTGCATTTAGACAATTGTTTCAGTTTCTTTGCACCAACATATGTACAAGTAGACCTAATACCACCCAAAATGTTCTGTATAGTTTTCTCTACAGGCCCTCTATAGGGAACCATTACTTCTCTACCTTCACTGGAACGATATTCTTTAAGTCCACCAAAGTGTTTATCATTTGCGGCCTTACTACTCATTCCATAGAACTGCACAAATTGTTTTTTGATATAGATTGGTTTATAAAAACCATCACCTTCATCTTCAAGTTCATCTGATTCATAAGTTTTGGTAATTACTTCACCACCACCCTCATCATGACCAGCAAGCATACCACCTAACATCACGAAGTCGGCGCCACCAGCAAAGGCCTTTGCTACATCACCAGCACACGTACACCCACCATCAGCGATGAGAAGGCCACCAAGACCATGAGCAGCATCACTACACTCAATAACAGCAGAAAGTTGAGGATACCCAATGCCAGTTTGAATGCGAGTAGTACAAACACTGCCAGGCCCAATACCACACTTAACAATATCAGCTCCATTTAGAATTAACTCCTGTGTCTGATCAGCAGTAACAACATTACCAGCAATTATAACAATGAAAGGAAATTTGTCTCTGAGATTTTTAATAAACTTAACAAATCTTTCACTATATCCATTCGCAACATCTACACAAACATATTTTAGTTTTCTGCCAGTTTTATTATAGACACTTACAAACTTTTCCATATCTTTCTGAGTAATACCAATACTCATTGCGACATGTTCTGTAATCAGAGTACCACCATTACTAAAATATTTTACAAGCTCATCTTCGGTATAAGTTTTAACCAAACATGTAAAGATATAATTTGCAGCGAGTTCATCCGCCATCTCAAATGTACCAACACCATCCATATTAGATGCCATAATAGGTACACCAGAATAATCATATTCTGATTCTCTTGCACCAGCAAGATTTATAAATTTGAATGATCGGGTAAGACTTACATCTTTTCTTGACCCAAGTGTACTTCTCTTAGGCCTAATTAATACGTCACTGTAATCCAGTTTAATTTCATTTTCAATTCTCATAATCTAAAAATCAAACTCCAACTGCTCGGGTTCATCAACTGCCTTATAGCTATGTGTAGACATTAAAAACCGATGAAATTTTTCTATAATTTCATCGGCAGAAACATCACCATCTATTTCCCAATTGATATCTTCAGTAAT
>Ga0066830_10000129_pt1 | contig 11338 bp, 6 predicted proteins | sample ETNtaG_20_FD_65499 | JGI IMG/M metagenome (GOLD analysis project Ga0066830, IMG submission 65499) | Marine microbial and viral communities from oxygen minimum zone, Eastern Pacific Ocean - ETNP201306PF45B | ecosystem: Environmental > Aquatic > Marine > Oceanic | place: Pacific Ocean: Eastern...
GAGATCTGGAGAAATCGACATGATGGAGATGGGGTATAAACAACAATCGCTCCAGGACGAAGGTTTTGAAAATGCAACCGAAAATGAAGTCGTTGGCGGAAACATCATCTTTTATTCAGATGAGGCGTGTGCTCCAGATAATCCAGACTGCGCTGCCAGTATTTCTTTTGATAAATACTACTCTAGGCCGTATCGCAGTTCCTCAAATACCTTAACCGATCGCTTTTTAACCTATCGTATGTATTGGGACCCCAATGAAATTAAACTTACCGTTGTTGATAACGGCCAGGAGTTTGAATTCTATACAGGCCCGTTTCCTTTAGGTGCAGATGCAGAAGAATTTCATTTACCCTTCTTTTTTGTGATCAACTTGGCCGTTGGTGGAAACTTTACAGATGCGCTTAGCAATAACCAAGTAACGGCTGATTTTCCGGCAAAAATGTTGGTGGATTACATTCGCGTATACAAATGGAATGGCTATGGAGAAGTGGCTACTCAAACGGGGATAATTGCCAATGCTGGACCAGATATTGTCAAAAAAGACGAAAATGGTGATGGTGTAGAGACCGTTTATCTCGATGGAACTTCAAGTACACATCACTCTGGAGAAATCACCTCATACAGCTGGACTATTGACGGTGAGGAAGTGGCAAGCTCAGCTTCGAGCCAGCTCGAACTTCCTCGTGGAACCTATACCGCTATTTTGACCGTTGCAGATCAGAACGGAAATCAAGCTAGTGACGAGCTTTTAATTACTATAAGCAGTGGAGGTTTAGGCCCTGTTGCTAACGCAGGAGAGGATCAGCAAATTGAAGACGATAACGAAGACGATCTAGTCACTGTTACTTTAGACGGATCAGCCTCTGAAGCAGTTTCTGCACCATTATCTGCATATGAATGGTTTGAAAATGAAGTGCTCATAGCCAGTGGAGTCAACCCCACAATAGAACTTTCTACAGGAATACACATCATTACATTACAAGTCACCGACGAGGATGAGATGTCAGCAACAGACGAAGTAGTCATCACTGCAATAGATCCTGATAACGAAGCACCCACTGCAGTTGCGGGAGAAGATCGCAGCATCAACGATGAAGATGGCGATGACCTTGTTGAAGTTAGCTTCGATGGTTCTGCAAGTTTTGATAACGATGGAACCATAGTGTCCTACGCTTGGCGCATAGATGAAACTCTGGTCTCTGAAGAAGTCTCTTTCGTTTCAACGCTAAGCACTGGGGTTTACACTGTCGAATTAGTGGTCACCGATAATGATGGATCCGAAGGGTCAAGCAGCTTTACCTTAAGTCTTGTAGACCCGGATAATTCGGCACCAATAGCTCGCGCCGGAGATGACCAATTGGTTATCGATACCAATTTAGACGAGCTTGAACTGGTCGTACTAGACGCTTCTCTCAGTTCAGATGAAGACGGAAGTATTGAGATCTATCGCTGGACTGAAAATGATGAAGTACTAGGTACAGAGGCTAACATAGAAATTGAACTGAATTTAGGCGAACATATTATAACCCTTGAGGTTGAAGACGACGATGGTGTTAGTTCTACTGATCAAATCAGTGTCATTGTCAACCAACGCCCTATAAGTGAAGCCGGAGATGAACAAATCGTAATCGATACCGATGGAGATGCGCAAGAAACAGTTACCCTCGACGGATCGCAGAGTTATGATTTAGACGGTTCAATCACCGCTTATCAATGGCAATACAACAATCAAACTATTGGAAGTGAGCAGCAGCTCGACTATGACTTTGCCATAGGAGCTCATGAAGTGACTTTAGCAGTTACAGATAACTTTGGAACTACAGCTGAAGATTCAGTCACTGTATTTGTTTCAAGAAATTCGAATAATGCTCCAACAGCAAATGCCGGTGATGATTTTGAAGTATATGCAGATCGAAACAGCAATGAGATTAGCTTAACACTTGATGGGTCTCAGAGTAGCGATTCGGACGGTTCTATTTACCGCTATGAATGGATTAAAGACAATACCTCTATTGCCTCTACAGCGTCAACTCCTGTTACCCTGGGAATAGGAACCCATCAAATCGAACTAAAGGTTACTGATAATGAAGGTGCCTCGGCAAGCGATATACTTACGATAACCGTATTATCTAAAACGAATCTCGCACTTAATAAATCAGTGACTACCAGTAGTCAAGAAGGAGCCTTTGGCGGAGACCTTGCAGTCGATGGAGACGATCAAACGCGATGGTCTAGTCTATTTTCAGATCCTCAATTTATCAGTGTAGATTTAGAAAACATTTACCAAATCAATGAAGTTGTGCTGTTGTGGGAAGTTGCCTCTGCGAAAAGCTATGAAATTCAAACCTCAATCGACAATAATTCATGGGTGACCATTTACAGCACCGCTAATGCAAATGGCGGAACCGAGGCCATAAACCTTAATGGCCAAGGGAGATTTATCCGATTGAATTTATTGAGCAGAAATACAGAATACGGGTACAGCTTATTTGAATTTGAAGTTTATGGAGACCTTTCAAATGATCAAGACGAAAATCCACCAACAAATTTAAGTGCTAGTGTTGCTGATGTAGGTTCTACAAATGTCAGTTTCAACCTTTCGGCATCTGATGATTCGGGTTCAGTAGTCTACAGCGTAGTGCAAAACGGACAAGAACAACTATTCAGTGGAACCTCGTCACAACAAATTAATGCCACTTACTCAGGATTAAATCCTGAAACCACCTATAACTTCAGCATCAGCGTTAGCGATGTCTACGGAAACACCTCAAGTGAAGTAGTCAACCTCAGCGCGACAACCACTGAGAATCAAAATAACTCATGTGCCGGCCAATCTGATGTTGCGAGTCAAGGCAATTTTGAAATTGGATATACCTATAGTTTTGTCACCGAAGGAAATGATGTAAAGGTCGAATTTGAGTTACTAGACAGCAAAACAGATCTCATTGCTTATTTATGGAGAGAGACTCCTTTTAGCGAAAGTCCGATGACAGCCCTTGGAGGTCAAAAATTTACGGCAACCATCGCCAATCAAACACTGGGCAGCGAAATAAGTTATGCCTGTAAATTCGCTTTCCCTGGAGGTCTCGCTGTAACTGAATACATCAAATACACCGTTGGTGACAATTGTTCATCTGCATCTGATGACGATGACAATGATGGGGTTCCAAATGGTGAAGATTTATGTCCAAATACCCCTGAGGGAGTAGATGTAGACTTTAACGGCTGTGAAGTGTTTACCCTTCCTGCCGACACCTTTGTCATCAAATCTAGCTCGGTGACCTGTATCGGAGAATCCAACGGAAGCATTCGCATTGAAGCAACAAACTCCAATTATTCATATACCTATAGTATCAATGATGAAGACATGCAGCCTTTAAGCTCGAATAATGTCCTTATTGAGAATTTATCGCCTGCGAGCTATTCGGTTTGCTTAGGTATAGAAGAAGAACCGGATTATAAGCGCTGTTACACGGTCACTATCGAAGAACCTCTACCGCTTCAAGTTTCCTCAAAATTAAATGAGGATTTAAATGGCTTAGATTTAGAAGTATCAGGACCATCTTCTTATCAAGTTGAACTCAATGGCGAGAAGTTTACCTCCTTTGACACTCGACTCAGCCTTAAACTAAACAAAGGATTAAATCGAATAAAAATTTACACCGACCTGGATTGTCAGGGTGTTTACTACGAGGAATTGTTTGTTTCTGAAAAAGTAGTGCTATTCCCAAATCCAGCAACAGAAGAGGTAAATGTTTTTGTAGCAGGATCAGACCAAGAGGTTAAGGTCAGAATTAATTCAATCGTTGGGCAAAGTTTGTACGACCAAACGAAAAAAGTGCCTTTCAACCGTGTCATCAATTTGAATTTGGGATTATTCAAAGAAGGAATTTATTTGATTCGAATTTCAGGGGAAACGGTAGAGCAAACGCAGAAGCTCATGATTAAATAATGGAATAAAAAACACAATTGTTTTTATTGCAAATTAAAATTATTACATTTAATTACAATATAAACATGCCTATGCGATTCTTTAGTTTACTAGCTTTTGCCTTCTTCAGTTGTCTTTGCAGCGCTCAAGATTTATCCCAAGAAAAGATTGACGCCATGATGCAAAAGTATAGTGACGCCTGGTCTGATGCCGACGCTACATTAATTAGCAATTCGATTTACAGTACGCCTTTCTCGATTTACACCGATCACAAAACAGTACTTAACACTAAAGATGAGGTCTATCAATGGTTGGTCAACGCCTTTGAACAATTAGAAGAAAACAAGTATTCCCATTCTAAGGTAATTGAGGTAACAACCTTAGAAAACGATCAGTCCAAAGCCATAATTAAAATGAGCTTTACTCGATACCTGAAGTCAGGAGCTGTAATGGGAGCTAAAGAGCGACATGCGTATTACATCATAACTGCAGTAGATGGAAAACCAATGATCTCTGCCCTATTAGGATTTACTCCTATATCGGAATAAAAACTTTATAGCCCCCAGTTTTTTAATCGGTGATTTCTTGGAGCAGTTGATTTTAGCCTTTTTTGAATCTTTTCGAGATACATTGTATTGTAGCGTAATCTCGAGATGTGATTGGGATTTTCTTGATCTCCATTCCAGCAGTGCTCAGCCATATCTCCGTAATCAACCTCTCCGTTGTAGTAAGGGTCAGTAGTGCTTTCTAAAAACTCCTCGGTCAATACTACTGCATTGTTGAGGTAGTAATTGTCCATATCACCGCAGTACAAATGCACTTTCCCTTCGAGATCTTCTCCAATAGAAGCCCAGTCTCTTTTCATGATGTGGCTCAAATCGTAATTCTCTCTCCAATATTCTGCGACTTCTCTATCGATCTCTCCGGTTTCTTTGTCCCAAATAGGCTTAGGGTATCCGTCTTCTCCTGCAGGAGAGTATACGGCTTGCCAAATGTCCCATTGATCTCCTGAGCGTCCCTTGCTACCCAAGGCCATTTCTCTTCGATTCATCTGTCTAAGCGAAGATTGAATAAGCCCTTTTCCGTCTCGTCTACCAGGACGAAGTGTTTTTTTGAATGCACCTTCACTGTAGTAGGCATTTTCATCTTCGTATAAATTGACCACAGTATAGGCTCTAAAATCAATAGGATCTGGACAGGCCGCAAAGCATCCATTGTATTCTTTGGGATAAAATACTTGAACTGCTAAGGCTTCCCATCCACCCGTAGAACCACCGTATAGGAATCGACCCCAACCTTCTCCAACTCCGTTAAACATGGCCTCAACATGAGGGATTAATTCATAGGTTATCGCATCGCCATAAGGGCCAAGATTTGCTGAATTAACGGCATAAGAATCGTCGTAATACGGATTTTGGTGCTGAATTTCTATGGCAATAAATCTCGGAAAATCGTCAGAAACCCATTGCTGATATAAGTCATGTGCTTCTTTTTGTTGAATATATTCATAACCTGTTATACCAAACCTGGCATTATAAACATCGTCATTTTCTGGAGCTGTTGGAGGCTCTGGTCTAAACCCTCCAAAAGTCTTTGGAAAATGTCCGTGAAAGACCATTAAAGGGTACTGGGTTGCTGCGTCTTTATCGAATCCATGAGGCACAAGAACATTGGCCTGTAAGTACATAGGTCTACCCCAAAAGGCAGTTAACATTTCACTTTGAATGCGAATGTGCTTGATGTATTCTGAGTCTGCAACCGGTGTTATTGGGGGAATTTCTTCTGAAAGATGCAATTGTACTTTTTTGGTATTTGCTGTGATTTCTATCCACTGAGGTGCGCTGTAAATATTTTTGGGGCTCGTGTTCCAATGCTGCCCTTCACCCTGATCCATGGGCAATTGAACACTGTGTCCATTGGCCAATTCAAAAGTGTCGTACTTGTGCAGTAAGGCTTGGATGTAATACCTTCCCGCCTTTAGTTCTTTTAAATTTTCTAATGGATAAATGGCCTGATTTCCTCCAACCAATTCAGGAGTTTCTGCCTCCCAGTTGGATACATCTTTACCAATCACAATTCCAGTATCGTCATTGTCATTGATTTGAAATCGAGGTTCGCTTCGGTCTGAAGAACTGATTAAAACAAGTAGTCTCCCATCAAAAGTAGACGAAGCTAGACTTGAGTCATAAGTCACTTCAAATTGAAGTTCATTTGAAGTAGAACATGAGGCAAAAATTAAAAAAAGAAACAAGGAAGTGGTAAGGCGAATACAATTTTTCATGACCGTTTATATTTAATATCTTCATTTTAAAAATAACACATAAATTTTTGGCACTTGATGATTCGGAAGGCAGAAGTATCTGATGCGGCAGAAATCGCTTCGATTTATAATTACTATATCTTAAACTCCAGCTTTACTTTCGAAGAAGTTGGTCTTAGCGCTGAAGAAATGGCTCAGCGCATTAATATTCATCCCAAAATGACTTGGTGGGTGTATGAAGAAAACCAAAAGATACTCGCTTATGCCTTTGCTGCCCCATGGAAACCGCGATCAGCCTATAAAAACACTATTGAAGTAAGCATATACGTAGATAAAGACCAGCATTCTAAAGGAATTGGCTTTGCTCTCTACAGCCATCTTCTCGAAGCTGTTCGACAAGAAAAGTTTCATGCTGTATTGGCTGGTATAGCACTACCCAATGAACAAAGCGTCAAGTTTCACCAAAAATTGGGATTCAAAAAAGTGGGGCAACTTCGAGAAGTCGGATTCAAATTCAACCGTTGGATTGATGTGAGTTATTGGGAACTGCTTTTTTGACCTTCCTTAGAATTCTCTTCTTTAGTGAAGACATTAAAGAGCTCTTCTAGTTCTGTCTCTTCATCTGAGGCTATTATTTCTTCTACAAAATTTTGCCAATCTTGGGTGTACATTGATTTTCTTTGATTCCACCAATAATAAAAGCCCGGCTGTTGCAGACCGCTGTATACGGCCATTGAAATGGTCTTTCTTAAATTCTCATCTAACACACCCTGACGCTCTAAATAAAGTGCATTTTGCAAATGCAAATTGAGCGAATGTAAGCGCATGATGGCTTGAAATTTTTCAGTTTGACTTACCGATTCTGGATCGGCTAAAAACGTCAAAAAAGATTCGGTTTCTTCAGTGTTTTCAAAAAAGGAGTTGTACCAATCGGCTATATTAGCATTCACTGAATTAGCGGTCGAGGTCTTTAGGGCAAGGGAGTTGTTTTTATATTGAACTGAAACTAAAAACAAACTGATGACAATTCCTAAGGAACCTACAATTTCTGCAACTTTAGATAAACGATCTAAAAATTTCATTGGAGTACTGTTTTTGATTTGGTACTAAATTAAAACTTCCGATGAACAACTGACAAAGCATCAGTTTATACGATAAAACTGACTGGCAAACGTCTGATTTACACGATTATTTATCCTTTAAAACTGTAATCCTCGATTTACACCGACTGATTGAGGCGAGCTGTTTGAAACGCTAGTTTTAACTTTATTCAGAAGGGTTTTCATCTTTGGAAGCATCAAAAAGCTCTTCCAACTCTGTATGTTTCTGAGAAGCTATAATTTCTTCTACGAAAATTTGCCATTCCTCAGTGTACATCGATTTTCTTTGATCCCAAAAAAAGTAAAATCCAGGCTGTTTTAATCCACTGTATACAGCCATTGAAATGGTCTTTCTTAGATTTTCATCTAAGACACCCTGCCGCTCCAGGTAAAGCGCATTTTGTAGATGAAGATTGAGCGAATGCAAACGCATGATAGATTGAAATTTTTCAGTTTGACTTACTGAATCTGGATCGGCTAAAAACTTTAAAAATGATTCGGTTTCTTGAGTGTTTTCAAAAAAGGAGTTGTACCAATCGGCAATGTTGGCGTTTACCGAATTAGCCGTTGAAGTCTCTAGAGCCAGAGAATTGTTTTTGTATTGAACTGAAACCAAAAATAAACTGATCACAATCCCTAAGGAGCCTACAATTTCCGCAACTTTAGATAAGCGATCTAAAAAATTCATAGGGGCGCTGTTTTGACTTGTTATTGGTTAAATTTAAAACATCCTATGCACAAACAAAAAACCATCAGCTTATAAGATAAAACTGATGGTTCGATATGCTTGTAGTCTAAAATTTACATCATTGTTTTTCCTGTAAATACATTGACACCTTGTGGCAGTGGATTACCACTTGCACGCCTTAGCATCACAACTTGACCAGTATGCCATAAGGCATCTGAAAGAGGTCCGTTAATTGCATGCCAAAATGGAAAGACCATGTCTTGTCCATTGTAATTGAATTTAATCGGCATAGTTGCAAAGTCAGGGTTTTCTGCTAACATTTCTTGCATTTTTTTCAGATTCATGAGTGTACCGCTTCGAAGTTCTTCGAAAGTCATAGGGTCCTGTGAGAAATCGTATTGCTTACCTTCAAAGGCGTGAATAACCATTTCTGTTAATCCGTATATGTGCTCAATAGTATGCATTGAAGACCTTCCGGATTCACTTGGCTTATAATTCAGGTCATTTTCTGTCAAAGATTCTGTGGCCCAGTAAAATCGATATCCCAAGCCTTCTACCATTCTAGTAAGTACAGTATGTGCAGTGAATTCATCCTGATAAGGACCTATTTCTGCGTATGGAAGCTCTTGTTGTGCATTCATAGTCATTGTGATTAGCCCAAAAAGGAGTATGTATACATTTTTCATATTAGTTGTTTTTTTAAGGTTTTACAATTTAAAAATAAAATAATAATCTGTTTTACAGCCTAAGTCCACTTAAAAGAAGTATTAAATTTTGACTTTAATGTAACAATTGGTCTGTGCAGAGGTCTTAACTTTGATGCTTTTGATTTTGCGGAAATGAGTGAAAAATTTTTCTGGCTTTTACTTTTTATGGTCAGCTATGCCTGGGGGCAACAGGAGCTTTATGACCAAAAAACCTATAACACCCTGCAAATTCAAAATGCTGATTCGCCAAAAATCGATGGAAAACTCGAGGAGCCCGTTTGGGACTTAGTCGAATGGTCAGGTCATTTTATCGAACGTACACCTGATGAAAATTCACTCCCCTCTCAACCTACTTCATTTAAAATATTATACGATCAAAAATTCCTTTACGTTGCAATTAAAGCCTATGATAGTGTTCCTGAATTAATTGAACAACGCATGTCTCGACGTGACGGTTTCGAAGGTGACTTCGTAGAGGTGGTTTTTGCCAGCATAGGCGATAAAAGAACTGCATACAGCTTTACGACCACTGCTGCAGGTGTCAAAGGAGATGAATTTATCACCTTTGGCGATGGAGATGAAAGTTGGAACCCGATTTGGTATACCGCAAGTAGCATTGAAGATGACGGCTATATGGTTGAATCTAAAATTCCATTTTCACAGTTAAAATTTGGCGATGACCCTGAGCAATCTTGGGGTTTGCAGGTCAATCGAAGAATTTTTAGAGAAGATGAGGTCTCTGTTTGGGATCGAGTTCCTTTAGATGTAGGTGCTCCCATCGCAGAAATCGGCACCTTAAAAGGTCTTAAAAATATCATTCCACAAAAGCAGTTGGAAATACAACCCTTTGTGGTCGCACAAAATGATCGTTATCCAAGAGAAGAAGGAAATCCCTTTAAAACAGGTAATGATCAGATTACCAAATTCGGACTTGATGCGAAAATCGGTGTAACCAATGATTTAACCCTCGATCTTACTATTAATCCTGATTTTGGTCAAGTCGAAGCTGACCCTGGAGCGATTGCATTAGATGGTTTTCAGATTTTCTTTAGAGAACAGCGTCCTTTCTTTATCGAAAACAACAACATTTTTGATTACGGTTTTGCCGACGGCAACGACAATCTCTTTTACTCAAGACGCATCGGGCGAAGCCCTCAGGGATTTGTATCTAGACCTCCCGGAGCATACGTAAACACGCCCAACAACACGACTATTTTAGGTGCTGCTAAATTCTCAGGAAAAACCAAAGACGGCTTATCTATAGGAATCATTAACGCACTTACTGCAGAGATGAGTGCAGAAATTAGAACTGAAGACGAGCGAAGTTCTCAAGTGGTAGAACCACTCACCAACTATTCTGTGGTGCGTTTACAACAAGATTTGAACGAGCGACAATCTTTTGTTGGACTCATGTTAACCGGAACAAATCGTCAACTTCCAGAAAACTTGAATTATCTACACAAAAGCGCCTACTCTTATGGGGTTGATTTTGCCCACAGTTGGGATGATTTTAGCAAGTACCTGGTTGGAACCTTTGTGGGTAGCACAGTTAATGGAACTCCAGAGGCCATAACAAGAACACAGCGCAGTATTGTTCACTTATTTCAACGCAGCGATGCCTCACATGTTGAGGTCGATACTACCCTGACTAGACTTTCTGGTACTGGAGGACGCTTGGAGTTCGGCAAACAAGGCGGGAGTGCATGGACGTATCAAATGGGAACACGTTGGAGGTCTCCAGGCCTAGAAACCAATGACATTGGATTTTTGAGACAGGCAGATGACATTCGGCAGTACAACCGACTTAATTACAGAACTTTAAGGGCCAAGGATTGGTACAGAAACATCAATCTCAATTTTTCACAATTTACCGCCTTTGACTTTGAAGGCAATTTCAATCGCATACAATTTGACACCAGAACCTCTATTAATTTTAAAAATTTCTGGAGTGTGTCCTCAGGACTGTTTTACAAACCTCGAATCTTTACCAACACCCATTTAAGAGGAGGGCCTCGTTGGCGATTTAACCGAGAGATGGGAGGTTATCTGTTTTTTGAATCTGACTCAAGAAAACGCTTTAGACTGGGAGGTGGATACATTCGTTCTGTGGCCACAGAAAATCAATTCTCCTTCTTGAGATATCAATTAGGCTTTTCTTATCAGCCCACTGACAGACTCAATTTAGAACTAGAGGTGGAATACAATGAAAGACCGAGTCAAACTCAATATTTAACGGCTTTCAATTTTAATGAAAACGATAATTACCTACTAGCAGACATCAATAACAATCAACTCTCGACTGTATTGAGACTCAATTACAGTATTACTCCAAATATGAGTTTGCAATTTTACGGTGAACCATTCATAACCTCAGTAGATTACAAAAGATTTAATACAGTAAATAATCCTATCGCAAAGTCTTTAGATGATCGTATTAGTTATTTGTCCGATGCACAGGTGAACTTTGAAAATAATCGCTATTTAGTAGATTTCAATCAAGATCAAAATGTAGATTTGAGCTTTCAAAATCCAGACTTTACCTACTTTCAGTTTAGATCAAATTTGGTTTTTCGATGGGAATATATACCGGGCTCAGAACTCTTTTTGGTGTGGAATCGCGGAATCAGCAATTATGGAAGTCTAGCCCCTTCT
>Ga0066830_10000134_pt1 | contig 10942 bp, 17 predicted proteins | sample ETNtaG_20_FD_65499 | JGI IMG/M metagenome (GOLD analysis project Ga0066830, IMG submission 65499) | Marine microbial and viral communities from oxygen minimum zone, Eastern Pacific Ocean - ETNP201306PF45B | ecosystem: Environmental > Aquatic > Marine > Oceanic | place: Pacific Ocean: Eastern...
TTCATCACAGACAGCGAACTTGGCACATACAGACACGACAATAATATTATCATAAAAATTGATGTGGATGATTTTGATCCTTTACAAGCAGATTTGACTTATGAAATAATTGCTGGAGCATTGCCAACTGGATTGGGAATTGATTCTCAAACTGGAGAGATATACGGACAACTTCCGGCACAGGCGGCAGTATCAGTTGATTATGAATTTACAATAAGAGCAAAGAGAATTCCACAAACTGGTATCAGTGTTTATACTGATAAACAATTTAAATTAACATTGATTGGTGAAATTGATGTAGGTGTAACATTTACAACACCAAGCAATCTTGGATCTGTTACAGCAGGTATTCCGTCTCTTAAAAAATTAGAAGCAACCGCGGTAGTGGCAAATAGAGTATTAACGTACAAACTAACTGCTGGTGCTTTACCTACAGGATTAACATTATCATCGACAGGAAATATAATCGGAGTTCCAAGAATAAAAAACTATACAAACTTTGACACAAACGGAATAACATTTGATACCAACACAACATCAATTGATAGAGAGTTTAACTTCTCTGTTGAAGTAAGTGACCAATATAAAACAGTTGCAACAACAAGAGACTTTTCTTTAAAAATTGCTTTACCTCACGCAAACGATTATGGTAGTTTAGTCGGACACGGAACATCAGAAATTGACAAAAATATATTCTATCAAATTGCACAAGATCCTCAAATTAATAATTCAGATTATGTTTTTAGAGCAGAAGATCCAAACTTTGGATTACCAGAAACTCCACGAATGCTATTGGTAGCAGGTTTACAACCTAACACTCTATCAGCATTACAAGATCAAATTGCAAAAAATCACGAACCAAAGACATTATACTTTGGTGATTTAAAAACTGCTGTTGCCAAAGAAGATGGCAAAGTAAAATACGAAGTAGTTTATATTGAAATGAAAGACGATCTCGTTAATAATTCAGGCAAAGCAGTTTCGTCAGAGATAACTTTAAGATCTGATATCAATAAACCTTTATTAGGTCCTGTTGGCAGTGACGGAAGAATTACCGCTGATAGAGATGTATATGACATCACAACAGATTCAGGTTTGAGTTTTTCGGTATCAGGTTCTAAAGTAAGATATGCCAACCAACTAACGGCTGATTTGGATTATGTAAGTAAATTATATCCCAATGCTGTTGCCAATATGAGGTCACAGATGAAATCTCTAGGACAAAAAGAGTGGTTACATTTACCATTATGGATGAGAACAATCCAAGAAGGTGATGGAGCACCACTGGGTTATAAAATGGCCATAGTTGTTGCTTACTGTAATCCTGGACAATCAAATTTAGTCAAACAGAGAATTACTACAAAGTCTATTGATTTCAAAAAAATAACATTTACCATCGATAGATATGTTGTAGGACAAAGTTTAAACTCTCCTGCATCGTTTACTGGAGATGGCACTACAACATCATTCACAATGGATCATATTGTCAATGACGAAGACATCAAAATTACTATCGATGACGCCATTGTCTACAATGCAAGTGTAGATAATTTGAATCTATATTCTGGTAATAGCACATTTACGGTTGATGCAAGACCTTCATCTGGCGTAATGAATCGTGCTTATGAAGTGACTGCAGATAACAGTCAAGCACCTACATATCTCGGTGCTGATACTACAATAAGGTCCGCAGACCTAATAAATCCATTTACTTTGAGCCATGATTTAAACAACAAAAAAACTACGATCACGTTCAGCGAAGCACCAGCAGATAAAAGTATAATTTCTATTGATTACACAGGTGATAAATATCTAGTATTTAGAAGAAAAGGAATTTAATAATGGCAAGTAACATAGTACCAGGAAACATAGACGGCACTTTTCCAGTAGCAGGAAAGGATAATTCATCTCAAGGATTTAGAGATAATTTCTCTGCAACGAAAACAAACTTTACAAATGCAAAATCAGAAATTGAATCTTTGCAGAATAACTCGGTACAAACTAATCAAGCAAATAATTTCAATGACAATGTAATCAGTAGAGCTGTACTCAAAGACACAGCAGAAACAGTTTACGGTCACGGAACTACGGGTGGTGTAATTACTTTGAATCATGAAAATGGACACTACCAAACAATAACATCAAATGCGGCAATCACTTTAGGATTTTCTAAGTTTCCGGCTACTTCAACAGTAGGAAGAATCATTTTGGATATCACTTACGCATCAACGGCTCATACAATTACTATTCCAAGTGCTGTAAAAGTTGCTGACAATGTTTCAGGTGGTGACGGATCTTCAAACACAATAACAGCACCAAACACAGGAAGATATCTATACGAGTTTTTAACTCCTGATGCAGGAACAACTATTCTTATGCATCAAATAGGTAAGATGTACACATAGGAGGTACTAGATGTACTTTCATCCACTACAAGAAGAAATTAATAAACTGTCAGAGGAAGACCTATCTAACAGAATTCGTGAACTGACAAAGAAACTTACCAGTGCAAGACGATTCAGCAGAAATCCTGATACACAGATGCAACTACAAAAAGCTCTACAAACATATCAAACAGAACTGAAGGCTAGAAGATTAAAAGTTATGCAAGACAATATCAAGAAGGCCAGAGGTGAACCAGAGTTAGGCGACCTAATCAACATAGACTAATAACTACAAGTAATGACAAACTCATTTTCTTGGAAGACAAAATTCAAATCAATGATTATCGTTGATAGTGAAATTTTCCAAAATGAATACAACGTAAAAATTGCCATTAAGACAAACGTTGCTGATTTGAAAGAACAAAGCAGTTACTTCGAACGAATTAAAAGTTTGTACGAGTATGTTTTTTCAAATACAGTAACGGGTTGTCGCGATGATGCGTTATATCAAACATTGGTAAAAAAATCAAACAATAGATTTATAGAATTACCAACTCCTCCTTATGATCAAGTGATGGCGGCGGTATGTTTCTGTAAGTCGAATGCCGTGTTAGATGGAAAAATTACTGTGACCGAATTGGAATTGTCTAGTTACCAAGGTGATGGTATTTCATACTCGGTTGACAAAAACTCAAAAGCACTTACACTATTAGATGTAGATGATTGGTTTACAAAAAAATTTAGTAGTTTTGACCCATGGTGGTTAAGATCAGATACAGCAACTTATGATAGAGAAATGCCAAAAGGATTGTACACAGGACACTTCAGTTGGAACAATGCAACCAACATTATGGTTGACAAGGAACACGAAAACCATGCTAAAATATTTGAATTCAACCCAAAGGTTTTAGATGGCGGTAAGAGTAAAGACAAATAATTTCGGAGATTGCATTTACAACGAAGATGATGCGATTGAATTAATTTACAATAATCCAAACGTAGATATTTCAAAACTATACTTTGAAGACATAGATCAGTACGCCAATGCACTGAAGGAATTAGGAATAAATTTACCAAAAATAAGCAAAGTGCCAGAGAGAAATATAACAGGTAATGAATTTGATAAAGCAAACATTGAAAATTGGTATATGCCAAAAGAATATTATGATCTAGATGTAAAGCAGTTTCTTTTGGAAAAATGTCAAAGCGAGGAAGAACGAGATAGAGTGCTTATTGAATACAAATTATTTGAACGTAAAAAATTTGTCAAAGTATTGCAGTTTTTGATATACTTTATTAACACATTAAGAAAACACAACATAGTTTGGGGTGTTGGCAGAGGCTCTAGTGTGGCCAGTTTTTGTTTATTCTTGATAGGTGTACACAAGATCAACCCTATAGAATACAAAATAGATTATACCGAGTTTTTGAGATGATAAGTATATACACAACAGGAGATATAAAATGGTAAGACAACCACCTAGAAAAAAATTATACAGAACCATGCAAGGTAAAATGGTCGACATTGATAAACTACGAGCTATGAATGAGAATATTTCAGCAGTAGGAAATATGAGTGTTAATGCCAGAGGAGATGTGCTAGGAGCAGGTGGAGAAGTAGTAAAAACTAAAGAAGCAATAATGAAAGAATACTACGAAGCACCAAAAGGTAGAGTTCAAGACACTCCAGTTAAAAAAGTTGCTATGCCTCAACCAATTCCGCAAAAAGAAGTTGTTGAAACAAAAGTAATGAATCCAACTAAAAAACCACAACCTGTGGAAGGTATCAAACAAACTAAAAAAGTTGATGCTTTTAAACCAAAACCAGTGGCTCAACCAAAAAAAGAAGAGCCAAAATCAGGAATAGACGCCGCACTTGAAGGCATAGATTAATCCAAGACCTATTACATTTTAGTAAAAATAAAATTAAATAGTCTTAATGAACGATCTGACACTTACAGGTAACCGTTTGAATCCAAGCGGTCATTGGAAAAAAGTTTTAACTTGGCCATTGTACAATGGCGGAGTACCAACAGCAGATTTGATTCAGTTATTTGATCAAAATGGATATGACTTAACTGAACTTGAGCAACTATACGCAAAAGCAAATGTTAATCCAGGACAATCTCATAGATATCATAAAGCACTAAAACTAGATTGGTTTACGCAACCAGAGAAAACCACAGGTGCAATACTAAATCATTCACTGCTGTTCGAGAGAAAAGGATATACTGGTGCGGCCTTGGATCAGTTAACTGATTGGGCAAAGAAAAATAATTTAATCTATAAGTTGATCGCTATTAGACCCAAATGGGGATTAGACTTTTCAATAGATTATGTTGATACAGAAGGTAACGCATTTGAAATATTCCATTGGGAATTTGATGGTTTTGATTTTGGTGAAATAAATGCAAAGAAACAAGAAATTGAAAAACAGTTTGCATCTATAGATTGGGATGATGCTGGTAAAGAAATGTTAAAAGCGAAAGATCAATGGCATCACCTTGGATTCTTTGAACAATCAGATTGGAAATGTGATTTTTTTGGTATCGAAAAAGAACGTTTTAAAATGGTCATTTGGAATTGACAAACAAGTAAAAATCATATAGTATAATGTTATGAGCGATCTCAGTGTTATTGATACAAATAGAAAAGGCTTTGGCGGAGGCGGTTTCGTACACAAATACGAGGGCGGTCTTAAGCCATTAGGTAAAAGAATCATTGTAAAAAATATGCACTTTGGTGAACAAAAAACTAAAGGCGGCATTATTATTCTTGATGATGACGGCAAGGATAGAGGCATACATCCTAGATGGGCTCAAGTACACGCAGTAGGTCCTAAACAAGATGATGTCAACATCGGAGAGTGGATTCTCGTTGCTCATGGTAGATGGACAAGAACTTTTATTCTAAAAGAAGATGATGGCGAACACGAATGTCGTATGATAGACGAAGAAGATATCTTATTAGTATCAGAGACAGAGCCAGAGGCAAATTCTAAACAAGCCGGATACATAAACACTGGTGGTATGGAACAAATGAAATCACTACCAGGAAATGACTAGTAGGACACACATCTGTTACATCTGCAAAAAAACTTTTGAAAATGCAATATATTGGTATGACAGTTTACACGACACAAAATATGATAAAAGAATTATTAGACCTTTTTGTGGGCCACCTTGTGCTCATACATATAGAGATACAACAGACGTTAATGAATATCCACAACGAAGACCACTACCACACGGTCCAGAATGGCAAATAATAGACAACATAGATTTCATACAATATGAAACAGATTAAATTAAAAAGAATACAAGTACCAATAGACAAATTAGTCACGATGGCAGAGATGGGATTAGGTGTCGAACGTCCTTTGAACAAAGAAAAAAGAGGTTGGATAAACAAACTTAAAAAACAATCAGAACCATTTGATCCTATTCTAGTAACTCCCATAAAAGATTCAGGATATTATTTGCTGACTGACGGGTGGCACAGAGTACAGGCCGCAAAAGCAATGAAAGAAAAAGAGATTGAAGCACTCCCTTTGCCAGCAGATATTGGATTGAGTATGGCCAAGGTAAACAAAATATTACGAGATATAGATAGAGAGTATGGCTTTAAACTTAAATGTAGTGATATTGTTGGACAATGGGCCTTCTTTAAAGATTGACAATATACATATATCTGCTAAAATTATAGTATGCACAAACGTATAGGCTTCTGTTGTCAATGGTTCCATTACGATCAGACACTTAAGAAAAAACAATTAGAAGAAATTCAAAGACCATTCAACACAAAAGCAACCACTGTTCGTTGGCTTAATGAACACAAGGATCAAGCAGAAGAAAAACTTGATATGGTTGTTAAGCACAACATCGAATCACTGAAAAAACTTGTTGCAAAAGTAGGCACACTTCCACCTGAACGTAGAATGTGCAGACTAGGTTCACCTGTGTTGCCCATGGCAACGGAAAAAACGTGGCGTTATTATATTGACTCACCAGAGATTGTAAGTTATTGTGAGAAACATTTTGCAGAAGTAGGCGACCTTGCTCGTAAACTAGATGTAAAAGTATCTTTCCACCCTGGACAATTCACAGTACTTGCATCTGAAACTCCAGACATTGTGGAACGTAGCATAGACGAATTTGAATATCACGTTAATATGGCACGTTGGATGGGTTTTGGTAAATCTTTCCAAGATGGTTGCAAAATTAATGTACACATCTCAGGCAGACAAGGTCCAGAAGGTATTATAAAAGTATTGCCTAGACTATCACCAGAAGCAAGAAACTTGATTACAATCGAGAATGACGAGATGGGTCACGGTTTGGAAAAAAGTTTAGAATTGGAAAAACATCTTGCACTTGTTATGGACATACATCATCATTGGATAAGAGATGAAGAATATATTCAACCCAACGATGACAGAGTAAAACGTGTGATTGATAGTTGGCGTGGTGTAAGACCCACTATGCACTATTCTTATTCTAGAGATGAAGCACTTGCTCCTGCTGAGTTGGGCGACAAAATGCATACAGAGATGCATAATATCAAAGATCTAATTGCCAAAGGTTGCAAGAAACAAAAATTGAGAGCACACTCTGATATGTTACCAAACGCAAAGGTAAATGATTGGGCATTGTCATTTAATGAGCATTTCGACATACAAGTAGAAGCAAAAGCAAAGAATCTTGCCGCGGAACAATTATATAGACAACGTCAGTCAAATATCATATAATTGATACACTAACAGGAGATAATAATGAAAATACTTTGCGTATTATACGACGACCCTAAAGGCGGAATGCCTGAGAGTTATCCACTTACGGATCTCCCAAAGTTAGAGAAGTATCCAGATGGCATGACGCTACCATCACCAAAAGGAAGAGATTTCAATCCAGGTGATTTGCTAGGTTGTGTGTCGGGTGAACTAGGACTTAGAAAGTTCTTAGAAGACGCAGGACATGAACTTATTGTGACTTCTAGTAAAGATGGTGACGACTGCGAAGCCGACAAACACATTGTTGACGCTGACGTTGTTATATCACAACCTTTCTTTCCTTACTACCTAACAAGGGAAAAAATAGAAAAAGCAAAAAACCTTAAAATGGCTATCACGGCAGGTATCGGATCTGATCACGTGGATTTACAAGCGGCTATGGACAACAAAATTGATGTTGTTGAAGTAACTTATTGTAATTCAAGATCAGTTGCAGAGCATATTGTAATGATGATCGTTTCAATGGTCAGAGACTACCACAACCAACACAGAATAGTGAACGAAGGTGGTTGGAACATCGCTGACGCAGTACAAAGATCATATGACGTTGAAGGTATGCACATAGGTACAGTTGCGGCTGGACGTATTGGCTTAGATGCTTTGAGAAAAATGAAACCATTTGATGTACATCTACATTACTTTGATAGACACAGACTACCTGAAGCAGTTGAGCAAGAGTTAAATCTTACTTTCCATGAATCAGTAGAATCAATGGTTAAGGTTTGTGACGTTGTAACAATCAACTGTCCACTACACCCAGAAACAGAAAACTTATTTGATGCTGAAATGATAAGCAAGATGAAAAAAGGTGCTTACATTGTCAACACTGCGAGAGGCAAGATCTGTAACAGAGAAGCAATCGCTGACGCATTGAAAAGTGGACAACTATCTGGTTATGCAGGAGACGTTTGGTTCCCACAACCAGCACCGAATGATCACATTTGGAGATCAATGCCAAATCACGGTATGACACCACACACATCAGGAACATCACTATCAGCACAGACAAGATATGCTGACGGTGTCAGAGAGATACTAGAGTGTTTCTTTGACGGCACACCAATTAGGAACCAATACCTAATCGTGCAGAACGGTGAACTTGCTGGCATGGGTGCCCACAGTTACAGCAAAGGTACTGCAACAGGTGGATCCGAGGAAGCGGCGAACTACAAGAAATAATATAATAGGCTTTGTGATGACTAAAAAGGAACTTGAAGAACTCAACAAGAAAATTGACAAACTTCAGAACACCGTTGACAAACTCGCACAAAGCCTTTATAAACATATTAAGTTCATTGATTCAACATACGACGGATTGAAAAATCCAATTGAAGCGGCAAGGAAATGGTTACGTAAATGAAAGAGTACAAACTCGTCGTGAGGGTTGGTGACCTTATAGAAGTGGGCAGGTTCAGGAATGTATCTACCAAAATCAAAAAAATAGAGTTGGATGAAAACGGACAACCTGTTATAATAACAAGCAAGGGTGCTAAAAAGTTATTGAGTTGTAGGCTATCAAAACTACATCCAGGTAGCAAGTCGCCAAAACAAATACTAATGGAAAAACGTAAATGAAAGAACTTTGGGTAGAAAAATATAGACCAAAAACATTGAAGGAATATGTTGTCAGAGACGAAGCACAACGACAGCAAATCCAAACATGGATTGATGACAAAGCAATACCGCACTTGCTATTGAGTGGTGCACCAGGTGTGGGCAAGACCACACTGGCAAAAGTACTGTTCCAAGAACTAGAAGTCAGCAGTTATGACATACTGGAAATAAATGCTTCAAGAGAAAATTCAGTGGACACAGTTAGAGAGAAGATCAACAACTTTGTACAGATAATGCCATTCGGTGCATACAAATATGTGTTGCTGGATGAGGCAGATTACATGAGTCCAAATGGACAAGCGGCACTACGTGGTGTAATGGAAATGTATCACACATCAGCAAGATTTATTTTAACTTGCAATTATCCCAATAGAGTTATTCCAGCACTGCACAGCAGATGTCAAGGCTTCCACATGGAGACTATTGACAAGAACGAATTCACGGCAAGGACAGCAGAGATACTGATTGCTGAACAGATGGAACCAGACATAGATGTGTTAGACACATATGTGAAAGCATCTTATCCTGATCTAAGGAAATGTATCAACATGATACAACAGAATTGTAGGGATGGCAAACTGATGCCACCAGCATCGGGTGATTCGGGTCAGCAGGATTACAGACTGCAAATGGTCGATTTATTCAAACAGGGCAAGATACAAGAAGCAAGGAAACTTGTATGTGCTCAAGCAAGACCAGAAGAGTGTGAAGAGATATACAGATGGCTGTATGACAACTTAGAAATAATATCCAAAGACGAGGACGCACAGGACAAGGCTGTGTTAATAATCAAGCAGGGGTTGGTTGATCACTCTTTCGTTGCAGATCCAGAAATAAACCTAGCAAGTGTAATGATCAAATTAGCAAGGTTGTCAAATGGGCAGTAAACACAACAAGAAAAGATACATGATAGTGAAGTACAGCCTAAACATGAAAGGCACGTACGACGAGCTAGTGGAACTTTCAAAGAAAAGCATTGGACCAGGTAAGTTGGTACAATCTGGAGTGATCCTAGATCTTGTTGAAAAAGAAGTTTTGAAGTGTGAAGTACCCGGACAACCAAACCTGGTTGATCATATATCCTACGACACCCTATACAAACATTTCCATAAAGCCTATGGAAACATGTTAGATCAGTTTATAAAATAGCCTGACTGTACATACGTTTGAGCATGGCCAACTGGCTTGCTTTCCATAGTCTAGTAAGTACTCTCCGTCTTCTCCTGTCTTTTTGTTTCCGAATCTTAAGCCAATTTTGGTTCATTGCGTACAGTTTCACTCGCTTGTCGTACACGTTTTTTTTCCTCATCAGTTTCCATAATTTCCGTTGAAATAAAGGTCGCATTTGTAGGCTTTGATATAGCATAAGATTCCTCATAGGTTGTGTTTTGTTGTGATTTAATGTGTCTTTGTGTTTGACTCATATACAAATACTTACGATCAAATTTCCAGATTAAGTATGCATATTTTACAACACAGATATTTAGGATAAATAAGAACTATGCATGACGTCTTAGACATAATCAAAAACGTACAATCGTTATACGCCGTAGGACCCACTTTAACCAATTTGAAAGACTTCGAAAGAGTTATCGACGAGTTGGATGTCTATGTATTCAAAAATTGGGAAGACGGAGAATTACTATCAGGTCCTGTTGATTCAAGACATTTTGTTACGTGTTCATTCATGTGGCCAGCAGACAAGATGCCAGATCCAGCAGGCGGCAAGAGATTGCTAGACAAAGGATGCAAAGTATCATACAAAAAAGACGAATTACTGAAACCTAGGGAAATCAAAACACCAGCGGACTACAGACCAGGCACTACAAAAGGCAAAATTGACGCACATGATATCTGGGTTGTAGAAATTAAAATGCCAAAATCTTTGATAGGAAACATGAAGCACGGTCAAGATGAAATCGAAACGCAGGACAAGCCTGCAGATTTAGGTAACACAGATGAAATTATTTAATGAAGGCTTAAAAGCCGGAGATCTAGAAGGTGTTGTCAGCAACAGATTCTCCGTAGATCAATTTAAATCTAAAATGGGCGAAGACAAGAATATTTTGGTTCTTGGATTTACAGTAGACGGATCCGCGCCAGCAAAAGATCTCGAACGTTTCGCAGAAGTAGGTTACAAAAGTGTCCTTGACGC
>Ga0066830_10000136_pt1 | contig 10847 bp, 10 predicted proteins | sample ETNtaG_20_FD_65499 | JGI IMG/M metagenome (GOLD analysis project Ga0066830, IMG submission 65499) | Marine microbial and viral communities from oxygen minimum zone, Eastern Pacific Ocean - ETNP201306PF45B | ecosystem: Environmental > Aquatic > Marine > Oceanic | place: Pacific Ocean: Eastern...
GCAAATGAAGCGTACTTTTTTAGTCACCAACCGTCATCTCGACAAAAAACTAGTATTATTTCTATACTTCATTCAGCAGACTTCCTTGCTTCCAAGGTAGAATATGATATTTGGAAGAGAAATGGTGGTTCAACCGACAATAAAACAAAAAAATCACAATCTTCCACAGGAAAACGTGTAAATTCCTCACCTGGATTACAGAATATGTTAAAAAATCTATAAAATGTTGGTATTATCAATAATTTTAGGTATATTATTAATAGCATCAGTGATTGCTTTACGTAATCTACTGGTGAAAGTAGAAAAATATGAGGATGTTGTACAAGATCAAGTACAATATCTACAGAATATATCAAAAACAGTAACCGAAGCACAAAAACACTTGCAGAATCTAGATGAACGAGGGGTCTTTCAGTCAGATGATGAGGTTGGTTTCTTTTTCGAGCAGCTAAAAGCAGTTCAAGAAGAGCTAAACCGGTATATGCTCCCAGAAAACTATGGCAAGAAAGAAAGCGAGTAGTAATTACTTTACAAAAGAAACAGAAGAATATATAGTAAAGTTTAATAACTCAGACGATACAGAATATAAAAATAAGATCTTTACAGATCATATATATTTTCCATTTTACAAGCTAGCAGAAAACATTATACATACTTTTAAGTTCTATTACACCGATGTAGAAAAAATAGAAGACTTAAAACATGAAGTTGTTACGATGTTGATGTCAGAAAAGATAGATAAGTTTGATCCAACCAACGGAGCTAAAGCTTATTCTTATTTTGGTACGATAGTCAAGCGATGGCTTATAAATTACAACAATAAAAACTATAAAAAGCTTAAACAGATAGGTTCATTTGACGATATTGAAGATTCTTACGAGGTAGACTCAGATATCCGTTCTAAAAATGCAGTATCTTTATCAGATTTCTTAGATGAATGGATATCCGAAGCATATAAAGACCTGGAAGTTCTTTTTCCTAAAGATTCCGACCAAGAAGTTGCAGATGCTGTACTTACAGTCTTTAAAACACGGTATGATCTTGATATTTTTAAGAAAAAAGCACTGTATATCTATATTCGAGAGATGACAGAGTGTGAAACTCCACATTTAACACGGGTAATATCGGTTTTGAAGGAGGATTTCTACTCAAAATACAGAATTTTAAGCGAACAAGGGCTAATTTACAATAAGCCATTATAGTCTATTTATAATAAAAAAGACTATGAGTTTAGATAAAACTATATTCAGAGACAAGACTTTATCTGATATTTTCGGTGAAATCTACGATAACTCTACGGCAACCCGTGCTCAAGTAAGAGGTTTAATAGGAGAACTTAAGCCTTTGATAGAAAATATTGGGGATGCTACATTAATTGTACCTATGATCAAAGAATATATGGAGATAGGTGTAAAAAATGACGAGCATCTCATTAAATTAGCAACCGTTATACAGAGAATCGAAGCAATTCAAGCAAAAGGCGGTGACGGAGAGATGTTTGACTTCTCTGAACTACAAGATTTACTTGAAGAATCAGAAGCAACTGCAGAAAACGTAGACGAAATACAAAAAGATCAAGATTCTGAACAGGAATTATAATGAATTACTCTTATAATCTATTTTCTAACGCTCCTGTTAATATAAACACAGGTAAAAAAGGAGGAGGCAGCGGTAATACCGTACTACCGGCCCGTGTTATTGATGTAATCTTAGATGATACTCATCCGGAGTGGAATAAATTAGGTAAATCTGAAGCAATCGGTGCAATAAAGTATAGATTACTTACAAAAGATATAGAAGAAGAGGATTCAACAGCACTTCCTGTAGCATTTCCACTTGTAAATGACTTTAAAAAGCTACCTCTTAAGAATGAGATAGTACTTTTAATGACCGCTCCAGGAAATGAACTAGATGGAACTAATTTAAACGCTAAAACATACTACAACACTGTAGTAAATCTGTGGAATCATCCAAACCATGGCGGTTTTCCTAACGATACAGATAGTGAATTAGATTTAGGTAACGATATTGATGAGTTAACCGATGTAAATCCATTACAACCATTCCCCGGTGATATAATAATGGACGGTAGACAAGGACAGTCTATTAGGTTAGGAGGTTTTCCTTCACCTAAAAACATTTTAACCGACCGAACTAACAACGGTAAACCTTTTACAATATTAAGTAATGGCCAAAAAGATGCAAATGATTCTTTTAATCCCATAATCGAGGATATAAACGATGATGCTTCTTCTATATACCTAGTTTCAGACCATCAAGTACCTTTAGAGCAGGTAAGAGATAAAACAGATTCTTACGGGTTTAATCAAAGACCTCCAAAAGCAGACGAATATAAAGGTTCTCAAGTGCTGGTAAACGGTGGTAGGTTATATTTTAATGCAAAAGATGAAGGAATATTCCTTAATGCTAATGAATATTTAGAATTGCAAAGTAATCTTGTGAATATTGATGCTGTTGAAGAGCTTTCTTTAGATGCAGCACTAATACACTTAGGTGAAAAAGTTGCAAATGCTCCTCAATCTTTTAAAGAGCCTATACTACTTGGACACCAAACAGCAGCTTTACTTAATACATTAATTGGGATAATTCAAAGTATGGCAAGAAGTATGAAAGCTGCTACTACTTCTGACGGTAAAAAAGTACCAAGCATTAACAAAAGAGGAGCAGCAGCTAATAAAGCATTGAGAAGACTTAAAAAAGATGTTAGTCCTTTCGGAACTTCTCCATTAAAGTCTAAAAAAGTATTTACCGAATAATGAGATATAGAATTAAACCATCAAATTTATCCGGGATTATCGCTGTACAGCTAGGTGATATAGAAGCTGATGTGCGAGGTAGAATACAAGATGAAGTACGTAGACTTACTGTACAGTTTGCAAACGAATGTCCTTCTCCTGCAGCACTTACCCGAATAATTGGTATACAGAATAATCTAGCTACCAGGATAAACGGATTTGAAGGTAGAATAAGACCATTCCGTAGAATGGTAACAAGATTAGAAAGTTCTTTTCGTGTAGCTATTAATGTAATAAAAATATTAAAACTTATACCTATACCAACAGCACAAGGTACTCCTCCTACTGGTGCAACTTCTGATGTCGGAGGTTTTCTATTTGCTTTACCTATAAAAATTACAAATAAATACGCAGATCTACTACGACTGGCAAGTGAACTAGCAGCTTCTATTGAAGATGATATAAATGCTTGTAATAGTTTATTAGAAGAAACTGAATTCGATTTGGTAAGTTTAAAAAATGATTTAGAAATACTAAACCCATCGATAGAAGAATGTACTAGAAATCAAGGACTATCCGCAGAGCAGTTAAAACAGATCAGAGAAGCAGCAGAAGGAACTAACAAAACCGGTACTGCCGGCACTAACACAGATGTACCGTTTAGAAGTACAAACGGAAAAGATTATACTCTATCTGTAGTAACTGACTCAAATTCACCTTCTATCGCTCCTAGACGATACGCTATTGCAAAAGATCAGATAGGAGTTGTTGTATTACGAGGTCCGTCTTCCTTTGCTTCTTCCACAGAAGTATTAATACAAGAATTAAAATTTAGAATAGATAATCAACTTCCATAACACAACTATTTATATATATGAAACTCGATCAATTAAGAAAAATCATACGAGAAGAGGTTAAAGCAGCTGTTAAGGAGGAGTTACAGGATATGCTTACAGAAGCAGTTCGTGTTGCCAGCCAACCCACAGCCAACCAAGGTGTCCAGAAATTTGAAGCACCAGCTAAAATTCAAGAGGTTCAAAAACCTAAACCAACATCATCAGACCCTATCATGGAGATGCTAAATCAAACAAAAGCATCTATGACAAATGAAGAATATAAACAAGTATTCAACGGTACGTCTGATATGGTTCAAAAACCAAACTTTGCCTCTATGATGGCATCTAATATGGGAATGGTAGACTCAGGTAGACCAGCACCAGGTTTAGATATATCTCAATTTGATTTTGTAAAAAAAGCAGGAGAAGTATATAAAGCTTCTGTTGAAAAAGATAAACAAAAATACGGAGTAGCATAACATGCCTTTCGAAGTAAAAAAAATAGATCCGTTAGATTTACAACCCCGCAAAGGAGTTGGAGTATCTCTCCCCTTTACAGGACCGGGTGTGTTTAATACTACTTACGAAACAAAAGATGCTATTAAAACTAATATGATTAATTTCTTTTTAACCGGAACAGGAGAAAGATTTTTGAATCCAACTTTTGGAAGCGGTTTGAGAAATTTACTATTTGATCAACTAACACAAGATAAGATAGATCAAATAAAAGATATAATACAGGAAGGCTTGAGTGTATACTTTCCTAGAGTTGTAACTACAGATATGCAATTGAATGCTAGCCCGGATACTAATTCAGTCTACTTTACAATGGCATACAAAATATCTGAAACAAATATAGAAGATTCACTGGTAATAAATTTTGAACAGTAATGGCTCAGGAAAGAGATATAAAATACATCAATAGAGAGTTTACAGATTTTAAGGATCAGCTGGTAGAGTATGCCAAGAATTATTTTCCTGATACATACAACGACTTCTCTCCGACTTCTCCTGGAACAATGTTTATCGAGATGGCAGCATATGTTGGGGATGTTCTTTCTTTCTATCAAGATACACAGCTACAGGAAACATTCCTACAACACGCTAAAGATCCTGCTAACCTCTACACTATGGCTTACATGATGGGATATAAACCCAAAGTAACCACCATATCAGAAGTAGAGTTAAATGTTAGCCATAAAGTACCAGCCACAGTTACATTTAATCCAGATTTTTCAAAAGCATTGACTATAGATGCTAACGCTGTATTAGGAGCTTCTGTAAATGCCGAAATAGACTTTATAATTGATAAGAAGATAGACTTTAGTGTATCTTCCTCATATGACCCTACAGATGTTAGAATTGCAAGTATAGACGCTAATGGCGATCCTTCTGAATATACTTTAACTAAAAAATTAAAAGCATTCTCTGGGACGGTAAAAACCACTACAGAGACAATAGGAGCAGCAGAGCAATTTAAGACTATAACCTTAGATGACGATAAGATAATTCAAATCTTAGACATAACAGATGGGGATGGTAATATATATCATGAAGTTCCATTTTTAGGTCAAGATACTGTATTTGAAGAAGAAACTAACGGAGATGGGGATGGGGATGTAGTGCCATTTCTCATTAAACTTACAAAGGTTAGTAGGAGATTTACTACCCGATTTAATTCTGCCGGTCAACTATTAATTCAATTTGGTGCCGGTATAACCGGACAAGACGATACCTCTTTCTTACCAGACCCTACAAACGTAGGATTAGGAACAAATCAAGGGCTATCAAGAATTGATTATAACTACGATCCAGCTAACTTTCTTTATTCTTCTGCTTACGGTACAGCTCCTTCCAACACAACTTTGACCATACGTTACTTAGTAGGCGGAGGGGTAGAAGCAAATGTACCAGCAAACACTATAGTAAATCAAAAAACAGTTAATGCTACCGGTGATGCAGATATTATAGAAACACTTGCATTTACAAATCTAGCACCAGCAACCGGAGGTAGAGACGGTGACACAGTAGAAGAGTTAAGAGAGAATTCAAGACGAGCTTTTGCCGAGCAAGGTAGAGCGGTTACCTTACAGGATTATTCTTTTAGAGCTTTAACTCTTCCTCCTAGATTTGGTTCAATTGCTAAAGCTTATGTTACTCAAGATCAGCTTGTAAGCAGGAACTCAGCTACAGACAACATTATAGATTCAAATCCTCTGGCTTTATCTATGTATGTTTTAGCATATAACGGAAGCAAGCAAGTGGTAACAGCTACGCAAAATTTAAAAAACAACCTTAGACAGTATATCTCACAATATAAAATGATAACAGATGCTATTTCAATTAAAGATGCATTTGTTGTAAATATCGGAGTTAATTTTGAAATTATTATCAGACCTAACTACAACGGTAGAGATGTACTTTTAAACTGTACGAACGAATTAAAAGACTTCTTTGATATTGCAAAGTGGTCTATCAACCAACCTATCAACCTTTCTCTAATCTATACTTTATTAGATAGAGTAAAAGGAGTACAAACGGTTGAAAGTATTGAAGTAGTAAACAAACAGGGTGGTAACTATTCAAGGTATGCATATGATGTAAAAGGTGCTACAAAAAAGAATGTAGTATATCCTTCATACGATCCTATGATATTTGAAGTTAAGTTTCCAAATAGTGATATTAAAGGTAGAATAACAACATTGTAATGGCAGTATATAGAATTTTTCCTGAAAAAGATACTTTTATTTTTTCCGAAGTTCCTTTAGGTAACGCCGGTAAAGATGAGATATTAGAACTTGGCGGTTATCCAAATACTTCTGAAATCGGACAAACCAGCCGTATTCTAATGCAATTTTCAGACACAGATATAGACAATGTTATTAACAATGAGATAGGAAATACAGATTTTAGCTCAAGTATCCATTTATATTTAGCTGAAGCATCAGAATTACCCGTTGAATATACGATATACGGCTATCCCGTCTATATCAATTCAATTAACTGGGATAACGGTACGGGTAAATTTGGAGATCTTCCAACTAATAAAACAGGTACAAGCTGGACTAATATTTCTGCTAACGAACTAAATGCATGGCCTACCGGACCACATCCTGCTGGAGTAACAGCTTCTTTTGGTGCAACAGAAGGAGGAGGTAACTGGTATACTGCATCTAATGGAGAAAACGTAGAAGCTTCTCAAACTCACGGACTAACCTCAACACACGATCTAACCCTTAATGTAACAACAGCTGTAAAGCAGATATATAACGATACTTTATCAAATAAAGGGTTTATCTTAAAGTTACAAGATAGCTTAGAAAACTATACATCAGCTTCTATTAGGTTAAAATATTTTGGAGGAGATACAAATACAATCTACCCTCCATTCCTAGAATTTAAATGGGATGATAGTGCATATAATACCGGTAGCCTGTCTTTACTTTCTACCGACCAGGCAACTATCGATATAAAAAATAACGTTGGAAAATATGCCGATAGCGGTAAAAAGAGATTTAGAATTATCTCTAGACCTAAATTTCCAACTCGTGCATTTCAAACATCTTCTGTGTACACAACAGATTATGCTCTACCTTCTGGTTCATACTGGGGGTTAAGAGATGAGAATACAGAAGAGATGATTGTAGACTTTGATACAGAATTTACAAAAATATCTTGCGATAGCAATGGACCTTTCTTCGATGTTTATATGGGAGGCTTGCAACCAGAAAGATATTATCGTATATTAATTAAAACCGAATTAGATGGTAGCACAGTTATCATCGACAATAAAAATATATTTAAGATAGTAAGAAATGGCTAACAACTTACAAGTTAAAAAAAGAGTTTTTGATCAGAGCCAGTTCGACAAGGTAATTGATAGAGAGTTTAAAACTTTCAAAAAAGCAGAACCTGCCGTCGATCCTGACACTGTAGAGGAATTCTTTAGATTGTACGAAAAGCTTTACTATATTATTCCAACAGAAGGAGAAGAAGATTCTCATCAGTTTTTAATTCAAGAGAGTTCAAAGCTAGTTGATTATGAAAAAACCAATGAAGAAATTCAACCCCTACTGGATGAAATAACCCAGCTCAGATTGCAACTTGTAGAAGCTAACTCTACTATAAGTGATTTAGAATCAGAAATAGCTCAGAATGGCGGATAATAAATACACAGTCAACCCAGCTTCGGTACAGGATATAGCCCAGTACGAAAGATACGCTACAGAAGATGTCAATCTAATTGAATCTTTTGAGATTAATTCTGCTTTTAATACACAGAAACATGTAGCCGAGCTTCATATATACACTACCGGTAATACTCTTTTAAGATCTATTACCAACTACCTTAACTATAAAGTAGAACTCGGCTCAGGAGGTAGTACAGAAGGTTCAACATCTATATCCTTAGATCCTCAGCAAGATGCGATTGTGTATGGATATGAAAACGGTGGTGTAAAGTTACTTTATATATTCTTCAATAATTTATTTTCTGATTTAAAGCTGGGTTCTAAGCTGTACGTTAAAGAGATATCAAACGATAGAACAGAGTTAAAGCTTAGTTCTACCGGTATTCAAAACGAAGATCTTAAAAAGTACGCACTAGCAGTTAAAGACAGGATAAATGACACTTCATATTTCTCAGAGTTTAGATTAAACTTTGGAAACAACGATCTCTTTATAGGTATCAATATAGACTATAATGACGATGAGAATGCGGTTACTATTAAACTATATGAGCCTTTACCTATAAACTTTACTGTTAAGTCTACTTTAGATTTAGTAGAATTTGTATCTAATCCTTTAGCGTACGAAGTTGAAGCAGAATTTATACCAGATTCTCCTAGAGTACCAAGATTAAGAGAAGCAAACTTTAATATAGATCTTGATGATAATACAGCAGTTCCATCACAATACTTTAGTTATGATGAACTGTTTAGCTTTTCAGTTGATAATAGTAACTATCAAGTACTATCCCTTTTTAATGAAAGAGGAGCTGAAATATCAATAGACCACACAGACTATTCAGACTTTATTCACTTTTCTTCTGCCGAAGAGAGGTTAATAAACTTTAAGTATAAGTTAGATCTTATAAAGAATTACGAAACCAGTATTTCAAATGTAACATCAACACAAGGCTCTAGCGGTATTACAAATAATACTACTTATTATGAAACTCTAATTAAAGGTGTTGTAGATAATTTTGATCATTACGAAAGATATCTATATTTTGAAAGCGGTTCATATGCATGGCCTAAATCAAATCAAAATAAGCCATATGTAAATCAAGGTTCTTCAACTTCTGAAGCTATAACTTGGTTTGCAAATCAAAGAACCACAGCCAATAATTACGATGTATCTAACTTTAATGCTTTAACAAATACTATTCCGGCATTTATTCGTGAAGATGATAATAATGCACAGTATGTACTATTTGTTCAAATGCTAGCACAGCACTTCGATAATTTATATGTATACGCTAAAGCAGTATCGGATAAATACGATGCAGATAATAGAATAAATGTTGGTGTATCAAGAGATTTAGTCGAAGATGCTATAAAAAGTTTAGGAGTAAAACTATATAATTCTTCAAAATCTCTAGAGGACCTCTTTAAGTATTTTGTAGGAGAATTTCAACTAGATACCGGAGAGGTAGTAAACACAGATGTGCAAGCCGGTCAGTTAATAAGCGGGGGAACAACAGTAGAAGGTCCAAATGAAGGATTTGAAGTTACGTTTACTGATGCTCAACAAAGTGTTTACTATCCGGCATTTTTTAGTTTATTCCAACCTCTTTTATTATCGTTTTTAAGTTCAAATATAGAATACTCTTCCGGTTTTGATAACAATTACTTTAGCTATAATCATGGAGGAGAAGTATATATAACTATCACAGACGGTTCTGATAATTCTTACGGTCCTTTTAGATATATTATAGATGAAATAGGCACAGGTAATAATCCGATTTTTAATAATCAACCCGGAACTATAAATCCAAGTCCTACCGCTTTGTATATTAATCCAACTGATGCAGACGGAAATGATCACTCAAGTGATTTTGAACCTTTACATCAACAGACAGGTATAGATGTATTGATTGAGGATAAAAAAATAACCGAAAGTGACCCAGTAGTAAAACCGTACCAACCAACCTCAGAGGATATATACCAAAAGAGTATATATAAAAGAATATATCATAACCTTCCTTTTCTTTTAAAAACAAAAGGAACCCAGAGAGGCTTACGAGCTTTGATTAACTGTTTCGGTATACCGGGGAGTATATTGAAAATTAAAACATACGGAGGTAGAGATACTTCTGAAAGACCATTTTTTGGTGATGGGCAATCACATACTGTATCTAATCAAAAAATAAGAACAGATAATACAGGGTCGATTGTAGAAGGAGATGCTCTATCAAGGTATACGTCTATTGTTAAAACAGATGATTCATATAATCAAGATCTTCATAATGTAGAGGTAGGATTTTCACCTTCCGACAATTTAGATTCTTTGATTATAAGTACTCTAAGTTCAGACTTTACAATCGATGATTACATAGGTGATCCAAGAGATTTAACTTTAGATAGCTACACCGATCTTTTAGGTGTAGTTAAGACAGCTCTAGCAGATGTTACCGAAAGGTATGATATAAAAGATTTTGTAAGATTAATCAAATTCTTTGATAATGTAATCTTTAAGATGATAAAAGATTTTGTACCTGCAAGATCTACCACAGATACAGGTATTATAATCAAACCGCATCTTTTAGATAAATCTAAAGCAAAATCGGTAATAGCTTCTGCAACACAACCGGAATATAGCGGTTCAATAGATACAGCTTTTATAAGCGGGTCTAACCCAGGTTCATACAAATCTTCTGCATCTGGCTCTTTAAGATTTGATAATCAACAAGCTAGAGATAGAGCTAATGCACTATTAGGAACACCAGGAGAAAGTTCAACTAGAAGGATTGGTGAATACATCAAAATAATTAAAACTCCTACTTCTAATATAGGTTTTAAAAGCTGGAAAGGATTCACCGATCACGGTCAAGACGAAGCAAAAATTGACGGGGAATTAGCATACAGTACAATATCTATTACAAACGGTGAATTAAATGATGAAAATAAACTTAAGCAGATAAAATATCCTGCTATAGATTATGATGTATTAGTATTTTTAAATCCTCCTGAAGGAATATGTTATGCAACAGATGATAATGAAGTTAAAGTCATAGGAGGATTTACAGGTCAAA
>Ga0066830_10000143_pt1 | contig 10370 bp, 9 predicted proteins | sample ETNtaG_20_FD_65499 | JGI IMG/M metagenome (GOLD analysis project Ga0066830, IMG submission 65499) | Marine microbial and viral communities from oxygen minimum zone, Eastern Pacific Ocean - ETNP201306PF45B | ecosystem: Environmental > Aquatic > Marine > Oceanic | place: Pacific Ocean: Eastern...
TCTTGATATAGTCTAATATGATTTGTACCAAACTGAGTATCATTAACACTGAACAAAGTACCACCAGAACCCACAGATTGATTAATCTGGTCAGGGTATACCCAAGTGTCTATTGTAAACACTCCATTAGTTTCTGCGAGATGGTCTTCATAAAATGATGGAAAGATTAGATAACCATTATCAAACTGTGCAGAGCGATTGCCCCATTTTGGCCCATCTGTCGGATTAATGTTTTGTCCATTTGCCCTAAAACTGGTTTGATGAAATTTTCTATCAATAAATCCACTACCATTTGGATGTACATCCTCGAAATCTACAAAAAGAAGTGTGTCATCCCACTTGTAATCAGTATTGGAAACTGTTACCTTTAAATCTCTTGAGTATGCATCACTATAATCCACATTTGGATCGCCAGTTAAATCATAGTAAAATGTTGGAGATGTTTCATCTTGCACAAAATTAACATCTTGTGTTTCAGAAACAAACGGCGAAACAGCTGTTACATGTGCAACTGCACCAGAACCATTAGAAAAAGATTCTATATCAATAATTTCACCACTGACATAGTTATCGCCAGATTCTATGATATCTACTTTAGTTACTGGGCCACTAGTCGTGTCAGAAATCTTTGCTGAAAATCCTACACCATCACCAGAATCTGTTATATACGAGTTTAGGTAAATATTATTTGGATAATTTGAACCAGCATTTACAATATCAAACCCAACAATACAATCATATAAAGTCTCTGTAATTGTAACACCATTATCCATTAAGATTTCTACATCTTCGCGCGAAGAAAAGTCACCAAATATATTTGAAATAAAATATTCTCTTACTGGTGTAGAACCAACTGTATAATCAGTCATTCTTTCAATGGTTGCAGTAGCCCCACTAGTTTTCCCAAGAATACGAATTGGGTCTTTTATGGTTTTATTACTAGGTACAGTTTTTACACTTCTTTCATTGACCCATGTATTATCACTGAGTTTAAATAGATTATCTTTTGGATAATATAAATCAATATCTTCATTAAATATCGATCTGAATAAAAACTCATAAGAACTTTCAGAACCCTTTGATTGATAAAATTCTTTCATCAACTTTAAAAAATGTTTTTTATTTGAATAACGGTTCTTTTTTATTTCTTTGTTTATAAAAGATTGAGTTACACCAGATTGTTTTCTTAATACATATGCAACAACTATAACAACACCATCTGTGGGTGACTTTAATGCATTAGTATTAGAATCTATAAACTGTATTGTTTTATCATTAATAACGTAATGAGTACCTTCAGTTAATAAAGTATAATCTGTAGGAAATGTTAAATTATCTTGAATATCAACAAGACCACTACTAGTACGTGTAATAGTACTTTCATCTGCAAATGGATTTGCTGGATTGGAATATACTTTCAATTCTGAAACAGAAATGTCCAAATCTCTTTCTACGTAATATGATGGGCCATAGTACGATAAAGAAAACGATGCATTAACTCCACCAGACAAGAAATTATCATACTCAACATATTCCAAGTTACTAAAAGAAGATTTTCCAACATTAAGTGCGGATCTTAATTCTTCATCTAATTCTGCTCTAGTTTTTATTTTTGAAAACTGTGGAAATGCACTAGCAAGTACATTTTGATATTCATCAACAAAAATATCAAGAGTTTCATCTAAATCACTAAAACTTTCAAGTTTACCACCAACTGCGTTTGGATTATTATTACTCTCTAACCACTTGTAGTAAAGTTCTACAAAGTTGATAAACTGTTCGTAATCGCCGTCTTGTTGAAGATAGAATGGTATTCTGTCTCTAACAGATGCTGATATCTTTCTGTTTAAATTGCGATCAGGCATTATTCGTCCTAGCTATTTCTAATAATTCTGACATTCTGTGTTGTTATATCATAATTGTTATTATAGTTATCACTATCTTCTTCAACTGTAACATTCACATCTTCTGGCTCTATTAAAAGTACTTGATTTCTACGTGGGAAAATATCTAATCCAACGGTTTCCAATTCAATCCTAAATACTTCTAATGAGCCTTCAACAGCAGTTATACTCACAGGATCAATATTTATTGTACCAGTTTTATAATCAACTTTACCAGTGATAAATGTAGAATAAATCTTTTTATCATTTACATCAAAACTATAAAACTTTAAATTACCATCATAATTTGTAGTTTCTTCGATATAATATATTTTCGTATCACCAGAAACTTGAATACCAACTGACTTAATACTACCTTTTTTAATTTCATTATTAAAATTAAATACGTAAAAGGCACTTGTATCAAATGCAACTCTCTGCTCATTAATTAATCCAACTGTTGTTGTGTTATTTGTTATTGATTGATCTAAAGTGTCAATCCAGTTTACAAAATTAGAATATCTAAAGTAATCATTAAAATCATCTAGATATTTTGTACTAAATCCTACAATACCTTGTATCGCAAGAGTTTTAATATCTGCCGCAGAAAGAGATGTAGTTTCATTATCAAATTTAACAGTACTTGTAACTTTTAACTTGGTATATTCTGGGTCAACAATTTCTGGTTCGATTGAAAGAATAGAATAATCTTTTTTAAGAGTATCTTTAATTGATTGTTTTGTATATTCGGAAAGAAAGTAACCATGATCTGGCCTAATTGCAACATAAACCCTACCATATGTTTTTGGAATATTATCTTCGCCGCCCCAAATACTCATTGACTGTGTTGACGGATATATCTGTGGAATGATTGCCTTATAATCATTTACAGTCACAGCTCGTTTTTGTCCACCAAATGTTCTTGGTGCATTAAATTTAATGGACTCAATATCTTCTGCATCCGCACCACCTTGTGCCTTTGATTTGACTGTAATACTAGTTACTTCATAATCATCTAGTGCTGCCGCGGTTAAATTCACAATTTCATTTGCAACAGAACCATCTGTTTTAAGATAGTTGATTTCAATTAATTTACCATTCTCTACAGAGTTTCCTAAAACACCATCACCAAAGAAGATTTCATATTTACCGCCGCGAGACTCCTGTACAAAATATACATTACTATCTGGAGTAAGTTTCATATTATCTGTCGCAAGAACAAACTCCGTTTTTTCTGGTAATGTAGGATTATCATAGACAAAGACTGTAATTGTAGTAATATCAATATCATCGTTAGATAACAAATATCTTTGATTTGGATCTGCTGTATTTACAATGTAGTTTTCAGTAGTATATGTGCCTTGAATTAAAACTAAATCATTAACTTGAAATACATTAGTAAATGTACCGTTATCGTTTGATTGTGCCTTTACCTTTGATACGATTGTAGTTTCTTTTGGTCTAAATTTATATGTTTTTCCACTTTGTTTTGCTTTAAACTCATAATCTTTGTTCAATCTAAAAGTTTCAAAAACATTACTTGATGCCTTTTCTAACTTACCAACAAACTCTAAGTCAACTATCATTTCTGCAGCTTTACTTGATCTTGGAGTATAGTTTAACATTTTTGCCTTGGATACAACATTATCTCTGATTCTTGCCGTGTCCAAAAACATTTCATTGGAAATTGCATTCATGTAATACGCATTTATATGTGTATTAGTTGCAAGGATATCAATGAGAGTGTTTAATCCAGACGCAGTAAAATCGTAATCTTTAAATGCCTCTTGACTACTCATATAGTTTATGATGTTTTTCTTTATCTCATCAAAATCTAATTCTGTAACTTCTACTGTCTTTGCCATTTATCTTACTCTCTCTATGCTAAACTGCGTAGTTTGTTCTGCATCTGATCTTGGTACGGTATAATATATTTTTATGATTACCGTGTTTTCTTCGCGTAGTGGTCTAATTTTGATACGTAGGTTTTCAACTCTTGGTTCTTTAATTTTTATTGCCCTTTGTATCCTGTCCTCTATATTTATCACCGAAAAACTATCCAATGGCTCGAATATCATCTCCCAAATATTTCCACCAAACTCTGGGTCAAAAGGTCTTTCAAAATGATTTGTTAAGATTAAATTCTTTAGTGACTGATTAATTGCTGCAGCGTCTGATTTTACTCGCACATCATTTGTTATTTGATTTCTTTTAAATGTCAAATCAACATCAAGAAATTGATTTTGTTTTGACTTCAAGACACCAAGTCTATTCTCTAATGCAGTTTGTGACATTTTTCTTTCCTATGGATTTAAATCTATTTTCGGGGCTTTGATCGTGTGATTTCCACCAGAAGTAACATCAGTAGTCCCACCAACACCACTAGTGGATTTACCAGCAACGACAATATTATAATTACCATCAACCACAATTGTTAAGTTTCCTTTTACATGTAAATTTTTATTTCCCAACACTAACTCATATCCTTCACCAACAGTCTTATTTACTCTCTTACCGTCTGGATGATATTCTTCAAACGAACCTGATCTATGAAACGTATGAATTCTTTCGTTTCCTGGCGTGTCATCAATTTCAATTAAATGTCCTGATCTGGATTTAGTTGCATTGTTGTATGGATATTGCGCCGCATATGGAGATGCTGGTTCTGTAAATTTTGAGTTTGTAGTTAAGTCCTCTTTCTTTTCGTGTTCTTCAGTTTCTGGTTCTTCAACTAATCCAGACCTTTCTGGTAAATCAGACTTAGTTGACTGTGTTGCCTGAGAATTGTCAGTTGTAGATACATTTCCTACTGTGTTTGTGGAACCAGATTGTTGTATTGTTTGTTGACTTACTCGACTATCAGCTCTTTGTTCTCTTTGTTCTTCCGTTGTATCTGGTGAAAGTGCAGGGGATGGTAAATCCGTACCCCCCGATAAAAACATTGCTCTTTCTTCTTGTCTCCTAGTTGCTAATGCATCAATAGTTTTACCACTGGCCTTATTGTACAATAACATCTTACTCGCAATGGTTTCATTGTCTCTTGTGCCATTTGCGGTTAATGTATCTAATGCGCCGGGCCCAAGATTGTATGCAAATGAAGTTAGAGCATCTCTTTGTCTTTCATTCCAACTGTAACCATATTTTTTTTCTCTATCAAGTACATACCCTCTGTATTTCCCCATATTTTGCTCTAGTCTTCTTTCTGCCTCTGCTTCATCAATAACTTCGCCTGCGAAATTTGCCTTTGTACCATATCCAATTGAATGTTGTTTATGATCCCAATAAGATGTCGAACTATAACCCTCTTTCTTTTTCAAAAAAGAAACCAAATCTGCACTTGCTGCATCACTTGCAGCAACATCACTTAAAGGCGTAGGTTCTGCATTTTCAACAACACCAGTATTTGTTGTAGGCACACCAGCGGCTTTTTTATTAGAATAATCCTGTAATGTACTTGGTACTTCTCGTCCTCTGTTGTTTCTACTTTGTCCTTCGTTTGCACCCAACTTTCTGCCAGGCAGAGTTCCCCATATAATAGGATCTTGTCCACCATGACTGTCGCGGAAAAATCCCATAACCCAAGAACCAACCATTACACCAGTTGGAGACTGTCCAATACCACCAATGGATGCACTACTGATTGGCATTATAGGTGAGGCCCAAGGTAACTCCTCTACAGCAATATCATCATCATAATGTCCATAAATTCTTACACGAACTCGGCCTATTTGTAGTGGATCATTCTCTACATCCTCGACGACTCCTGTCCACCAGACAAAATCATCTTTTCCGGCAAAGTTTAACATAAACAAATCCTTTTTTTAGTATTTATAAATAGTTTAAGGGTTCAGTTCAATATTTCCATTAGAATCTATGGTAATCGTTGCGCCACCAAACATTTCTTTGGTAGCACCAACCTCTTCGGACATATTTCCACCAATTGTTATGTCCAAATCACCCTCTACGAGCCATTCACAATCTTTACCGACATGAATATATAAATCATCTTCAATAATTTGAAAATAATCTGCAACAATTCTATCAACAACATCACCGTTATGTTGATATTCTTGAAAAGACCCACCCACATGATAAGTCAGTATTCTCTCGTTGCCTGGGGTGTCATTTATTTCTTTATGATGTCCAGAACGACTACTAACAGTACCAGTACCGTCTGGATAAGTCCTATCATCCTGTGCAGAAGGTTCTGTCACTCTAGAATTTTCTTTGTACTCCGCAATAGTATCTGATCTATTTTCAGTATTAACTTTATTTACATCAGATTGATTTTCTTCACTACCACCAATGAGAGGTAATCCACCCTGCTCTCCATAAGTACCGGCACGTTCTTGTGTGATTCCATATATTGAACCCCAAACTACAGGGTCTTGTGCATTCTCACCATCTCTAAAAAATCCAACTACCCAAGAGCCAACAACAATACCTGTGGGAGATTGTCCAACACCATCAATGGATGCAGATGTTATAGGCATCATTGTCTGGGCCCAAGGTAAGGCCTCTGTAGGAATTTCACTCTTGTCATCAGTATGAATGCCATACATTCTAACCTTTATCCTACCAAGTTTTTCTGGATCCATTATATCTTCAACTGTGCCAGTCCACCACACGAAATCATCATAAATCATTAAAATGCTCCACTGGCATCAATATCATTTTGTGGATATCCACCGTTACTTTTTACTGGTTTAGGTTGTGGATATGGATCACCTTGCGAATCTCTAATACATTCGATATCTGAATAGTAACCATTTGATGGTTCAAATCTATGTTTAACTGCTGTTATCAACCATTTTCCTGATATCTTTGGATTTTCTTGCACTTCGTCTGTAAAGTTAAACTGTGGAAATTGTACATCGATTGTTTTGCCAGCATTTACTTGTGTATCACCAAAAACTGTTGCAGTCAATCTCATTTGATTAAGTAATTTTAATTGAGATTTTCTACGTAAAAATGTTTCTTCGTGATTATATGTCATTTCACTGTTTTCTGGTAACACAAAAAAGTTTGCAGTATTATATTGTCTACCTTGTCCACTAATATCAAATAAAGGATTTGAATCTACTTTATTAGTTTCCATATAACTGTCATATATGTTATATTCTATTTCTTCGGTTTGTCTGTTAATAATATCTACCTTGAGAGCTTTTGTTTTATACATCCCACCTAGAATTCCATCCAAAATATTAAAGTGTGATTGAAATTTAAAGTTTATCAAAACCTTATCTTCAGTATTTGCATCTAATGTTTGGTTTGATACACCATAAAGATATTCAATCTCTGGGGATGCAGACATTAAACTACTAACACTCTTAAATTGATATCCATTAACATTTTCCCAAAACAAGAAGTCGGCTGCAGGGCCAGTATATGCCTTTGATGCTAACCAATTTATTGCCTTAAAAGGAGACATTCCTGGCACAATAATTTTCTGTTGATCTTCACTACCTTGAATATCCAGTTGTTTTGGTGAACCTAATTCATTAAATAATTCTTGGACAATACCTGATGCAGAGTTTTCATAATATCTTGATATTCTGTTTTCATAATTTGCAAATTGTTCAAAAGTGATTAACTCTAGAGTAAATACGTTATTTAAATCTTTAAGTGAAAAGTCACTAATTTTATAGACATGCATTTCTAAATTAATAGGCTCTCTAGTTGAACCTGTGTGGTTAAAAGAAAGTCTTACCTTTTCCTGTCCTATAATCGGAAGTGCATCAATCAAATCTTGTGTTGTAGAAATTATTAATTTTGCAGTGATACAATTACCGTAGATATCTTCGTATATTTCACACCCAGCATAAACTGCTCGTAAATCTAAAACCTCTCCATTGTGAGATTCTATTTCAACTATATCTGCTTGATATTGACCAGCTCTAGTAATTCCTTGAGACATATTTTATCCTATCAAATCTTTATCATATTTTCAAATTCTTCAACAAAGTCATTCAAAGAATCATCTCTCAAAATTTTTATAACCCTATTTTTTTCATTCATGTCAAATTCCCATTCATAATACGTGTAACTATCAAACGAAGTTAATTGTGCATATGTAAGATCATTGAATGGTGGTGTTGCACCTTTTGCATCTTCTACTGGATTGTCAAAATTATCATTAAACCAGTTGTAAGTTAAATTATAAGTTTCTGTGTTTATTTTAAGTTCGTCATTTCTATATTCGTAAATACTTTTTGTGGCTTCTTCTTGACTACCATAAACACTATCGATATAATTAGAAAACTCTGATGTAGATTTTGGCCATTCAGTTTGAATATCTCTAAAATCGTTAAAAAACATAACTACCCACCAATAATTAGGATCGTTATAATACAATTCTGCAATTTTAAATGGGGTTTCTCCATCTTTTATTTCATACTCATAGTGAGTTGTTGGATCATTTGCATATTTGTCAACAACTTTTGTTGTTACAAATATATTTTTTGTTAATCTTGGTTCATTTTTTAAAGAAATATCATATTTGATATTTGGTAGTTTTTCAAATAATTTTGCACCCGACATGTTAGAATCCACCTTGCATTACATCTGTTTTTGTTACTTGCAGTAATTCTAGAAATGTTAAACTCATTTCAATATGTGCTGGAGTTCCATCATGGAAAATACCAAATGCACCATCGCCACCATAAGAAACTTGACAGGATGTTAAGACACATGGTTTGAATTTGTGTAGAGCTTGTCCCTGTCCACTAATCCAATATTCAATCATAAATGTATCTGGGACTTTATAGAAAAACATTGCAGTATCGATTTCTGGCATCATAGACCCACGAAACGATTGTACTATTTTTTTTACTGATTGAGATTCAGTATCATTTTTAGGTACAAATTTATATTGAAATTCAAATTGTCTAAACTGAGTACCTTCTAATAATTGATATTGTGCAGCATTTCCAGTGAGTCCAAGACTTTCTCTTGCAAGACCGTCTGACCCAGCAAGTGTGTCTAGAGCAGAAACGGCACCAGCAGATGCGAGGCCCCCAGCCGCAATACCAAGGTCTTTCATGAGTTGACCTTTCTCCATCCCACGTAAAGCTCCCATACCAAGTCTGCTCTCGTCTTGTTTATATGTTACCTCATGATTAACACTAATTTGTTCGGGAACATAAAGTTTTATATATGTATGTGTATTTCCACCATTACTGGATACACCAGAACCACCAGACTTTAAATGCTGGATTGGTTTGATTTCTGATATTCCAAATTTCATATAACTATGTAAATCTTCTGTGTTACCAACATCTGCCGGATATGACATTTCTGCATATCCATATTTTGTTGCATGTTTTTCCACCATATCGATGTGTGGGTTGCCCATTTGGTACTCTCCTAAATACTTCAACTCTATTTATAAAGGTTTTACATAATGCATAAAAGGTTTACCTATAAAGGGAAATACAAACCACAAAATCCCGAAAAATATAAAGGTAACTCTAATAATATAATCTACCGCTCAATGTGGGAGCGTAGATTTATGAAATATTGTGACACTAACCCATCAGTGATTGCATGGGCAAGTGAAGAATTAATCATACCTTATTTATCTCCCATAGACAAGAAGATTCACAGATACTATCCTGATTTTGTAGTAAGACTTTTAGACAAAGACAACAAAATAAAAACTATGGTAATAGAAGTAAAACCAAAAAAAGAAACAAAACCACCAAGAAAGAAACAAAAGAAAACATTCAAGTATCTTGAAGAAGTAAGAGTCTGGGGAATAAATGATGCAAAATGGAAAGCGGCCAAAGACTTTTGTTTGGAAAAAGGGTGGGAATTTAAGATATTAACAGAAGATCATCTTGTTAAATGATTATAAATATGTTCAAAGACTTTTGGAGTAAAGATGGCCGCAAATTTTGACATATTACTAAACAGGATGTTACGAGCTGGTGTTAAACCAAACACTAATGCATCTAGAGAGTGGTTTCGTAAGAAAATTAGAGATGCAAGAGTTTCTAGACAATCACTCTTATCTGACAGAGATCGTTCCAGAGGTAGACCACAAATTGGGCGTATGTATTGTTATGCATATGATCCGAAGTATGCAGATAAATTACCATACTATGATGAGTTTCCACTTATCTTCATGGTAAAACCAGAGCCTGGTGGATTTTTAGGAATAAACTTACATTATGTATCGCCTAGAAATAGAATTGTAATTATGGATTCACTTTCCAGAATTGCAAACAACGACAAATATGATGAAACTACTAAGTTACAATTGACTTGGAGAACACTAAGTAATCTTTCCAAGTTTAAAATGATAAAACCATGTGTAAAAAAGTATCTATATAGTCATGTAAGATCAAAGTTTGTAATGATAGAGGCGAATGAATGGGATTTAGGTATCTTTTTACCAGTACAAAAATTCAGAAAGGCCGGCCCATCTAAGGTTTGGTCAGATTCCGCACAGATGGGAAGATAAATGTTTAGTATAGAAAATTTAAA
>Ga0066830_10000144_pt1 | contig 10364 bp, 8 predicted proteins | sample ETNtaG_20_FD_65499 | JGI IMG/M metagenome (GOLD analysis project Ga0066830, IMG submission 65499) | Marine microbial and viral communities from oxygen minimum zone, Eastern Pacific Ocean - ETNP201306PF45B | ecosystem: Environmental > Aquatic > Marine > Oceanic | place: Pacific Ocean: Eastern...
GGTATTGCGGCATTAGCTCAAAGCTTAGCTAATCAACAGCAACAAGCAGCACAAGCAGCAGCAGCTTCTATTGGTCAGCAAGAAAGACAGAACCAACTTATGGCAGCACAAGGCGAGGCAAGTGTTCAACAAATGAGAGCGGCAGGTGAAGCAAGATCGCAGGAGCTAGAAATGAAAAAAACTGGGACTCTATTAGGTATGTCGCAGCAAAGATTAGCAGCTGCAAAACAAGCGAGAGCACAAGCAACAGAAGGAATGATTGGCGGTTTAGCGGGAGCAGCTGGATTGGTCGGTGGTGCAAAGATTGCGGGAGAAGGTGATATTGGCGCTGGATTCAGAACAATGATGGGGCAGCAAAATGTTATTAAAAAAATAAACATTGAGGATGCATATACCGCATAAAATAAAATATTATGGCTGATAAATTTTTAATTGAGGGAGCGGCAAAACTAGGGCAAGCTAGTATAGGGCCAGATATTGTTGGCGCTGTAAAAGCTGGCTTTGAGGCGGGTTTTAAACCGTTTGTAGAGTACGAAAAGTCTCGAAAGCAAAGAGTTGAGGCGCTAGGCCGTATATTGCAGAAAACACCTAATTTAGCAGAGTTGCCCAAAATACCAGCGCAATATTCACCTAAAATTAGTGAATGGGCTGTTAATGCAAAAAATGAATATGCAGCGGCTGCAAGAGTATTAGTGCAGACATCGGCAGATACACCTGAATACCAGGAAGCCGTGCAGAAAATAAATCAAATAACTAATTCGTTTGTTAATCTTGATGACCAATTAAAAGGTATAAGAGAAGAGCGCATAGAGTATTTAGATGATTATAGAAACGGCAATGTTTCAAAAGGCTTTAAAAACTCTGATATTGAATCAGCATACGGTGAAAATGGTGCTATTACTGAAATAGATGCTAATGGCAATGTTAGCATGTCAGGCAGTGAAGGCAGAAGTTTTAAATGGAACGAAAGACAAGAGCATTATAATGTGAACCCTTTTATACAGGCGGCGATGGTTGGCTTATCAGGTGATGCTAAAGCCAATGGTTTAAAAGGAATTTCATTTACGCAGGACGAATATAAAGAACAGTTAAAAGCTATTTTATCTAATCCAAAAAACGGTAATTTACAAGCCTTAAAATCATTAGTATATGATGATATTGATGGTACTTCTTTAAATTTACAAAATTACACTGATTTAGTAGAACTTTTAGAATCAGATGCCCCGGACATTCCTCTCATCAAACAAAAAATTGTTGATTACTTAGCGCCAGCGCTTGCAAATGTTAATTCTGGTAGCTTAGCTAAGTATAATGAAGCACTTGAAAAATCAAAAGGTAAAGAACAGTCTTCATATGATCAGGCTTTAAGCTTATACAATCAGCTTAAACAAAATCCTATCGGATATTTTGAGGCGTATACAGGCGTAGCGCCGGTATGGGATAGAAAAACTAATATTGTTGAAATATACGAAGGTGGCGAATTGCAATTTAAATATGATTTAAATAACCCAGCCCAAAGAGGTGGATTTTATAAACAACTATTAGATGCGTCTGATTATTTAAAAGGCACTTCTGCTAAAGAAGAAGAAACCCGTAGAATATTTGATATGTTAGTTATGAGCGGCGCCCGTAGGCCCTCCCTAACTACTCCTGACCCTAATACAGGGTTAGATGGCGGTAAAAAATCAACTGCACCTCCAACTATAGGAGAAAGAGCTGATCAAGCGTTTAATGCCGAAGGCTTTAGCGTAGAGCCTTTATCAATACCAGCTAACCTAACCCGAAATGAAAAATTCTTTATAAACGAATTGTCAAAAACAAAGGCCGATATAACTGAACAAGATATAGCTGAGGCCGTTTATAATTCATCTGGTAGACAAATAATAACTATCTTCGGCAAAGAGTATAAGCCTAAAGCTTTGTACGAAAAAAATGTAAAATTACAATCTAAAGATCAAGAAAATTTTAAAAATTTGTTTGACGCCTCTAGCGAGAGAGTGCCAATAGCTACTAGAAATAAATATAAAAATAATAAATATTTAAATGAATTAAATATTACAGATATATCTCAGCTTACGTATAAAGATATAGAAAAAATTAAATTGCTAGAAAAAAATATTTCTTTGGGTGATATTAAAATTGCTGAACAACAAGAAAAGTTTAAGAGTAAAAAAATAACATAATAATATACTATTATGCCAATTTACGAAACAAGTAAAGGGAAATATAATATTTCCGAAGATGAAATTCAAGAATTCTTAGCTGCATTCCCAGACGCTAAAGAAGTAAAGACATCAGGAGTGGATGTGGGCACGGCTGCTCCTGCAGGAATAGTGCCCAATACGGAATTAAATTTGGCAAATGGTTTTTTGGAGCCACGCGAAAACGTATTTGAAAATTCTGTATTACAATTTGTATCAGATAAAATTGGAGCAATTGGGCAAGGTGTTTTTGAATTGGCAGAAGGATTCGCTGACTTTATAGAGATGCCTGTTGACGTAACCGCACAAAAAACAATTGATATATACAATTATTTTGCAGACGAAGACGTAACGCAAGCTGAGCGTGAAGCTGTATCTAAAAGGCTTGAAGATCTATTTGTATTAGACGAAGCATTTGGGTTTGCTGCTGACCAGTTTGAAAAACTAAAGACCGTAAGAGACGATAAAACCATTGCGCAAAGACTAGCTGATGGCGAATATTTAACAGCATTAGATCAAACTATATCAGGTGTAGCAGGCGCACTACCATCATTAGGCGCCGCGTTATTGCCCGGTGGCATATTTGCATTAGGTGCTTCTTCTGCTGGTTCGCACTATGAAGAATTATCTGAGGCAAGGCCAGAAGATATAGGTTTTAAAATGTTAGGCACTGCTGCACTACAGGGTACTATTGAAATGGTTTCAGAGCGTGTAACACGTGGGCTATTTAAAAATACAGTAAAAATATTAGGCGGGCAAACAAAAGAAACGGCTACTAAAGGTTTGCAGCTATTAGGCAAAAACATGTTTTTTGAAGGAGCCTCTGAGGTTGCGGCTAATGAAGCGAACAATGTTATAAGCCAAACTTGGGGTTTAAATAGATACTATGATCAAGAAGGCAACTTTGATTCTAAGGCCTCGTTGCAAAGAATGTTTGATACATTTTTAATATCTTCTTTAACAGGTGCAGTCGGTACAGGCGGAGCAGCTATTTCAGCAAATCAAAATAAGTTGATGCATGAAAGGCTAATGCCCCAAAGAATATTTGATGAAGTAACAAAAGCCGGTAATGCAATAGAGACTATCACAGCCAGGAATAAAGGCGTAGATAGCGATATTGCTAAAAAAGATATTGAACAATATCAACAATATATTACTAACCAAAAAGCTAAAGTAGGGCAAGTAATAGACAGCTATACTTCGCAAGAAAAAGCAGACCAATTAAAAATTAAATCTAAAATAACAGATTTATATACTCGTATTAAAAATGAGGATTTAAGGCCAGCACAAAAAGATTTAATTCAAAAAGAAATTGATCAGCTTAAAAAGCAATCAGGTGAATTTTTTGATACTAAATTTAAACAGCTTGAAGAGCAAAATATAAGCCGTATAAATTCTTTAATGGGCAGGCTCGGGTTTAGCAATAAAGTTGAATTAGCAGATACTGATGCCCAAGCAGAGAAAATTACTGGTCAAAAAGCGGGCGCTGAAGGCTTATTTATGGGTAATGGTAAAATTGTTATAAATAGGGCTAAAGCATTAGATGTTGCTAATGTAACAACCGCAAGTCACGAACTATTACACCCAATATTAAATGCATTAGTAGGAGACGCTAACCAACAAAAACAAATAGTATCTGAATTTAAAAATCAACTTACTAAAAGCCAGCTTAAATGGGTAGAAACTCAATTAGATATTAATAAAATAGAAGGCAGGGATAGAGATACTGAATTTATCAATTATTTTTCAGATGGTGTATTAAGCGGGCAAATAGCATACGATAAAACTATTTTTACTCGTATTGCTAATTTTTTCAATGCACTATTTAAAAAGGAAGGATTTGAAAATATTAATTTTGATACAGGCGAAGGCGTATATAACTTTATAAAACAATACAACAAAACCGTAAAAGAAGGTGTTAATGCTGATAAAATAGCTCAGGTAATTAAAGAAAGAGAAGCTAAAAGAGGTATTAAAGTTGCAGAGGTTGACATTGTTTCCGCTTTACCGCAAGAATCAAGATCTAATGTAGCTAATCTTTTATCTAAATATGATAGCCCCCGTGATATGGTTAGCCGCACGCTAACACCTACTGACGCGGATTTTTCTGATTACAGAACATCAGAATTTGGCAAGGAAATAATGCCTATTGTAGAAGCAATCACAAAAAGATTGTTTGATAAAATACCAGCCGACGCTACTCGTGTTATAAATGAAAACAGAAACGAAGCAAGAAAAGAATATCAGAACGCATTGATAACAGAGGGCGCAACTATAGTTTCTAATGAGTTTAAAGCGGAGGCATTAGGTGAAGGGCAAACAATAGATAATTTTGTTAGTAACAGGTTAAACCTAAGAGCTAATGACTTAGCTAAAAGATTGGGTGTCCAAGAAACAATAGTACAAAGCTTAGATGTTGTAACTGATGATGGTCCAGCTGTTCAGGTAGAATCTACGTATACGGATTATACCACAATGCTGGATATACGCAAACAAGAAACCGAAAGACAAGCTGGTCTCATTGACCCTGTTGAGCTATTAGGCGAATCAAGAGCAGAAGAATATTACAATATAGTTGCTGAAAAAGTTCGTAATGGTGATTTTACTGGATTAACTTTTGCGACAGCTAAAGACGCGGCGCCTGCTATTACAGCAGCAATATTTGGAACTACAGAGAAAAAAGCTACGTCGGCGGCGGCTAACTTATCTAAAGGTGAAATACCAACTATTCAAAGAATTATACGCGATAATGTAGATGCTTTAATTCGTATATTGCCTGATGGCGCAATACTAGAAGGCGCGCCAGCCAGTGAAGCTTTAATAGGCACAGGTTTAAAATTACCCGGTAAACTTTTAGAAGCTTTTTATGACAGAGGCGAAAGGCTAACTAAAGGGGCGGGACTAATACCTTATACTTTAAAACCCGAAATAACTAAAAAACAATTTTTAGAAACATTCGGTATAAAAGCTGATGGTACTTTAGAAATATTCGGTGGTAAAGACCCGCGAGCGCAAGCAATGCTATCTTTAGTAAGGCTAAGCGGCCAGCTAATGACTAATACAGCCGCAAGAGCGGAAATGCAAAACCTTGTAGAATCTGGTCAATATACTGTTGAGCAAATACAAGACTTAGCCGCTGGTAAATCAGAGGCGCAAAAAAGTGAAACTTTAAAAATGTCCGACCAAACCGCCGCTGACTTAAATCAAGATAGCTCACAAAGCGAGGCGCGTGTAGAAGGGTTTGCTAATGAAATAATTCCTAGATTAAGAAGAGTTGCTGATTCATTAGGGATAGAAATACCCGAAAGAGATATTTTATTAGCAGATAGATCAAAAGGGGCTCAAGAATTTTCATTGTCAAAAGCAAATAAATTTTATGATACTCGGGAAGATATAATGGACTTTTTCCCGCCAATAGCCACTAAATTTAAAGGCTTAGTAAATTCAATATTAGGCAGCGTTTATAGAGAAGATGGATCATATTTTAAATTTAGCAAAACAGACTATAAAAAATTATTAGACGATTCTGGGAATGTTATAACAGATCCAGCTACACTAAAAGAATTTGAAAACAGAAGCTTAGCAGCAACAAAAAATCCTTTATTAAATTCAGAAGGAAAGGCTGACCAATATTCAGATGCAACTAAAGAGCTAATAGTTAAAGTAGAAAAATTAATAACCGAAGCTAAATTAGGCGGTAAGACACCTAATAATCATGGTAAAAGAATAAAAGACGCCAAAGGCGGATTAACACCAATTGCATCTAATGAAAACGTTAGCGCTACATTAGAGTTTTTATCTAAAAATAATAAGCTTAATAATGAAATAGCTAAACTTTATATAAGTTTATTTAGAGATTATGTAAATTCATCTGATAATAAAGCAGATGCGGTAGAGGCTATAATGATAATGCTTACAGCTAATAGAAACACTGTAGATGCTTTTAGATCGTTATCATCGGTAGAAAGGATTATATACGATGCTAATAACCCCACATCATACCATTTAGAGCATGATAAATCAATGGCTTTAGTGATAGAAGATATATTTAAACAAATATTATCCGATGGCCCGATTACATTTGATTCTACCGCTAGTTTAATACCTGTTGAAATTGCAAAGCTTAGAGACAGCAAATCTGAAACTAAAGTTAGTGATAAGCCGATTGCTTTAGGCATATACGCGGATAGCATAGAAGGTAATAAAAATTTAAACAGAGCTGAGATTTCAAACGGTGAAATAAAAATATCTCAAGAGAGCCGCACCGCTACAATTAGCGAAATGATTGAGCGCACGTCTGGCATAGATAGTAAAGCTGAAATATCAGAAATGAGGGCTGATTTGCTGGGTAAAAACAAAGGCAAATGGAAATTCTTTATACCTCCGTCTGCAGATGACTTTATGGGCCTTATGTATTATATGGTTGGTAAAGGCAAGCAAGGGGATAAAGATCTAGCATGGATAAAAGAAAATATATCTGATCCGTTTGCAAAAGGTATACATAACTTTACACAATATAGACAAGGAGTAATGAGCCAATTTAGAAGCTTAAAAAAGCTTTTAAGAGGTAAAAATGTAAAGTTAAAAGAAACTAATTCTACAGGGTTTAGTAATGAAGTAGCTGTTAGGGTTTATATTTGGGCTACAAGAGGCTTTGAAATACCGGGTCTAACAAGAGATGAAGTTACAGAGCTTACAAGAATTGTATCTGCTGATTCAGATTTAAGAGACTTTGCGTCTCAAATTATGAATTTAACTTCTTTTGCAGAAGCTCCTGCGCCAGAGGGTAGTTGGGGTGGAGGCACTTTAACAACAGATATTTTAGACTATTTAAATACATCTTCAAGAGAAAAGTTTTTAGAAGAATATTTAGCTAATATAGAAGAAATATTTGGTAAGATTGGGCAAAGTGGTAAATTAGAAGGGCCTATAGCAAATAAGCTAAAAGCCGCATACGGTGAAAATTATGTTGAAGCATTAAGCGACGTAATATACCGAATGAAAACTGGTAGACGCAGAATAACCGGTAACAATAAATTAACAAACCAATTTGTTAACTGGATTAATGATTCTGTTGGTGCTATTATGTTCTTTAATACAAGATCAGCTTTGCTACAGCAATTGTCATTGATTAACTTTATTAACTTTAGTGATAATAATCCTTTAGCAGCAAGTGCGGCTTTTATAAACCAAAAACAATTTTGGAAAGATTATGTGTTTTTATTTAACTCAGACTTTCTTAAAGAACGTAGATCAGGGTTAAAAACCGATGTTAACGCGGATGAAATTGCCAAAGCCGCTGCAGAAGGAAAAAATAGCGTCAGAGGTGTTGTAGCTTCTTTGCTTAAAAAAGGATTTTTACCAACACAAATTGCTGACTCCCATGCAATATCAATCGGTGGTGCTTCATTCTATAGAAATAGAATAAATAGATATTTAAAAGAGGGGAAGTCACAACAAGAGGCTGAGCAGCAGGCTTTTTTAGATTTTCAAGAAATAGCTGAAGAATCGCAGCAATCTTCCCGCCCAGATCGTATATCAATGCAGCAAGCAAGCGGTTTAGGGCGCCTTATATTAGCTTTTGCTAATACGCCTATGCAGTACGCTCGTTTGACTAAAAAAGCTGCTTTAGATTTGGCTAATCGCAGAGGCGATTGGAAAACAAATCTTAGTAAATTAATGTATTATGGAGCAGTACAAAATATTGTATTCTCTACATTACAATCAGCTTTATTTGCTTTAGCATTTGATGATGAAGAAGAGGAAGAAAAAAGAAGCAGATATTTTAGAATAGGGAATAGTACAGCTGATGGTCTCCTTAGAGGGCTAGGCTTCGGCGGAGCGGCTGTAGCTACTGGTAAGAATATGGTGCTTGAAGCTATAAACCAATATAAAAGCGGTAGACCTAATTACGAAAAGGTAGCTTTAAAATCTTTAAGTTTATCACCGCCTATTGATTCTAAAGTTAGAAAGTTGGCTTCTGCCGGTAGATCATTTACATATCGCAACACACGTGAAAAAATGTTAACCGAAGGGTTTAGTTTGGATAATCCTATATTTGATGCAGCGGGGCAAGTTATATCTGCGACCACTAACTTACCTGCAGATCGCGTAATACGTAAATTAGATAACTTATCAACACCTGTACGTCAAGATGTTGAAACTTGGCAAGCAATTTCTTTAGCGCTTGGTTATAGTAAATGGGATGTTGGGTTAATAGATTCACAAGCTAAAAAACCACAAACAAAAACATCCGGTTTAAAAAGAAAAAAAGTAGTTAAAAAGAAAAAAGTAACTAAAAAGAAAATAATATAAAAGTGATGGCAAAAGACGCATGTTATAAAAAAGTAAAAGCGCGTTATCGTGTATTCCCCTCTGCTTATGCAAGCGGTGCAATAGCTAAATGCCGTAAGGTTGGTGCTAAAAACTGGGGTAACAAATCAAAAAAATAATGGCTGTACGTAAAACCAAAAAGGGAGCATCACTTAAACGTTGGTTTAAAGAAGAATGGGTTGATGTCCGTACTGGTAAGCCTTGTGGTAGACGCGCTGGTGAAAAGCGTGGTGTACCATATTGTAGACCAAAAAAACGCGTATCAAGTGCCACCCCTAAAACAGCCGGTGAAATGTCTGCGTCTGAAAAGCGTAGAAAAATAACAGAAAAAAGAAAATTAGGCCAACCTGCGGGTAAGCCACGTCGTGTTAAATCTTTAAAAAGAAGAAAATGAATTTATCTGAATTAAGGCTTTACTTAATCAACGCTGGAACTTTAGGCGTAACTACCTTTACTCAAATTGAAATGACACTAAAAATATTTTTATTATTAGTGACCATAGGTTATACCATAACAAAATGGGCAGATCTTAAAAAAAAATAAATAATGTCGGAACTTAGCGAAAACACAAAATTTAACGTTAATGTAAAAACAATAATTGCTATTTGTGCTGGCTTACTTTCAATAGCCGGGGTTTATTTTACATTGATAGCTGAGATACAGCAAATGCACTTAGATCTTATGCGCATGGAATCTGAGCTTGAGATGAACTCTGAGTTTAGAATAAAATGGCCACGCGGGGAGTTAGGGGCATTACCAGATGACGCAGAACAAAACATGCGCTTAATTTATTTAGAGAAATATCAAGAGAAAGCCACCAGCGATATTGATATTTTAAAACTAAAAGTAAAAGAATTAGAAGGTTGTTTAAATGAATAAATTAAATTAAATGAGTAAAATTAGTAAACATATTAGCATGCGAGAAGCTGTAGAATCATATACAGCGAAGAGAAGAGGAATTGATAACACGCCTGGAGATTATGAGCTAACAAATATGACTGCACTCGCGGAAAATATTTTTGAACCATTAAGAGAATGGGTTGGCGGCCCTGTGAAAATTAATTCTTTTTTTAGAAGTGAAGAATTAAATAAGGCGATAGGTGGGAGTAGTAAATCTCAGCATTGCCAAGGTAGAGCAATGGATATTGACGATACCTACGGCCACAAGACTAATGCAGAAATGTATGAATACATTAAAAACAATTTAGATTTTGATCAGCTTATATGGGAGTTTGGTGATGATGAAAATCCAGACTGGGTACATGCTAGTTACGTGTCAACTGATGAAAATCGCAGAAGATGTTTAAAAGCGGAAAGAATAAACGGTAAAACTGTGTATAGCATAATATAAAAAAGAAAGCTGTATAAATGAATGATATGAATAATTTTTTATCAAAAAACTGGACAATTGTAGTTTGGTTTTGCGCACTTATATTTGGAGCAGGCAGCATATACAGTGAATTTACTGCTATAAAAAATAAGGTTGAAGTTTTAGATCAGCGATTAGAAAAAAAAATAAAAGTAATTAACGAGCTTGAAAGCCGTATAATAAAGCTTGAAAAAGAAGTTGAATACGAAAAAGGATATACTAAAGGAAAAAAAGAGGGTAACTAAATAGCTACCCTTTTTTTATTACCCGTCACAGCTTAAGCATTCTGGATCCATAGCCCGTTGCGCTATATCACCACGTAATACAGATTCTGTTCGCATATAATATAACGTTTTCACGCCATTCTTCCATGCTTGCATGTGAACTTGATTAATCCACTTAGGTGTAGCCTCAGAAGGAAACGCTAAGTTTAAACTAACTGATTGATCAATATATTGCTG
>Ga0066830_10000147_pt1 | contig 10319 bp, 4 predicted proteins | sample ETNtaG_20_FD_65499 | JGI IMG/M metagenome (GOLD analysis project Ga0066830, IMG submission 65499) | Marine microbial and viral communities from oxygen minimum zone, Eastern Pacific Ocean - ETNP201306PF45B | ecosystem: Environmental > Aquatic > Marine > Oceanic | place: Pacific Ocean: Eastern...
GAAATCACTCCAATCGGTGATAAGACCGAAGTGATCGTTGGTAAAAACTATAGAGTAGTTGCTCAAGGAGAAAATGTTTATATCGAAGGAGGTTGTAATCTTACTATCGATGGAGGATGCAATACAAAAATCATTGGAGATTGGAATATTCAAGTGACAGGAAACAAGTATGAACATATAGGAGGCGAGCACGTTCATAAAGTAAAAAGGGACCAAACCATTGATATCGATGGTAGTCAAGTTATTGATATTGTAGGTAGTATTACTGAAACAACCAAAGGCCCAGTAACAGAGACATATGGTGAAAATCAAGTAACAAGAGCGCCAAATATCTTCCTCAATTAATATAAATAGAACTATGGCTTTACTATCAGATTCAAATGCATTAATTCCAAAGGCTACAAATGTTGCTTTTAGAAATGTATATACTGATATTCCTTTACAGTTTAAAGAGCATCCAGTTAAAAAAGATATTCTTCCCCTAAGAGATTTAGATGCAATAAAGCAATCTATTAAAAGTTTAATCCTAACAAACCAGGGAGAAAGACCTTTTCAAATGGGACTTGGAGGAAATGTTACAAAATATCTATTTGAACCGGTAACTCCATTTGTTGCGCATTCGCTTAAACAAGAAATAATTAAAACACTTCGAAGACACGAACCAAGGGTAAGAAATATACAAGTTGCTGTATCAGCTGATATTGATAGAAATCGATTTGATGTGACAATTGCGTTTGTTGTTCAATCTTCAAATACACAAGAAAATGTTTCATTCGCACTTGAAAGATTACGATAATGGCAAAACAATTAAAAACAACAGAACTTGATTTTGATAAGATCAAGGATAATATTAAAACTTTTTTTAAAAGACAGGATTCACCTTTTAAGGATTTGGACTTTGACGGATCTGGTTTAAATCAGATACTTGATATTCTTGCTTATAATACACATTATAATGCAGTGAATGCTCATATGGCCGTGAATGAATCATTCTTAGATTCTGCTCAAATTCGTTCAAACGTTGTTTCGCATGCTAAATTAATTGGATATGTTCCTCAAAGTAAACTAGCTGCGACCGCCTCTTTAAATCTTACAATTGCAGCCGGAGGTCAAACAGGAGCATTGAGTATACCCGAAGGCACATCTTTTACCGGAAAAGTTGATGGTATAACATATACATTTAAAACTATAAGTGATTCTCAACAGCAAACTCCCGTTGATGGCAAATATACATTTAATAATATTGTAGTCAGAGAAGGCACGACTAAGGTACAAAAATTTGTTTATAATGATTTAGCCAACCAGCAATTTGTTATTAACGATAAATCGATTGATAAAACAACGCTAATTGTAAAGGTGAAAGAAAATGAATCGATTGACGATGCAGATGCAAAGACCTATAAACTATTCGAAATAGGTGATGACATTAATGATACGTCAGAGGTTTATTTTATTTACGAAAACTATCAAGGGAATTATCAGATAGAATTTGGAACAGGCGTTTTAGGTAAAAAACCAACCGTTGGTTCCATTATATCATGTGAATTCGTATCAACAAAAGGAGAAGATGGTAATGGTATTAATGCTTTTTCTTTTGGTACTTTTGGAGATGATTTTCCTATCAATGATATTGAAAAAATAGAAACAGCATCAAGATCAGCGGGTGGAGCTGATAGGAACACTATTGAAAACATTAAATTTAATGCGCCACTATCATTTGTCTCAAAGAATAGAGCAGTAACATCAAATGATTATAAAGCTTTAGTCAATAAAGAGTTTGGAAATATTATTCAAGACTTATCGGTTTTTGGAGGGCAAGAAATGACACCACCTCAATATGGAAAAGTGTTCATTTCAATTAAACCAAAAGGTGACGAAGAAGTATTAACCCAACTTCAAAAGAATCAAATAAAAAATTATTTACAAGATAAGAAGATTATTGCGATTGAAACGGAAATAGTCGATCCAGATATAACCTATATCTATTTCAATATATTTACTAAGTATGATAAAGATAGAACATCTTTATCCGAGAAGCAAGTTGTATCTAAAATACAATCAACCATTGTAGATTTTAATAATTCGTTCCAAGAGTTTAATAATGATTTTAGATATTCTACCTTCTTAAAAGAAATAGATGAGACTGATACTTCTATAATTAATTCATTAGCTCAGGTTTTATGTTATAAGAAATTTAATATTTCAAGAGATAACACGCAAATCAGAAATATTAATTTCAGATTTAAAATGTTTGGTAATATCGACCAAGAGAAATCTTTTATTACTACATCAGAATGGAAATTTAATTCTTTACGATATCAGTTAGAAGACACGCCTATCGCAAATGATAACAATAAAAGAAAATTAAGATTAGTTAGAATCAATGATGATAATCAACGTATTATTGTTGATTTTGATGTTGGTTATTTGTACCCCTCACTTGGATTAATGGAAATTAATCCACTTCCAACTGACATAGATACAACAATTGAAATTTTCGTAATACCTAGTGCATATAATATTTCTAGCGTTGAAAATAATATATTGAGCATTGATTTGAATAAAACAAATATTAGTGTTACTGATAAAGACGTTGAAACGCAAGAAGTTATTATAAATGAGTAATTACGAAAGCAGCAGAGTAAATAGCTTAATACCTGAGTTTTTAAAAGAGAGCTCAGCAAATCTTGTTGCTTTCTTAAAAGAATATTACGAAAATGAATATGATAAAGAATTCTTTGCGTCCAGAACAGAGAATGAAGAATATGTAGATGTTGCCTCTTCACTGATTTCTAATATTACAAAAAATAGGGATCTAGATCAAGTAAGTGAAAGTGCTTTTATTGAAGAACTAGCTCAATCTGTAGCTAAAAATATTCCAGGTTCTAGTGTTGTAACTAGAAAATTTCTTATAAAAAGATTAGTCGATTACTATGATGTTAGGGGTAACACTCAGATGATTGATGCATTTTTTCGTCTTTTCTTTAATAAAGCAGTTAGTGTAGATAAACCATTTGATAGAGTATTAATTCCATCCAGTGGCCATTATGAATCTAACTTGTTTTTAAGAACCTTTAATAATACTAATAATTTACCAGATGATACTATTTCTAAAAGAATATTTCAAAAAACAGAAAGAGGGTCAATTATTGCGCAAGGGCTTGTCTCATCTATAAAAGTAAATAAATACGACGAAAAAATAACATTTTTTAAATTTCAAGAGCGAACAGTTACGGGTGTTTTTAAAGAAGGCGTTGATGTACAATACGAAGATGATAATGGGCAGATTAAAAGTATTGGAAAACCGTATAGGACATTAAAATCCATATCTATTAATAAAAGAGGTACTGGATATAAGTTGGGTGATAGATTATTTCTTCAAGATCGAACTGATGTTACTTTTTATGCCAAGGTGATATCAGTTGATGATGATAAAATTAAAAAAATACAAATTATAGATTATGGTTCTGGAAATACACAAGATCCAAATGCTATAACAACATATGTCGATTTTGCAAATAAGGATGCTTCTCCAGAAGAAGGCATTATTACGACCTTAGACACTGATGGCTCTGGATCGGGTGTAGAAGTGACATTGAATTTTGGATTATTGATTGACGAAGATGGTGAATATATTAATACCGATGGGCGTCTTTCAAATCACACTGTTCTTCAAGATTCTAATTTTTATCAGAAATTCTCTTATGAGCTTTCAACTGACCAAGAATTTTCACGGTATAAATCTTTTTATGTAGAATTATTACATCCAGCTGGCGAAAAAGTTTTTCACGATACAAAGAAAAATCTTCCAACACAAAAATTGGAGATTACTAATGAAGAAATAACGCTTAATACTTTTTTACCAGTTGATGTTACACCCGATGATGACGATGTGTTCTTTCCTCAAACTGTATTTTTAATAAAGCAGGATTATTTTAATATAGATGATGGAGGGCCCGATCTTCCATACGTCAAAGAAGACTATTTGCAAACATCGAAAAAAATAATAGATAACTCAGTATAAATATTATTATGGGAATATCAGTTTCAGAACATGCACAGTATACAGCACTTGCACAAGTAAATAGGTCTTTATCTAAGAAGGAAATTAGAACAAAGTTTCTAAACGATTTTAAAGAACGTATTGATAATGAAGATGATATATTATATCTCTTTTATGGTCGCCCATATGATTTTGAAAACGATTCACCCGCGGTTCCTGCTCCGATAAATTCGGTTAGTAACGATTATGATATCAGAAAAGGAATTATGTCATTACGTCGAATTCGATCCGATGATGTTGTTCCTGGCATTAAAAAAATAGAATGGACACAAGGTACTGTTTATAACGAATATTCAAATTATGAAGATTTAGAAAATTTAAATTATTATGTTTTTGTTGAAGAACAAGCTAAACTCTATATATGTTTAGATAATAACAATGGAGCTATTAGTACAATAAAACCAGATCGTGATGATGGAACCCCGTACCAAACTTTGGATGGTTATAAGTGGAAACTTATAATTAAATTTGATGCTTCTTTAATAAGAAAATTTACTTCAGATACGCATTTACCATTGCCAAAACAATCGGGTGTAAGTTCAGAAATTTTTATTTCTACAGATGGTGGCCAAATTGATAGGTTAGAATTAGAAGATGAATCGCCGATTACATATGATTACTCAAATGCTGATTCGCCATCATCAGAAATACCTCTATTTATTAAAGGAGATGGTGATGATATAAAAACTGCTATTGCAACTGGTGTTGTGGATGGGGTCAGTGGAGAGCTCCAAAGTGCTGATTTCAGTGGGGTAGGTGATTCAACTGGCAATGGTTACTATGTTGATCCTAACAGAGGAACAGTCCCAGTTGAATTTAAATTAGCAGATCAACGAACCGCGGGCGAGAGCTTTAGTCCTGCGTATGGGATAGCAACTATAAATGATAGTGGTGAAATTGCTTCTTTAGAAGTAGTTAACTCTGGAAGTGGTTATCCAACCTCTGGGTCAACAAAATTAATAATTATACAATCTTCAGCTATAGCTTATATGAATATTAATTCATCGGGTATAATCGATAGTTTTGATATTGAAAAAGCAGGTCAGAATTATAGAAATGCATCGGTTATCTCTATTGCAGGTGATTCTGTTTCTGCACCTGCGGATAATATTATTAAGCCAATTATATCGCCGTTCTTAGGACATGCAAGTAATATTAAATTAGAGTTGAATGCTATGTCTCTTTTTATTAATGTAAAAATTTCATCCGGCGGCGGAATCTTTACTCAAAGTAATGACTTTAGGCAGATAGGCATAATAACAAATATATTGGATAATAGTAGTACTATTGAAAAAAGTACATTTATTGATGCAATGTCTTCTATAAAAATTCAAGGGATTGGTCAAACAACTTTTGAAAATATTGCAATAGATGATATTATTGAAGGAAGAACAAGTCTTAATATTGGTAGATTAGTTGATATTCTAGATGTTGAAGGAGATCCAAGTACAAAAGAACTAAGATTTTTAAATGATGCAAATGTACCCCATACAAAATCCTTCGAAATTGGTGAGACAGTAGATATTTCATCAGAAACGGGAACAGATGGATTTGAAGTTACTGATGTTACACAACCAAATATTGATATTTTTAGTGGCGAGATTTTATTTATAAATAATAGTAACGCCATATCAAGAACAACTGAACAAAGCGAAACGAATAATTTTATATTTAATTTCTAAAGATGCCATTAACAACATTCAATCAAGCTCCTTATTTCGATGATTTTAATATCGAAGACGTTAACAGCAATAATCAGACAGTAGCTGATAAGAATTATCTACGTATTCTTTTTCAACCTGGGTTTGCGGTTCAGACAAGGGAGTTAAATCAATTACAAACTATCCTTCAGAGTCAGATTCAGAGGTTCGGTGACTCTTTGTATAAAGAAGGAACTGCTGTACTTGGTGATGACAAACCAATCTTTACAGATAATGTTGATTATATTGAATTTATCCCCGCAGACGATGCCCCAAGTGGACTTGCTGATATTTTAAAATTACAAGAAGAGATATCAAATAATGATTCTACCGCTAAAATTTTAAAAGTAGAAAGTTTCGAAGAAGATTCTATTAATAAAATAAGACTCTATCTTAAATATGAACAAGATAGTAAATTTATAGTTGAAGAAGATGAAGCTGATAATGCATTATTTTTCTTTGATAGCAAGTATACTAATGCATTAAATAGTACCGTAGAATTTTTAGGTAATATTGGAACAATAAGTTCGGTCGGAAGTGGATTTAGTTATGCTATTCGTGAAAACATTTATTATATGAATGGATCATTTGTCCATTTTCCAGAGACATCATTGTTTTTAAAAAAACCAGATGGAGCTGATGTAAAAGGTGACTTAAGATTCTTAATAAAAGAAAACCAGATAACTAGTGCAGATGATAGTACTCTTTTGGATAATGCAAATGGTTCTCTTAACTTTTCAGCGCCAGGTGCTGATAGATATCAAATAGTTATTACAGCTATTTTTATTGATAAGACAGAAGGGGGCGCTATTCGAAATCTGAACGGGGGAGATAGTTCGTCAACTGCATTTTTAGAAACAGATCCGAATTTAGGTACAACTAAAAGACTTTTAACCGTTGATGTTAATGGTGTAAAGCAAGAAACATCCTCATTATATAGTAATCTAGATGCGCGTCTTGCGAGAAGAACCTTTGAAGAAAGTGGTCATTATGTACTACAACCATTTAGAGTTACATTCCAAGAATTCTATAAAGATCCTAATGATAAAAAATACATTGATGGATATTATTCTGCAGAAAAAATTGAAGAAGGTCCTATCTTTGGAATAAACAATGAGGATGACGCTAAAGATTGTTATGTCGCAGAAATCGATACATCAACCTCTTATGTAAACGGATATCGATATGATTATCCTAAAAAAGTGTTGTTAAAAGGTGATAAAGCCCGAACAGATTCTAGATTCGAAGATACTCAGTTTACTATCAGATACGGTAATTATGTAGAAATGAATATAGATGAAGCTGGAGATGTACCACATCCCACAATAAGTAGCACTGATATACCTGATATAAAAAGTATGGTAAAAGATGGCGATATTTTGAGAATTTATACTCGTGACGGAAAAGATTTAGGGATAGGACTAGAAAATGCTAACCCTGCACCATTGCTTTTCAGATTGCCATACGAGGGTGTTAAATCTTTAACATCATTTGAATACGAAAAAGTAAAATTGTATGAAAATATTACACTTAGTGGAAGTAAAATTACTATATCTTCTGCTGGTACTTTTACAGAAATCCAGTCTAATGACGAAACATCTTATGGTATTTTAGATGCTAATAATAAAATTTTAATTGCTAATGAAGATTTTAATATTGATGTTGACAATACATTTGCATCTACTATTACTTTTAATATTTTAGATTCGTCGGAATTTAATCCTCCCTTCAAGGTTTTTGCACCTGAAAAAGTAACATCAGGACGTGCCAGAAGTAAAACCAAGCGAATCGGGGCTACTTCTTTAAATGGATTATCTGCAAATGAAGAGACGGTTATCACATTAAGTCATTCTGATGTATTACTTAATGAAACATTAGATGATTTAAAACTTTTAAGAAATGGAGTAGAGGTATCTAATGTAAAATTTAGAATTGTTGATAATGGTCAACGTGCGGATAAATATACTCGTCCTGTTATAGGTATTACTTCTCCTATCACAATCGGAGATGATGCATCTGTTCAATATTCTTATTTTGCTCACGGGTCTGGTGAATATTTCTGTGCAGATTCATATGCTGGATTTGAATACGGTGATATTCCAACTTATAATTATATAAGTTTAGCAGATTATGTTGATTTTAGAAAGAAAGAACAGCCCGATACTGAAGATGCAGCAGCAGCAGATGATCAGATTATCCCAAGAGTTAATTCAACCGCTAATATTAAAGATGTAAGTGTTTACAATTCAAGAATTGATAAGCTTATTATTAATGATACTGGTGCTTTGCAAATAATTAAAGGAACTCCTGGCATTGATCCCACAACACCAGACACTCCAAACAATTCTTTAACTTTATACGAAATATTTGTTCCTTATTATACTGGTGATTTACGAGATATTAAGAATGTATATATTGATAATTCAAGATATACAATGCGGAAAATTGGTGATATTGATCAACGCTTACAAAGAATCGAATATGACAGAGCATTATCGGACTTTGAAAAGTCAGCGAACGCTATTTCATTTTTAAATGATGATGGTCAATCGCTTTTATTTAAAGCAGCTTTCCTTGCAGATAATTTTGCGGGTCATGGTATTGGAGATGTTAAAGCTCCAGATTATTTAGTAGCAATTGATAGACTTGCTAGAGAAGCGCGTCCTTATTATAAACAAAAGAATTTTAGATTCTTTTATAATTTTCCTTCTGCATCGAATTCTAATGACAGATCAGATAATGTTGTAACAAATTTAAAAGATGTATATGATGATTCAAATACTTATACCTTCAATCAAGGAGATTCTGTAGTTGATCCTACTAGTACAACCCGTCCCACTGCACATCAGATATCATTTTCTGATGGATCACCCAGTATTGTATTAAATCTTGTTGCTAGTACTAAATTTGCTGATATTTATGATGATAAAACACCAGAGTTAAATGGCGAGGACTATTATAAGCTAGTTATTTTTAAACCAACAGATAAAATTGCTAATGTTAATATTAGAACAGGTAATGTCGCGAATGCAATCAACGTGACCGAGCTTGCTTTAGATAAAAAACATGCAGTTTTGCAAAAATACAGTCCACATCCGAATGGAGTTATTAGAAGTCATTTCACAAGTAAAATATTGCCGATTGGTCAGAATGAGCGGGTACTTGCTACGTATTATAATGGGAACATAATATATGATAGTCAAAATACAAGTCAAGTATTATCTGAGCAAGGCGGCACCAAAACTGCTACCATCAAAAGGCTTTTTAGTCAGAGTGGTAGTCTTATTAACACTGCTAATAAAAGTGTAGCTGCTCAGAATAAAAATAATAAACAAGTTGATGGTGCATCAACAGCCGAAATTCTTTCATTATGGGAAGGAACGACAACCGAACTCTTTTCTCAAGAGTTGATGTCACAAACACTCAGTATTCAGCCCTTCGAAGTTTCTAATTATAATGGTCATTTAACCCTTTCTCCATCTAGTGATGAATGGATTGATACGGAGCGTCGCCCAGCTACTGTTATCAATAACAATGGCGCAATGGATGCTATTGATTTTCTTATAGAAAACACTGATGTATTTGAGGGTGTACTTGGAACCGAGTGGAATGCTTGGGAGACTAACGTTCAAAGTAGAACGACAACAACAACAAGGTCTGGAATATGGAGAGGAACTAATGGTCGAGGACGATGGCCATTAAATCAACGCACAACAACTACCACGACAACGACCGGAACTAGAACTAGAACTGGTACTAATCGAACTCTCGCTGAAGAAACAATTGAACAAGATTTAGGTGATAGAGTAGTAGATCTTAACATTATTCCATTTATTCGTTCACGGGATATTTCATTCAAAGTAACTGGATTAAAACCAGGAACACAACATTACGTATTCTTTGATGATGAAGATGTTACTAGATATTGTGCACCAACACCGGAATTTGTAAGATTTTCGGAAACTACATTAGTTGATACTTATAATAATCAAGGAGCACCTGATACTACTGATGACGATTTCGTAGGGCCGATTTCTTGTCCTACATTTAATGTATATGCGTCTCCTATAGTTACTACATTAGAGCAGGGTGATCTCACTGGTACATTTAGAATTCCAAACAATTCCGATCTTAAGTTTAGAACAGGACAACGTTTGTTTAAACTTACTTCTTCGCCTAATAATAATGATGACGAAGCCGATTCTGTCGCTGAGGCAACATATTCAGCATCTGGAATGATTCAGGCAAAGGAACAAACCATCATGTCGACTAGACAACCTACTGGTATTTTGACTGAGAATCTTAGACAATCAGTAGATTTTGTTCGAACTACTCGGACCTCTAGAGTTCGCCGATGGGACCCAATCGCACAAACATTCTTAATCGATGAAAACCAACATCAGAATGGTGTATTCTTAAGTGACGTTGATGTATATTTCGCGGAAAAGCCTAATTGGAATGTAGATGTAGAAATTTATATAGTTCCTACAGAACTTGGTATACCAACTCAAGATGTTGTACCTGGATCTAGAGTTATTAAATCGAATCATCTAGTT
>Ga0066830_10000148_pt1 | contig 10301 bp, 8 predicted proteins | sample ETNtaG_20_FD_65499 | JGI IMG/M metagenome (GOLD analysis project Ga0066830, IMG submission 65499) | Marine microbial and viral communities from oxygen minimum zone, Eastern Pacific Ocean - ETNP201306PF45B | ecosystem: Environmental > Aquatic > Marine > Oceanic | place: Pacific Ocean: Eastern...
CCAGAGGCCATTGTCCAAAAATATAGGGAAGTTTCTGCGGTGGACGGGGTCATTTCCCTTTAATTTCATTATTTTGCACCCTCAGTAGTATACTGAAATTCTTCATTTTTTTTTGACTGATATACAATCCTAATGTTAGTAGATAATCTAGAATACAACACAGAGCGCGAGCATTTAATCATTCCTGAATACGGAAGACACATCCAGAAGATGGTGAACCAAGCAGTGGCCATGGAGGACCGCGAGGAGCGCAACAAATGTGCTAAAAGCATCATTGCGGTTATGGGAAATCTCAACCCCCACCTCAGAGATGTGCCCGATTTTCAACATAAGTTGTGGGATCAACTGTTCATGATTTCAGATTTCAAATTGGACGTTGACGCGCCTTATCCAAAGCCCTCCCCAGAGGAATTGTCCGAACGACCTGAACCTTTGGCTTATCCACAAAATTTCCCGAAGTACCGCTTTTACGGCAACAACATTAAGCGAATGATTGACGTAGCAGTGAAATGGGAAGATGGCGATAAAAAAGATGCTTTAGTGATGACCATAGCCAATCACATGAAAAAGAGTTTTTTGAGTTGGAATAAGGATACTGTAGAGGACCAAGTCATCTTTAATCATTTATTTGAGTTGTCAGATGGCGCCTTAAATCTCAAAGATAGCGATGAGGATTTAACAGAGGCTACAGATTTGATAAAACACAAAAAACAGCGCTACAACAAGAAATCGCACAAGTCTGGTCGAGGACGAAAGCGCTATTAATACAATCATATGGGTACTTTTCACATTGAAGGAGGACATGAACTCTCCGGTGAGATTCGTCCGCAAGGGGCAAAAAACGAGGCGCTGCAGATTTTGTGTGCCGTGCTCTTGACCGATGAACCCGTAGTCATAGAAAACATACCTGACATCATTGATGTCAATAAACTCATTACCATTCTTGATCATCTCGGCGTCAAAGTCGAGCGCCTCAGTGAGGACAGTTATCGTTTTCAGGCCGATGATTTAGATCTGACCTACCTAGAAGGGGAGTTGTTCAAGAAAGAGGGCAGTAGTTTGCGCGGTTCCATTATGATTGTAGGTCCGTTATTGGCTCGGTTTGGTCGAGGTTATATACCACGTCCTGGAGGGGATAAAATCGGCCGTAGAAGATTGGACACGCATTTTGAGGGGTTCATCAAATTGGGAGCCAGTTTCAGATACAACAAAAACGAACGATTTTATGGTGTTGAGGCACCCAATGGTCTAACAGGGACATACATGCTCCTGGATCAAGCCTCTGTCACTGGAACGGCGAACATTTTGATGGCGGCAGTACTGAGCAAGGGAACCACCACGATCTACAACGCCGCTTGCGAACCCTATTTACAACAATTGTGTCGTATGTTACAATCCATGGGCGCTAACATACAGGGCGTCGGATCCAATTTACTCGTGATTGAAGGAGTCGAACGCCTTGGAGGTTGTACCCACAGGATTTTACCCGATATGATTGAAATTGGTAGCTGGATAGGATTGGCTGCAATGACCAAAAGCAGCATTACCATTAAAGACGTTTCATGGGAAAATTTAGGACTTATACCGGACACCTTTAAGAAACTAGGCATTACCTTGGAAAGACATGGTGATGATATCTTCATACCCAGACAAGAGTCTTATGAAATACAATCCGATATGGACGGGTCCATTTTAACCGTTTCTGATGCTCCTTGGCCAGGATTTACCCCAGATCTCTTGAGCATTGTCTTGGTGACCTGCACTCAAGCTAAGGGTAGTGTTTTGGTTCATCAGAAAATGTTTGAAAGCCGTTTGTTTTTTGTCGATAAACTTATCGATATGGGCGCAAAAATCATCTTATGTGATCCTCATAGGGCGACGGTCATTGGTCATGATTTTTCTTCATCGCTCAAGGCCACAAACATGGTTTCTCCAGACATCCGCGCAGGGGTTTCATTACTGATCGCAGCCTTGTCTGCTCAAGGGACAAGCGTCATTCAAAACATCGAGCAAATCGATAGAGGCTACCAGAAGATCGACGAGCGTCTTCGGGCCATCGGCGCAAAAATTACCAGAATAGACTAATTGAACGCGGTTTTGCCGTATCAGCCGTTTAAGGCTGACTTATAGGTCGTAAGACAGCGTTCACGCGCCATTTTGTGTTCGACTATTGGTTCTACGTAATGCGTTGAATCGTATTCTGGCACCCACTTTTTGATGTAGCTTTTGTTTTTATCAAACTTTTCAACTTGCGTGATTGGATTGAATATTCTAAAATAGGGGGCTGCATCCACGCCACTTCCCGCTGCCCATTGCCAATTCCCTACATTTGACGCACATTCGTAGTCCAAGAGTTTTTGGGCAAAATAAGCCTCTCCCCACCGCCAATCAATCAATAAGTGCTTGCATAGGAAGCTGGCCACAAGCATGCGTACCCGGTTGTGCATATAGCCTGTTTTGTTAAGTTCCCGCATTCCAGCATCGACAAGTGGATATCCGGTTTGGCCATTTTTCCAAGCCTCAAATTCATCGGGGTTGTTGCGCCAAGGAATGCGATCGTACGGCGCTTTGAAGGCCTTGGTCGTGGTTTTTGGAAAGTGCCATAAAATTTGCATGAAAAATTCACGCCAAATAAGTTCTTTTAAAAGGGTTATGTCTTTGATGGGCTGAAGCTTACGCACTATTTTTCTGACACTAACACTACCGAATCTCAGATGCGGTGAGAGTTTTGATGTTCCTTTATTCAGGCCTGGGAAGTTGCGCTGACCAGAATAATTTTTTGCCATCGAAGGGCTGTAGTCATAGGGCAATACAATTTGATCACTGAGTTCAAAACCCATGGAGGATAGACTGGGCATAGGTTGGGCTTGAATCGAAAAAAATCGATCTTGATTGGGTTCTATGGGGTATTCAGGAATAGGCCCAATGGCTTCTAGTTTCGCTAACCATTTTCTGCTGTAAGGGGTATAAACGACATAAGGTTGGCCATCATCCTTTACGATTTCATCCTTTTCAAAAATCACCTGGTCTTTAAATTGATGAAATCCCACACCAAGTTTTTCGCAAAGTTTCTCGATGGCTTGATCGCGGCTTATGCCGTAGGGTTCATAATCCCTATTGCTGATCAGGTGTTTAATCCGATACCGTGAGCACCAAAACTCGAGAGCCTCTTCGGGTGTTCCGTAATGTACCAATAGGTCGCTCCCTAAAGCATTGAGTTCTTTCTTTATCTCAGACAGTCTGCTGTGGATAAAGCTGACCCGTCCGTCATTGGCATCGCATTCATCCAAAATGTTTCGATCAAAAACAAAAACGGGCAAAACCGGAAAAGACCCCCTCAGCGCCTTGTGTAATCCGTGATTGTCACTGAGTCGGAGATCTCGTCGAAACCAAAAAAGATTGACGTCTTGTGAATGAGCTAAAGTCTCCTTTTTTCCGGGTGTTGTCATTCAATTAATTGATTTTCAAAGAAGACATGCCCCCATCAACCCCCAATATTTGGCCAGTCATCCATGAGGATGACTCACTTAAAAGAAAACAAGTAATTTCGGCCATGTCCTGTGGAGTTCCAATTCGCTTCAGGGGATGTCGCTCGTTCATCTTTTCGATTTTTTCTTCACTGGACAGTAATTTTCCAGCCAGTGGTGTTTTGGTCAAAGAAGGGGCTACAGCGTTCACTCTAATTTTGGGTGCGTATTCTGCGGCTAAGGAACGCGTGAGACCTTCTAAGGCGCCTTTAGCCGCAGCGACAGATGCGTGAAAAGGCATGCCTTGTTGTACGGCCACGGTGCTGTACAGCACCACGCTGGCTTGCTCGCTGACCAATAAATTAGGTAAGACAGTTTTCATGCTGCGCACAAAACCCATGACATTGATATCAAAGTCAGATTGAAATGCCTCTGGCTTCAACGCCCGAAAAGGTCTGAGGTTGATGCTGCCTGGCGCGTAGACCAATCCATCGATGCGCTCCGGAAGATTCTCAAGGGTCGATGCGGGATCCAAAACATCGTAATTAATGTGTTGGACGTTGCTGAGTTCTGGTTGAGTACGACAAGCGGTAAACACCTGATAGCCTCTATCAAGACATAATTGCGCCACGGCTGAACTGATGCCTTTAGAGCCACCAATAATGAGAATATTTTTCATGAGTAATGCCCGAATAATTCGGTAAGTTTTTGTGTGCGATAATTAAAAATTTCTTCGAGTTTTGGGGTGATAATCAGTGGTGTGAACAGGTTGCCAAGGGCGCCCAAGGGCGCCTTATAATGGATGAGGTCTTCCATAGAGACGCCACCTTCAATTGGGGTAAAAAAGTGCTTGTGATGCCACAGACTGTAAGGACCAAAGCGCTGTTCATCAACAAAATAAGATTGATCGACCACATGAGTTATTTCTGTGACCCAAGTGGTTTTAATCCCCAGTAAAGGTGAGACTCGATACTCTATAATTTGACCAGGATACATGCGCTTATCTGCCCCAGCTACGATATCAAACCCCATATAATCTGGGGTTATGGTCTTGAGGTTTTTAGGGTCTGAGAAAAAATCCCAGGCGGCTTCTATGGTAATAGGTAACTTTTGAATGCGGTGAAAACTGTGCACGCTTGTTTTTTGGTAAAGATACAATTGTTTAACAAATTTTATTAAAAGTTAAACAAAATTAACATCCTGTAGCGGTCCATTATCCGCAAAATTTTTGAAGATTCTTTTATCGTTTTATTAACTAAATTTTCTCACAGGTGGTGTATTTTGGCCCAAAATAATACATCATGAAACAATATTTTATCAGTCTTGCTTTAACCGTTTTGATTTCTCTGTCCGGTTTCAGCCAAATTCAAACTCCGGCCGCATCTCCTGAGCAAACCTTGAATCAAGTCATTGGCTTGAGTTCAGTGAGTGTTCAATATTCTCGTCCTGCCATGCGTGGAAGAACCATCTTTGGTGATTTAGTTCCCCTAGATAAAATTTGGCGTACTGGCGCTAACACCAATACCATCGTGAATTTTGACAACGATGTTTCTGTTGGCGGTGAGGCCCTAAAGCCTGGATCTTATGCTTTGTACAGCAAACCAGGGCTGGACAAATGGACCATTTATTTTTATTCCGATACGGATAATTGGGGTTTACCGCGTTCTTGGGATGAAGAAAAGATTGCTGCTGAGTTTATGGCAACCCCTCGAGCATTAACTGAGGCTGTGGAGAGTTTTACCATTAGCATTGACCAGGTAACTGATTCTGGAGCAACCATGACCATAGCTTGGGAAAATACCGCGGTGAGTCTACCCCTAGCATTTGATACTGAAGCTGCTGTTATGAAATCTATAGAGCGAACCATGAATGGTCCAGCTGCAGGAGATTATTATCAGGCTGCTGTATACTTTTTGAATGCCGATAAAGACATCAGCAAGGCAAAAAATTGGATTGATAAGGCCATTGCCATGAGTGAGCGACCTGCCTATTGGTATTATCGTCAAAAATCTTTGATTTACGCTAAAGCAGGAGATAAAAAAGGAGCGATCGCCGCTGCAGAACAATCGTTGACTTTGGCTCAAGAGGCGGGAAATATGGACTATGTTGCTCTGAACAAAAAATCCTTAGCCGAGTGGCGTGATTGATTAGCTGACTTGGACCAAATCGACAAATCCCTATAGTATTTGTCTGAGGGCATTTCGGTAATTCGACGGGCTTCTGCCTGTTTGATTTTTAAACGTCTTGTTGAAGTGTGAGAAATTATTAAATCCGGATTCAAAGCAAACGTCTGTTATGCTGAGACTCCCCTCTGCTAATAATTTACAGGCATGGGTGACTCGGTATTCGGTGACAAACTGAATGAAAGTTTTGCCCGTTTTGTTTTTGAAATAACGACTAAAGGCTTGAGGCGTCATGCTCACTTTGTCCGCCATCTCCGAAAGGCTGATTTGTTGGGTGAAGCGGTCGCTTACGAAACTGTAGATGACATCCAAGCGCGCAGCATCTTGTGGCTTGGTCTCCATGATTATGTGTTCGGCATTGAGTAAGGTGTAATCTTTAGCATGGGCCAATTCTTGTAAGAGCGATAAGAAGTTTATCAGGCGTTCAAAGGGCTTCATGTCCAGTAATGCTTCGATTTTCGGTCCGAGCCTATGTTTGGTTTTTTCTGAAAACACGATGCCTTGCTTGCTTCGTTTGAGCAATTGTTTGACGGCTGTGAATTCTGCCGCATCAAAAAATTCTGCTCCTAAAAAATCTTCTCTGGCTTGAATGACCACTTCGCTTTTATTGTCTGTCAAGTGATTGGTAAAACCAAAATGAGGCAACGAGGCCCCAATAAAAATTAGATCTCCATCTGAGTAATAGGACACGTGATTGCCAATGTGTCTTTTTCCACTACCGCCATTGACATAAACGATTTCCATTTCTGGGTGATAGTGCCAGGAGGCAGGATTGGCGGCATTAAAGTCTTTTAGTTCTTCGATGAAGAGTGAGCTACCGGGGGCTGGAGCGATGGCCTCATATTGTGGATTTTTTTTCATAGCGGTATAAAATTAGAAAAGCTTAACAGACAACAAAGATGTTAAAATTAACCAATATATGTGTTAAATTAACATTATTATGTACAGAAGAATTTTTTTGTGTTAAAATTTGATATAAAGTGGTCAAAAATGAAGAAGCTCAGGGTTTAAAATAGTCTCATCTTTGAACTGTAGTTAATAATACAACAATGTACTGCCGTTTGACTGTCAGACATTGTTACTCATTAAAATCGGTTATTTAGATTTTAATTTTTGGTCGTTAGTTGTGAAAGGGAGTCTTGGTCGGCTCCCTTTTCTTTTACCATGTTTTTTATATGGATTCCTTCGGTTGTAGAATATCATAGCATATGGTACCTTTGCGCTCAAGTTAAAATCGATATAAATGGATAATGGAATTTATGCGCGTTTTAATACGAGCAAAGGAGACATTGAGGTCCGATTGACCCATGAACAAACCCCTGGAACTGTTGGTAATTTTGTGGCCCTAGCTGAAGGCCAGTTGGAAAATTCTGCTAAAAAACAAGGTGTGCCGTATTATGACGGACTCAAGTTTCACCGAGTGATTGCTGATTTCATGATTCAAGGAGGCGATCCTCAAGGGACCGGCGCTGGTGGGCCAGGGTATCAGTTTGACGATGAATTTCATGTCGATCTTAAACACGACGGACCAGGGGTACTGTCCATGGCCAATGCGGGCCCAGGAACCAACGGCAGTCAATTTTTCATAACCCATGCGGCTACACCGTGGTTAGACAACAAGCACACGGTCTTTGGTCGCGTGGTGAAAGGACAAGACGTCGTCGATCAAATTGCTCAAGATGATCTAATTGAACGATTAGAAATTATTCGTGTTGGAGAAGCTGCTGAATCCTGGAATGCCGTGGAGGCCTTTCGACTCTTTAATGGCGCTAAAGCCGAGCGTGAAGCAGCAGCAAAAAAGGCTGAAATGGATTTGCTCGACAGCCTTTCTGAGGGATTTACCCAGACCGAAAGTGGCTTGCGCTATCAAATCATTCAATCTGGAGAGGGTGCCAGTCCAGTAATCGGGGAGACCGTTTCGGTCCATTACAAAGGCATGTTTGCGGATGGAAAGGAATTCGATAATAGCGTTAAACGAGGTAAACCCATTGCCTTTCCGGTGGGACAAGGCAATGTAATTCCTGGTTGGGATGAAGGCATTTTATTACTCAAGGTCGGGGACAAGGCAAGATTTGTCATCCCAAGTCACTTGGGTTATGGCTCGAGAGGAGCGGGTGGTGTTATTCCACCAAATGCAACCTTAATTTTTGATGTAGAGTTAGTGAAAGTGGGTTAATTTCTGCTTTCGAGGAGTTACATTTGATCCTCAAAGAAAATCGCGTTCATCATCAGTTTGTTGGTGCCATACCAAAATGCTCTAAAGTTTGTATTGTCGGTAAAATAACTGACTCTTCCTGATCCATTTCGCTTAGTTTTAAAGGCACTACTCCCTGCCAATACCGATAAGTTTTCCTTCGAAATATACCCCGAAAGGTGAGGATTGGCGCTGTACTTTAAAGGGTTGTTTGCTCGTTGTTCATCGGGCTTTAAAAATATCGTGGTATTGCGAAAGAGCGGTAATTTATCTTTCGAATACCCAAAGGTTACCGGATGTGAGCGGTCTATTTCGGCTTCAAAAATTGCACCACCAATGACTTGAGCGCCACGATAGCGCTGACGTTGCTCAAAAGTGGCCTGTGCGCCAGTCTTTTCAGCTGACCTTAAGGGCAACTGAATGAGCTCATGTTTATTCAGCCAGTATGCAGCAGATCGAAATCCGATTAAATGGCCGCCATTTGTCACCCATGATTTAAGTTTCTCGGCCGCTCGAGTATTTGGGCCTGCGCCCCAAGTCGATGGCATGATTAGGGTCGTATATCGACTTAAATCTTTAGTCCCTAAAGCAGAAACATCGAGTTTCGTTACCTGAATGTCGTAACGCGTATCCAGTAAATGCCAAATTTCACCCGCATCATAAGGATTGATTCCTGGCCCTACGAAGACTCCAATGTTTTTCTTTTCAACCGATTTAAAGTCCCCACTGCCCAAATTCATTCCAGAGGTTGCACCGCTGGAAATGGCCGTTATCTGATGATTTTTAGCTAAAGCCATCATGATTTCATGAATTTCCTCAGGGCTTTTATTTTGATTGTATCCGGGGATCATCAGTGTTCCGTAGTCAAAGTTTTGACCTTTAGATTGGAAAGGACGCGTTGCGACTTTAACCCGAAGCCCCAGGTTTAATAGGTTGTCTAGGGCCTTTGGCGCATAATAATCTTCCCAAGCTAAGGTGTAGGCATAGGCTTGTTGAAGACCTGTGGACCCCGTCTCAATGTCCTTTGCCGTAACTTTTGAACCGAGCGATTTGACCTTCGCGCTGCCGAAATCAAAATTAAACGCATACGGCATTGTCCAGGCGCTGATGTCGTAAAATAAACTGTCTTGAAATTTTGTTCGACGCTCGAACATGGCCTCGATAAGACTGCTTTGTGTTTGATCCTTAGGAATCGCCAAAGCGTTTTTAGGGGTAAATGTCTGGTCGCCTAATCTCAGGGTTTCGTTCAAGCGGAATGCCTGTATTTTTTGACGATCGAGTAGGGTAAGGAATGCTTTAATTTTTGCTGGGTCATTCTCGTCCTGAACCAAATACACTTGTTCGCTCCCAATGTTTTGTCTTAACTTTTTGTAGAATAATCGCTGGTAATTCAGCAACTCCATTCTTAAACTGATGCCCGCTTTTAGGGTAGACAGGGCGGCGTTAAATTGATTTTTAATGGTGAATGGAAAGGTTAAAATTCCGTGGTCACTTTCTTGAGCATGTCCCCTGGAGGATGCTTGCTCAAATAAGATGCCAATGCCGCCGTGGATGTCTGGGAAGGTAGAGCCTTTTCCGTAATAGAAGTCATCGTAATCTTCTTCAGAATAATACAAACTCCCTATGGAGTCCAGGGCCTTGGCGTGAAAACCACCAATAGCCTTGGTGAGTTCTTGATTCAATTTAGGGGTCAGTGGATGGGTCCGTGAGGGAATCCCAGGCTGAAAGAAAAACGTAGAATTTGTACCCATTTCATGATGGTCTGTAAGAACATTTGGACGCCATTGGTGAAAAGTCTCGATGCGTGCTTGGCTCTCCGGCAATTGAGCGGGCATCCAGTCCCGATTTAAGTCAAACCAATAGTGATTTGTTCGTCCCCCGGGCCACACTTCACGGTACTCTCGATCATTTGGGTCAGGGTTTATGTTTTGACTTTTATGACTGTTGGCCCAGGTTGAAAAACGTTGTAAGCCATCAGGATTAAATGAGGGATCGAGTAAGATCACACTTTCACTGAGCGCCTTTTCAATTTCAGGACCTTCTGCAGCGGCCAGATAATAGGCGTAGAGCAGGGCAGCGTTACTTCCACTGGGCTCGTTACCATGTATTGAAAAGCCTTGGTACAGCACCAGGGGCAAGTCTTGGACCTTACCGTTGAAATTTTCGTCTTCACTCCATGATTGATGGGTCGTTCTGATTTGATCTACAACTTTATGATTGTCCTCAGAGGTGACCGTGAGTAACCAAAGTGGGCGATCCTCGTAAGTTTTGCCTCGATTCAATAGAGTCATGCGCGGACTAATTTTGGCCAGCGTTTGCATGTACCAGGACAACCGGTCGTGAGTGATGTGCCAGGCTCCGACCTCGTGACCGATGACTTCTGCCGGTGTTGGGATGTCTTTATTGTAAGACACATTTTGTGGCAGATAATAGCCCAAATCAATCTGTTGCGCTGGT
>Ga0066830_10000150_pt1 | contig 10280 bp, 15 predicted proteins | sample ETNtaG_20_FD_65499 | JGI IMG/M metagenome (GOLD analysis project Ga0066830, IMG submission 65499) | Marine microbial and viral communities from oxygen minimum zone, Eastern Pacific Ocean - ETNP201306PF45B | ecosystem: Environmental > Aquatic > Marine > Oceanic | place: Pacific Ocean: Eastern...
ATGCTCTTAGAAATGCGATTACCCCTGACAAGCTATTGGATTCAAGAGTAGTTTCTTATCAATAGCGCAAGGTAATATTTAAAACCGTACCTTTCTGTTCAAATGGACCCGCTGGTCGAAACTATTTACCATTAATCTATTATGAAGCAACTAAAATCTGGATTGGTACATTTCGGGGGGTTGTGCAAATAACCCCATCTTGAATATAGGGAAGAAGCTCTCCCACTTCTAGGGATTCATCGCGGCGCAAGATTCTCTTAATAAAACCTTCTAATGAGCGTCCATGATAGATGTCATAAAAACCTCTAAAGTCCAGAACCTGCCTAAATAGATCTTCTTTTTCGACAGGCTCGGTGAGGTATGTAATGATAGGTTCCACAAGAGCTGATGTCACAAGAAAGTCTTGCGTATAACCAGAATCAGTAATTACTGTAAAACCTTCCGGCTCTTCTATTGGCTCAAAAAGTGTGACAAAAGCTTGTCCTAATGTCTCGTCAATTTGTATATTGAATTTCGAAGGATTTGCAATAATGCTGCTGACAATGCCGTCTTTGACACTGATGCGATTAATCTGTTTTTCAGATAATTGAAGAGGTTTTTGCATTAACTCTTCGATCGCGATGGTGTTGATGGCGGCATTTGCTGTGGTTGCAAAAATTGTGAGCGCCATAGCTGTAAGTAGTTTTTTCATTGTTTCTCAAGATCCTTTGTAAAATTGTTAAGGAGGAGCTTGCCGCTCTTTTGTTTCAAGTCCATTACAAAGATAGTTGGCTCCTCTTGGACTAGTTGTTTCTTTCCATTTTGCAGGGGTAGATAAGCACTAAGAGTTCCCTTCAAGTAAGCGCGGACAGTATCTTTATCAAGTTGCTCAATGGTGCTTTCCTCTAGTGACCATTCAAAATCGGTTCCATTGTTTTCCATTTCTACCTGTTGCCTTTGAAGATGCTCATGCAATGTGAATGCATATGAGGGAGAGATATAGGGTTTCAATGTATGATTTTGCTGCCCTATAGACGTTAAGCTGCGATTCAAAATGAGATGAGCTAAATATTCTCCATGGGTCTTTGCAGCTGGAAGATCGATATTCATTTCAGGCTCCTTGAAAACAGTAAGGGTCTTGTTTCTCATTGCAATGCCGGTGCTAGCTAGCGTCGTCAGAAAAAACAAAATGCTCACAAATACAAAGAGGTTGCGTTGCATTGTCAAGATAGATTCCGTTGTTTTCTTGGTTTCTACTCTCATTTGCACCACTCTGTTTTGTAAGATTCAACCATTGCATCAAACTGCCCTCCATATAGATTTGCTCTTGTGGGGAGAGACCTGTAGATGAATCGCTGCACAGTAAATTTTGCCATCTTCTCGATCTTTCTTCTGAGGTACAAAACTCCAGCAAGTGTTAGAAGACCAATCAAAAAGACATCCATCAGAGCCCCAGCTAAGAGGCTCCCTAAAATAATGACTATCGTTGAAACTCTTACACCCAAAATCTGTTGTGGGGCATCGAGTTTGCTCGTAAGTATTGTCATACCTTAAGCCGCCGAGTTTTGGGTACGAGGAAAAAACAGAGTCCCAGACCGCCGTAAAGCAAAATAGGCGTAAAGGTTCCTCCAATGAATGTCTTAAAAAACCCCCAGGCCATCCCAAATAAGAGTACGATGGTTCTTACTTGCTTGCCAAAGATGATATTTTGAACACTAGTGAGCTGCTCCTCCAAGTCTCCAGCTTTTACATCCGCGCAGTAACCTGCATTACTTATAGCCAAGAAAGCTCCTAGTGTTAGGACTCGCCAAGTTGTTGGACTCTTCATTAAAGTTTTCAGTTTTTCAAACATTTCTTTCTTCCTTTATTTTTTCGAGGGTTTCTATTTCTAGTTTTAAGGCTTGCGCTCGCTGGGCAAGGTTTTTAACGGATTCTTCAACGTGCCCACCGATTCTTTTAAGTCTTTCGGTTGCTTCTTCAATCCCCTCGCGCACCTCATTAAGGTTTTTAACCTCTAATTTAAGATCTCCAACCTCAGAAGAAAGAGATTCTCGTTCTAGTGAAAGCCCCGCAAGAACTCTTGTCGACTCTTCGAGGTTTCCTTGAACGTCTCTTGAAAGCCTACGGGTCTCTTCAACGTTGTCGGCAATCATGCCATTTCGAATCGCATCATCTGTGATATAGAGCCCCGCAAAATACCCTGCATTGAGAGCAGTTTGAGACTTTTTTAAATGGTATGCCTGAAAAATCATATTAGCGGCGGCGGCTGTTGCTAATAATTTCACAGCGTTAAGTTTCATTTCTTCTTGCCATTTTGTGAATGATGGTACTAATGGTCCTATTGCTTGCACTTCTAAAGCTCCTTAAAGTTAAAATCTTAGTCCATAGGCGAGTTGCCAGGATTTCTTTTGAGAACCTAAATTGAATCCTAGGTTGAATAAATAACCTCCACGTCCTTCTAAAGGTTGAGATTCAAACAAGAGGTTAGGTGCTACTGTGAAGCGGTCTGGAATCTGAGATTGAACGTTTAATCCAAGAGATGTTTTCAATTGATGCAGTCTTGCTTTACCTTCGCGCTTCATGGTGTAAGAGGGTCCTGCTTTGACTCTCCATAGGATATCGTTGAACGCATGATATTCTACTCTTGAAAAGCTTGATGTTTCTTCAAATCCAAAGCCATGCCAGTAATAGACGTCCCCACCAAGGAATAGATCTAGTGGCACCTTTATTGGTAGGTAGTATACAAGGATTGGAGAGAGACCAAAATAGAGAGCTTTAGGTTTGCTTTTGAAGGAGCAGCTGTTCCAGTTCCTTTCGTAGTCAGACCAACTAAATCCCATAGATGCTGTTAAGGCTCCTGAAAAATTACGTCCAATGTTTTTTCCAAAAGTAAAGGCTGCTAGTACGTCATGTTGATCATTGTCACTCCTACCGCTATTCTGGTCATGGGTACTTCCAAAAAGATTGAATGAAAACCCGTACAATAGTTGACCTGAAATGTATTTGTCAGACCATTGTTTACGCGCTGTGAGAACAGACCCTAATTGAACCATATCGTGTATATTGGTGAACCCAAAGAATGGTCTAATCTCTACAGAGAACTGATACTTGTTATCTAAAAACAGCGGCTCCTGCGCCTCACCTGAAAGTCTGGCCATTAATTCAAATGAAGGAACAAATATCGGTCTCAAAATTCTTGGAGTTGGAGGAGTGTCCATTCGATAGTTATTTAAATTTTCCGTTAAACACCCTCTTTGAGGGGGAGGATTGGCTTGTGCATGGGTTTCTAGGTTGATTCCTGTTTGTTTTTCCCAGTTTTCTAGAGCTTCTTTCACAATCGCTTCTGCTTCTGGATCTGCTTCAGTCTTAGGGATATTTTTAGCAATTTCTGCACAATAGGCAGCGTGATCACTAAGCACATCCTGAATCTGCTCTCGTACATCTTCAGGTACATTCACATTGACGTTTTCTTCTTTTGGAGGATTTTGGGTTTCTTGTTTTTCAGAGCCATCGACATTATTATCTGAGCTAAACGAAGCGTGTCCGCTTGCGGTTGTTAGAAACAGCGTCGCTACAAATAACCCTTTGCTAAATTTTGCTTTCATTGTTATTTCATCTTATGGTTTATCGTTTCGTTGATCGTATTTTCATTCTTGTCAAAATCAAAAAAAGTTTTTATCTTATGATGAGCAAAAAATTTAGTGCAAGAAAATTCCATCGATTAATTTTCCCCCACTCTGATTTTTTCTATTGAAATTTCAATCCCCTGTTTCAGAGTTTCAAATAACTCTCTTTCTTCTAATCTGGTCGGATACAGAGTAGAGCTCTCAAAATAAGAGAGATCTTCGCCACAAAGCGAAGAAAGTTTGACGCTGATTTTTAAACTTAGTGTTCCTGAAACTTTACCTTCAGTGATGTTCCAGTCTAAGCAGGAAAATCCATCGCTATAGATCGTTGTAATGAGATCAATGTTGTGCTCTGAAAGATAGTTTCTGAGTTGCCCGAAAGTTTGGAACTCTGGAAGGTGGGATTGGAGAGCTGAGATATCAGTTGCCAAAGACATATTGACCTCCAAAGTGTTTTTTAAGAGTTTCTAGGACGAGTTCATAGAAATTGCCAGCTGTTTTTCCGACTTCTAGAATAAGACATTTCCACTCTCCTTGCATTTTCTTGTAGAGTTTGACCATCGAAGCGTTGAGCGATTTTGAGTGAATGAGTAGTTCGATATGGGGCTTGTTTGCTGCACTTTCAGAGGTGGGGCTGCTGAAGGTGAAGTGCGACGCATTGTGCGTGAAGAAGGTTTTTAGTTTGGAGATCTGTTTTTCAGTTGAGTGAGCGAGCGGTTTTAAGAGCTCCATAGGATCTTTTTTCCCCACAATCCAAGAAAGCATTCCATTAAGAGATTTTATTGGCTTGTTCCAGTCGATGTACTTTTCGAGAACTGTGATGGCGATTTTAAGATGGGGGAGCCCTTTGCGAAGAAGTGGTTGCAAGGAAGTAGGGGAGAGATCGAGACCTTTCGCTTGGAGCGACTTTAGGGCAAGTAGGGCATCTTTTTCGTAGGGGGTTTTTGGTGGAAGATTATTGACTATTTTTTTAGAAACTTCTTTGGTTATTTTTTTTCGGTAGCCATCTCCTTCTTGCTGGAGAAGGAAGGTAATAAATCCCATAGGATTTTTGATTTTGAATCCTCTTACTTGCTTTTGATTGGCAAGTTTTAGGCATTTTTTTATGAGAGATAAGTCTTTAAACCACCCTTTAGGCGCTTGTCCTATGAGCTTTTCAAACCCGTGTTTTTTTAGAAGAGTTTTTTCCTCATTGATTTTTAAAGAAGGATTTTCCGGTGAAGCTGTGCTCTTAGCAATATATTCTTCTTTAGAAGAATTATTACTACTTTGAGGTATGTTTGAATCATCATCTCGCCCTAATTTTTTACGCCCCTTTTTTGTTAGATGATATTTGTTCCTTCCAGGAATCTTTGTGCCAGGAATATAGATAGTAAGCTCTTTTGTGATGTAGCCATTTTTGATATCTGATTTGATACGCTCTTTAGCAGCAAGCTCCTGAACGCCTTGAATCTGTGCTATTTTTAGGTAAGATAGTTGAAACCAATTATTACCATTAGCAAAGAATTCGGCTGTTTTGAACCTATCTGTTCCAGATCGATTCTTTGGATATTTTCTTTTCTTTTTAGGGGTGTGTTTTTGAGATTTTGTCTCTTTAGAAGAAGCTTTTTTGAATTTTCCTAGATCAGGACTTGCTTCTTTATTATGATTTCCTGTATATTTACAGGTATAAAAGGGTGTTGTTTCGTACAGCATCTTTTTGGAAGGCAGTCTTATCAGGACTGCTTTTTTTTTCCTATTTAATTTCTGTTTTTATGTTAAAGCTCTAAGCTTTTTTTAATCAATGTTTATTCTCAAAATTATGAAATATTTTTCTTTTTCATAGCCACCGCAAGTTTTTTACGACGCTTAACATCACTTTGGATTGCTTCATATGCATGCTGGAATTCTGGTTTTCTTTTTTCAATGTCTTCTGCATATAACTTTAATATTTCATGAACAATTTCATCTTCGATCTTTAAATGTAAATCTTTGTTGCCTTCAGGTGTAAAAGATCTAAAACCGAGGGTAATGAATGCAGCATCCTTATCTTCTCGTTGAGTTGTATGAAGCTGTTGTGTTGCCTTAACTTTGATTTTGTAGCTGTGGTGTTTTACACCCCAAAAGAGATTTCTTATTTCGAATGTATATCCTTTAAACTTTAAATCGATATGAGCTGTGCCTCTGATTGCAAATCTTTTAGTACTCTTACCTTCGATACACTTTTCATCTTCATAAATTTCGACCACTTCAACCTCAATAGGATCCGGCGCACCATCCTCTGGAGGGTTAGCCCATCTCTCACGTTCAGCTGCCCTATAAACATCATAATGAGGCCTTATTTGCCAGCTGTTTTTAGATACCTTGCTAATCATATTAGGTACACCACCACTTTTTAGATACTCTTCAATGAGATTTCCAAATCTGTTGCGTACCTCATTTCTTATACACTCTTGAATTGGGTCCTTAAGATCTAGGTATCCTTTATCTGCTTTTGAAGTAAAAGTAGGAACTACAATTTTTATTTGTCGTTTACCAGGTTTATTATTAGGGTCTAGATAAACTTTAGTTGGGAATATAACTACAATTTTCCCATTATTTCGATGAACACGCCAGGTAAATGAATTCATTCTGAAAGTATAACCTTGCCATTCTAGATCAACATCTGCTTTACCATAGAGAACATATCTGGGGATCTTAGGAGGTTGTGGCGGTGCTGTAACCGAAAAAGATGCTAGGTGTACTGACACAGGTTTTTTAAGACTTTTAAGATTTGTAGTATTGTCTGAGGTTTCTGTTAACATTGTTCTTTGGGCATATTTCCGTTTTCATTTCCTGTAAAACGCGTTGGACAGTTCTTAAAAAAACCTACTCAATAGCTCTAATATTTCATCAACTACGGCTTTAGACTTTTTTGTTAGAGGTTTGGTTTTGTTTATTTTTTTTAAAGCATTTAAGGCGATTTTAAGATGGTGCTTTGATTCATCTTTCGGTGTTGCTTGTGGTTTAGATTTAACAATATTTTGTCTCCAAGATCGAAAATCTTCACCTTTATAACTTGAAATAATAGATTGTTTTTTTTCTTTAGGTAAATCTACAGAACCAAGCAAATAAGCATTTTTCAATGGCATTTTTTCTAATTTAGGACGAATATTTATTGGTAGAGCCTGATAAAGGAGAAAATAATTTAAAAAATTGTAGCAAGTTTGGCGGTTTCCGTAAGTAAATGCCAACCAAAAACCAAAAGCCCCCTTTTTATGGTCTTTGAGAATTTGTTGTGCTTTATGGATGTTTTCTCCATGAAATAAAACATGCTGTTTATGACTAGTACGAAGTGTATCACTAATAGAAACTAATTGTGTAAGTGATTCGTCTGAAAGAACAGTGTTTTTTAATGCAAAGCTTCTAATCCCACTCTTTAATACTTCAGTCTCTTCTTGAGTCATTTTTTTAGGGACTGAAGCTTCTCGAGACTGATAGTTTGGATTAAAATTCTTATCTCGTTTTTGATTTCTTTCTAGTAAAGCAACAGATTTTTGAGTGAAGTTAGGCATTAACTGGTTCTCTTTCTAAGATATTTAAGATTTCCTGTGTGATAGATTTAAAATCTTCTGATGCTCGACTATTTTTGTCTGTTAAAAACACCGGCAACCCATCAAACACAGCTTTGGCTACACTATTATCTCTACGAACCTTTGTTTTCAAGATTTTTTCTGGGAAAGCTCCTTCAATGCCAATAACCGAACCATCGTTCATAACTGATCGTTCGTTCCACATTGAGAGGACTATTCCAAGAACATCAATTTTGTGACGCTCATTTACGGATTGCTGATATTCAGAAAGTCGTTGCATTGCTAACATAGAGAAAGGCTCAGGAACAGCAGCTATCAATGAAAAATCAGCCGCATAAAAAGCAGAGCGGCAAAGCCAATTAAGAGATGGAGGAATATCAATAATACAGTAGTCAAAATCCTTCTTTATTTTTGACAATCCAGTCGATAAGCGTTCGTGAGAATAAGGGTCACCAAGAAGTTCAGTTGTTGCTTCAATGCCATCTAGAAAAGTGTTTGAACAAACGATCTTTAGATTTTCAACGTTAGTTTTTTGGATGACTTCATATATAGGAATCTCTCTTTTTAAAGCCTTAGGTAAAGCTTTAAGAGAATCAGGAGAAAACCCTAAAGCTTGGGTCAGATTAGCTTGTGGGTCGGAGTCAATTAATAGGCAACGCTTATCATGGAACAAAGCTAATGCACTTGCTATATGAAGAGCTACAGTTGTCTTACCTGTACCACCTTTAAACGATGCCATCGTGATTGTTTGCATAAATAAACTCTAGCAATTTTCCGAAGAAAAAATCAAGAAAGCATTTTTAGAAAAACCGGCAGTGGAAAGAAATTTACTCACGTGATAACTATGGGTATTTATTTTGATTAAGGAGATTCTATGTCAGATTGCTATAAGATAGAAGTGGGAGAAGAAACTGAAACAACAAAAGAAGTTATTGTGAAATTTCAGGGAAAGTTATTTGCAACAGTGACTTACTACAAAGGGAAGATGCACTCCAAAATCAAGATAAACCCCGATCAAAAGAAAACAAAATTTCAAATAGACCAAGACTTTGTAAAAATGAATAAAGATCTAAAAGAACTCTTATTCAAATTCCAGGAGTCAGAAAGAATCGATGATCAAGAACGCTCTTTTCCTTCTTCAACGAATCTGATAGATGAATAACATCCCAATCCCTGATCCCACCTTCCATATCAGTTAAACGATTTTCTACTTTTCCGATACGACTGCTAACTTGATCGAGTTTCTCATACATATGAGAGAATTTCTGATCTATATCTTTTTTATGAAATCCATCCGAGACGTCATGTAAACAAAGCCTACAATGAATATCACTAAAATAGTTAATTCTTGTGTCCATTTCATATGTAGCTCCTAATTAATCCCAAGGTTACTAATTAAGGCATTAAAGAGGTAACCAGTAACGTGTCCTCTGAGGATCTGCTGATCACTTCGGCACTTTTTAGCCTTCGGCTGCTATTGAATGAAAAGGTCGATTCCGATTAACCGCCGGGGCTTTTCCTTTTAATCCCGAAATCGTAATCTTAATTTTAAGGCAGTTCTTGGAGTGCGAATGAAAAATCTATTTATTTTGATCTTTATTTTCTTTTCCAATCATTTAATGATGTTTTCAGATGATTTCCTTCCGCAAACCAATGCTCAAGAGGTTTGGTTTTGTTCTAGTTGTGGACATTCTAACCCCGATTATGAAACCCGCTGTAATTATTGTGGGAAATCCAGATGAATCTATTTTATCTTAAAACCCGCTCCCTATCGCTCAGCTTTAGTCAGTGATTGGCAGTCTCTTACTCAATAATTTGCTTAAAAATCTTTCTAACTGTTAGATTTTTTGGTGGAAAAATTAATTAGGAGAACTTGGATGCAACGTCACTCTACAAAGTTTCTTGTATTTTTTTTGCTGTTTCTTTTTTATAGAGAAGTTTTCTCAACTGAACTAGAAGTTCTTCAACAACGCGTACAAAGACAACAAAAAATCTGCGAGGGAAGTTGGTGCTTAGTATCTTGGGACGGTGGTTTATGCTCAGCTGAGGTGATAAATATTGATAAAGGTATTGCAACAGTCAAAATCTTTGATACATCACGCCCTGTTTCTCAATGGCCGATTATAGATGTCTATCTTGGAGATCTTTACAAGCATACCTTTGAAAAATCTTTGACTTTGGATAGCTTGATAAAAAGCTTAAAAGAAAAAAATATTCTTCGAACTCCATTTATTGAGGAGGGATTTAGAGCTGTTGATCGTGCCTGGTTTTGTTCGGAACACCCTTACTTTGATGTGGCTATTGATATCGGATGTGGCATGTGTATTTCTACTCCTCATATTCATACTTTTTCCCTTGAGCTTTTAAAAGACTGCCTCCCAAAGGCAAAACGTATTCTTGATGTAGGGACCGGGTCTGGTTATATGGCGGCAATTTTTTCTTACCTTGCTCCACAATCTGAGGTAATCGGAATCGATTATTACAAAAGCTTGGTAGAATGTGCTAAGACCAATTGTCAGAAAGCCTTACCTAAAGAAGTTTTTAGAAGAATAACATTTGTTGTAGGGGACGGAGAAAATGGGGTCAAAGAAGAAGAAAAGTTCGATTTAATTTATGTAGGGTTCATGTGCAATGAAATTCCGAAAGCTTTAATAAAACAGATGAATCCTAATGGAACCCTTCTAGTCCCCATCAAAAAGAGGGTTTCTTCTTATGATAATCGGTTATTTTGGGGTAGCTTATTGATTGTTACAAAAAAGGAATGTGAAGCACTTGATATTCAAGAGGTTTTTGGATGTTCCTTTATTCCTTCTCAAACGGGTTTTAAAAGTACAAGATGAAAGCCTCTTTTAGGTTTTTAAACTCAAACACTTTTCGACGCTTCTAACCTGAGCACTTGTTTTTATTGGAAATAGTTGCCTCATGTAGCAAAGCGAATACTGCGAGGACTTTTAGAAGGGTGAGTCACATTCCTAATACAAACTTGTCACAAATCATAAAAATCTTCGACCAGCGGGTCCATTTGAACAGAAAGGTACGGTTTTAAATATTACCTTGCGCTATTGATAAGAAACTACTCTTGAATCCAATAGCTTGTCAGGGGTAATCGCATTTCTAAGAGCAT
>Ga0066830_10000153_pt1 | contig 10150 bp, 6 predicted proteins | sample ETNtaG_20_FD_65499 | JGI IMG/M metagenome (GOLD analysis project Ga0066830, IMG submission 65499) | Marine microbial and viral communities from oxygen minimum zone, Eastern Pacific Ocean - ETNP201306PF45B | ecosystem: Environmental > Aquatic > Marine > Oceanic | place: Pacific Ocean: Eastern...
ATTGCTGGCATAATTTGCTCCAGGACGAGAAACACGCCAATGATTCTCTCCTTCTTCACTAGATGTATTATCCATTCTCCAATGTCCGTAACTATCAGGGTCAGAAGATAACTGTCCATTAGAATCATATCCAGCGCCTACCCAAGTAGGTACGTTGGCCTGCAGTTGATTTGTACAATCAATGATATTATCTCCATCTACATCCCCACAAAAACCATTTTCCATAGGATCATTCCACATTGCAACGGGTAAGAATCTGTCTAATTCATTATTTGATTCAGTATCATCTGCAAGTCCTCCATCTACGATACCTCTCAATATAATACCACCAACTAGATATCCATTTTCATCTAATGCACTATGAGCTGAACTCGGTGTCCAAACGAAAGAAGCTTTCAGAGATTGGAAACCTGATAAGAGCATACTAACATTATATTCTGCTATCAAGAACCCTACAGGATGCCAAATCTGAAGATAACCTTCTGCTGCTGCTGGTTGACCTGAAGAACCGGATTGAGTGTAGGTCACATTGATTTGAATTGTTTCGTCTCTCATTACATATTCAACAATTGAACCATCTGGTTGAGTCCATTCTTTAGCATCCCTTGTTTGATTACCAACTTCAATTGACGTAATCTCGAAATCTATCAATGATTTAGGTCCAACATCACCTATATTTTCCTCCTCACGTAATTCAGAATCAACAAACAAAGGTGATAAACTCATCATAATCAGAATTGACAACACGAAGATTGGAGTTAGCATACGCATGATTAACAAGTTCGTTCGGTATAGAAATCGTGTAAGAATGTTGGGGGCAAATGTTTGTTAATGAATAAAGCTAAGAAGGTTTTGAAAAAATCAAAAAACTGCTAAAAAACCTCTTGAAGATTAATTTTCAATGAAGGACTTATGCATTAATTGAGTGGCGTACATACTATGGAGGGTAGAGCCAGTCTTTCTCACAGATTAGGATTGGGCATAATTTTACTTTTTCAAATCACTATCATCCCCATAATTGGTTTCTCTCTAACTTACTTAATTAAGATAGATAGAGAAAACTTTGGAATTTCGATAAGAACGGAATTATTTCAATGGATAATTATTTCAGGATTGACTTATGGAATTATTTGTCTAGTATTAGCATTGACAATTGGGGGTTTCCGACCATCTCCAGTTGTCGAAAGAGGTGGCTGGATTCCAACTTTGGGACTCAGCAAGAGAAGATATGATCCTGAACTTATTGATAGAGCAAAAATGGCTGCTTATTCAAGTCCATATGGAAAAATGAGTAGATTAGTTTCCAATCAAATAAAAGACGATCAATCGGAATTATTTGCAGTACATGGAGGTTTACAATTGCTAGCAGTTCCATCGCAAGTACTACTAATCTCAATCCCAATATTAGTCATGGAAGGAATTCCTCAGGACCTTATTAGAAAAGACAGTGCATTTGAGTTGGGAATGTTAGGATACATCGTCGGCTTATGGATTTCATTTAGAATTCAACCAATTATTTCATCGCAGTTTATAGGATTTGCAGCGATGTTTAGAAAGATACTTTGGAGAATAACGAAAATTTCTTGGATTCTACCTGTAATCATTTTGTGGGCATGTGCTAGAATTATACTTCGATTTTCTTTGGAATCGCTAGGAATTGAAATTTCTCAATGGCACGATGTTCAATTAGAAGGTGTGATTTTAAATTTAGTTGCACCTGAAGCAAAAATCCCTGAAACTGCAATTATTGATTTTTTAGTCGCAATTTCCGTTCTACCAATGGCTGCATTTACGACAATTAGCGTCCTTGGCGGTTCAAATGGTCTTTCGCCTTGGATGAAGAGTAAAGAAGAGAACTTAGAAAATCTTTCTCAAAATAAGCTTCCAGAACCAAAATCACAAGAAGATGACTATACTCATAATGAATTACAAGTTCACAATGATGAGAAAAATGAATTTACATCATCAGAATATGATCATAATAGTGATGATGATGATGATGATGGAAGAATGATTGATATACCATTCAATTTATTTGGTTAATCATTAATAGGTAATAATTTCTCAATTATTGAGTTGAGAATAATCCATCCGTTAGAAAGGCAAAGTGAAAAAACAACGGCATTAGGGCCATAAATATACAGCAGAATTGACGAGGAAAAAAATACGGCAATACTTGCGTAAATGAAATCTTTCAGTAAGAACCAAGACAGAATTAAAGCTACTAATCCAGAACCATATGAAATTAATAAACTCATATTAACTCCTATCTAAATTCGAAAGTATAGCTTCGACTCTATCCATACCCCTAGAGATATCTTCCTGACATATTGTGTAAGCAAATCTCAGATGACCTTCACCTGCTTTTCCAAAAGCAGTACCAGGAGAACATAGGACGCCGCCTTCTAACATTTTCATTGCTAAATCTTCACTAGTATAACCCGGTATGTCAAATTTGGGAAATACATAAAATGCACCTGTAGGAATGTTACATGATACATTGGGCATAGAATTTAATCTTTTACAAATTAAATCTCTTCTCTTTTTGAATTCAGCACACATCTCATCAGGGTAATCACTTGCCTTTTCTAATGCCTCCAAAACAGCATATTGCATAGCATCGTTACTACATGCAGTGACATAGTACTGCATTTTTGTCAACTGACCCATAGCCTCTAGATCAGGAGATAGTAAATATCCAATCCTCCAACCAGTCATTGCAAATGTTTTCGAAAAAGAATTAATCATAATCACTTTATCATAGCCCGCACCTAAAAAAGATACATGTTCTGAATCATAGACTATTTTGTCATAAACTTCATCAGTAATTAACCATAAATCATTTCTTCGAGCGAATTCAACAAGAGCATCTCTCTGACTTTCGTTAACATTTCCTCCAGTTGGATTACTTGGGAAATTATAGAGTACAGCTACTGTATTTTCATCAACTCTCGATTGCAAATCATCAATTGTAGGGACGAAACCGTTTTCGAAATAACAAGGATACATATTTGCTTCTCCTCCACAGAGAACTACATCAGTCGGATATAATGGAAAATAAGGCTCAGGTATCAAAACATTATCTCCAGGATTAACCAAAGCCAGAAAAATATCTAGTAGAGCATTGGTTCCACTCATGGTAATACATACATTTCTTTCGTCTAAATTTGGATCCCTATGATGCCATGTTTCAGCTATTTTTTTCCTTAACTCAGGAAGTCCAGCAGTGGTAGTATATTTGTTTCTACCTTCTTCCATAGCCCTAGAAAATGCCTTAATTGCTAGAGGTGGCGGTTGGAAATCGGGTTCACCTAAACCGAATTGTATTGCATCATCACCGGCAAGATCAAACATCCTTCTAACTCCAGTTGGACGAATGCTATTTGCTCTGTCTGAGAAACGTACCACGACCTGCGGACATATACACCAAGATATGAATGGAATGCATTGTAGACTTCAATTATTCGATAATCTCTGCATCCATAGTTGCCGAATCTTCTGAATACGGATGATTTGAAAAATCGGAAAATTTCTTGATATTTGTAAGACGTAATAACAGAAATATCGATAATGGTACTATGCCAATAATTGCAATCAAAACATAAACTAAACTAGAAAAATCATATGAAGATGAGATTACACCTTCACCTTCGAATTGCAGTACTACAGGAAGAGATTGTTTATTAGATGAAAATGCCACAACTTCCAGGGTATGTTCTCCGTTAGAGAATTTCCCTTGGTCCAATTCTATATACCATTCGAAGGGTGTTATTGGCCCTACTTGAATTACAGACGAATTGAAACTAACTGATATCCATTCTCCGCCATCAATCCTGAAGTTAACCGATTCTACAGAACCAGAAGTACTCCAGGAATGCCCCTCTAATTTCACATTATCTGAATCATTAAATGAAATTAGATGATTTTGAATACCTGGGTCAATTAATTGAGTTGTTCCAGTCTCTTTGAGGTGCAAGGCCAATGAAGTTGCAGCATATGCATCAATCATTCCAAAACCAAAGTCCCTGTTCCAATATGGATCGACCTCGGGAAGACTGGGTTCTCCGCGTCTTTCTGCAGTATGCTTCAAGATTTCTTTGAGTTGCATTGTTGTAAGATTTTCATTAGCTTCCCAAACAAGTGCCATCACACCTGAAACAGAAGGTGTAGCATAAGATGTCCCTGAACCACGACCTGTGTAGGAGTTATCTGATGCGTCATTAAACAAATTCGAACAACCTCCACTAGTTACACATCCTTCCGCTTGAATAATATTTGATCCGGGTGCACTAATTTCAGGTTTTAGTTCATTCAGGGGATTCCCATCACCATTATCTTTCCTTGGCCCTCGTGATGAATAACCGGCAATTGTATCATCTTCTCGGTTTACAGTGTTTTGATCATCTGTAGCCCCAACTGTAACTGACAAATCAGATGAACCCATTCCCGAAAGACCGTCATTATTGGGTCCATCATTACCCGCTGCAACTGAAACTATAATCCCTTCATTCATTGCTTCATCTAAGATACGACTATGCATGTCAGAACCATCTGAACCACCATTTTCATGACTTGTTATCCCCCAAGACAAAGATATGATATCAATACCATGATACTCTTCTGTAAACCCGGGCCAAGCATCATCATGATGGTCTATAACCCACTGAAGACCGTTCATGGCGGACTCATAAAATTGCTGTTCTAACAGATAATTCTCAAATGGTCCTGCTCCAACATCGGTACCAATTCTAATATCTATCAGAGTAGCATCAGGAGCTGCCCCATAGAATTCTGATTGACTTCCATCGGCTTCAATTCCTGTCGCACTAGCCATTCCCATACATGCAGTACCATGTTGATTTGCATCATCTGGATCGAAAGAGCCATCATCCTCCCTGAGAGGATTTGATAGAAGACATGTGGGGTCAGAATGTACGTAACATACTGCATCATAGCCCGCAACAAATTTATCACTCAGTCCAGGATGCTCATTGTCGACTCCGGTATCAACTAATGCGATATTCATGCCATTACCACTGACTCCTAAATCCCAAGCCCCAAGGGTGTATTCTGAGGAATTTTTAGCCTTAACAGCGGGAGTTTGAATATCACCATAAAATACTACTGAACCATATCTTTCAACCATCACTACCCCATCTAGATTAGAGATTTGTTCAATCATTTCTACATTGACACCCCCGATTAACAAAGCATCAACTGAAGGCAATTCTAGATTGACATTTATTCCCAAAGATGAAAGCGAATCGATGTCAGATTCTTTCACATCTCTAGAATAAGAAAGACCAAGATTAACTATTCCAGTTTCTTCAGCTAAAGAATCATGGATTCTATCTCTATTTGAATCTAAGGAAGTGGTTTCCCACCACGGTATCGAGTTAGACCAAGGAATTGGTTGCTGGAATGGAACCATAGATGCATGTTCTGAATTTATTATTTGGAAATCATAGGAATTATAGCCTCTGCCATCTCCTTCAGCAATACTTCCGGATAATGGTGTCAGGAGTAGCATTACACCTAGAATTGCGAGGACACCTCTTCCCATGAACTGGGCATAATGTAGTATGCTTCAAACCTACGCTCAACGGTTCAGGTATAATTAAGATATAGAGGAAAAAATGGTGGGGGCACTGGGATTTGAACCCAGATCAGCGGGTATCTTCCGCCTAGCGTGCACCTAGTAATTGCACGCTCTCGGGTTGCGACAGGTCAGTGCTCCAGTTGGTCATCAATACCATCAGATCACTTTTCGTCGTCATTCCCGTGCAACTGGAGCCCGCTGTACTACCAGGTTATACTATACCCCCAAGGGTGTCTCTTGGAGATACATCACTCTTATGATGGTCTCGGTGCTAAATGTTCAAAAATATCTAACCTATCATTAAAGGTCCAGCTATAATACTGAGTAATAACCAAAATCCGAGTATCGTACATGTTAAACCCCACGCTCTAGGCCTTAAACCAACGCTCAATGAACCTAAAATACGCGTGAAATCCCCAATCAACGCAAGAATTGTCCTGAAAATTATCACTACTAAACCTGCAAAGAACATGTAGCCCAAGAAAAATACAATACAAATAATAATTCCTAAAAATCCAGATCTTGCAACTGCACCGATTGCTTGAGGAATGGTACTAGGAGCTCTCAGCCACAACAGCCAAGCTACCCAAATTCCTAAGTAAACGTCATCTGAGAAATTATTTCTATTCCACCAATCACGATATGATTCCGGTAATTTAGAGTATAAAATTCCACTAACAAATTCTACTTCTTTGATTCCTCCTCTTAACAACATTGAGAGACCGTGATAAATTAGTATCAAACTAAGTAATATTTCAATATAAATCCAATACGAACCTAGCCCAATTATCGAGAACAAGGATACAGGGAATGCCCATAATGCAAAACCGACACTCGATGCATACAATGTAAGTACTAAACTTGCTCCAGGTATGAGTGGCGAACTTGGTAACTCATACTTATTCCCTCTTGGCATTGCTAAAACAATTAGAGGGAGAAAAGTTGTACCAAATATAAGTGCGATTAAGTCTAATGGTAAATTACCTGAACCAACATAAGAAGATTTTACTGAATCTTCAATTGATTGCGAAGACATAGAACCCGGCTTCCAAGATGAAATAAATCCTGCAGAATCAATAACAAATACTGAATCAGAAGCTCTACTTGGGAAAGACTTGCCAGTTGACGATTCTGAATCATCAATTAATACTGGCCAGCTCCCATTAATTCGATTGACAAAATCATCCAAATCAAGACTGTTCACCCCTTCACCAGTAGCAATTTGGACAAAGGCCACATCATCACCAACCACTTTTTGGGCCAAATCAAAATCAACTCTTTGAGTCTCAGCATTAGGAGAACTTGGAGTGAAAAGTCCGATTACAATAGCATCATAATTTGATAATAAATCACTAAAATCTACCTTCTCTGAGTCTCCACCGTGTTCGTAAAGTGAGAATGATGGAGATGCTCCCTCAAATCTTGGTTCCTCAAGATCGATGTCTGGTAAGTCCAATGCAGGTCCAAGAGTGGTTAACGCAAGTAATAAAATAACTGCATATGCAGGCAAAGGAAGTAATGCTTCTTTCATAGAAATACCTACCCACAGGATGATGCTTAAAGGTATTAAAATCGCAGCCCATTTACCATTTAGCAGAGCAGGTTCAGGTTTCAAAACTTCAAATCTAAGAACACCTATTAAATCACAGGTTTCTGCAGGATCTTGGTCAGATAATTTATAGCAACTATCAATCATATATTTACCCGGTGTGAGTCTATTCTGGGAAGACCAAGTTAGAACCGTTCTATTTAATTCATCAATTCTAACTCCGTGTGGAGACTCAAAGTGATCTAACCGATTTTCTTCGTCCGCATTCCCATGGATCATTTCCCTCCATTCAACTGGTCCAATTACCTCCAAAACCTGAGATATATAGAGATCATTACCCCAAGGCGAGTTAGGGGTAAACTCCACTCGAATTATTCCATTAGGATCTACCGTCTGATCCAATTCAGGATATATCATTTCACCATTAAATTCTATTCCTGTAATCGCATCATACGTATCCCACCATAGGACTCCTGTTTGAGCACAATCGTGAATTACGTCAATTTGAAGACTTACTAAATCACCTTTCATTAAACTGACATTAACATTATTAGCATCAATAAAAAATTCGTGGGCCAGTGTAAATGACTCTTCCATGACAATTGAATTTGTCAAAGCATCGGAAAGAATTTGATTACTGCCTAAAGAAAGTGAGACCGAAAATTTAGTTTCAGAACCCAATGGAGAACCGGGTACCACATTAGTGAATCTACATCCATCATTCGCTACATCTAATGATGCGAATAAATGAACAGTAATATTGCCACTAAAGATTAAATCTTCAGTTATTGGTGCTGTTTGGATATTAATCAGATTAGTTGGACCTGCAGTTTTTTGGAAATCAATTGAACCAATAGGTTGGCCTGTTAAAGAACTCCAATTATTATCAAGGAAGGGAGAATTTGCTTCACCTTTTAGAAATAGTCGATGACTCTCTGGTTTTTCCCACTCAATTCCGGGGCCATCAGGTTCTATAATCTGTGCAGAAGAGATACTGATTATGGACAAGAAAAATAATGAAATTATCGATAATGATAACATCACTGGCCTAGACATCCTGACACCCGTACACATGCCAACACCTATTATTACTCAAAGCCAACGCTAATCTGTTCATAGGAATTGATGATAAGAAAATATCGCCATTAATGAACCAGAGAGTGTTGCAAGGAAATTGACACTATGCTTTCCGAGATATCCTCGATTCTCCAATAAAGCACCTAATAGTGAGTCTATTTGGCATCCTAGCCATCCAATAATTGTCAACAAAATGAATAAAGTAATTTCTGGAATAGTTGAGTTTTCTGGAGAGAAAACCATGCCAATAAAAGATATTAAGATAGCACCAAATAATGCCGCTACTGTCCCTGTGGGCGACATACCTCCATTAGTCCCAGCAGGAACCGACTTAAGGGTTGTAATACTTCTAGTCCTTACGTCTAATGAGCCAATTTCAGAAGCCAAGGTATCTGATAGCGCTACTGAAATACTGGCTATAGCGGCAAAATAAATCCATTCTTCACCAGGTGATATGAAATTATACAGGGCGATTATTGAAACCGCACCCCCATTTGCTAATACATTTCTCCAACCCCTAAGGCCCTCATTAGCCTCTTCTAATGAAAGTAATTTCTTCTCTTCCAGTTTCCATTTTGTAGCTAAAGATCCTATGACTAAGAATGATAGAAGGGCGATTAACCAGGTCCAATGACCTAATAATGAGACGGTAAGGCCCGTTATTGTCGCTGCAAACAAACCTGAGTTATCTAATAAATCTCTGACTCTTGATAACAATAACAATGTCAGAACTAGACCGACAGAAATTATTTCGTCCTGACCTATTTCCATGGCAAATCTATCTCCTGCGAAGAAGGAGAGGTCATGAAAGATTCGGATAGACAATTTGAAAATTATGAATAATCAGTATCTGAAATAGTATTTATTCCCCTCATAAGCAAAAATGAAATGAAAAGAACAGTAATTACCAAGAAAAAAATCCATAATAAAGAAAGTAAAATAATTATATCCTCGTTCAAACCGATTGATTTACCGAATTCTGACAAAATCGTTTCTGAGCCGTTCCAAAGAGCATGTCCAAAAATAGCAATAAAGAGTCCAGTAATTATTGACTTGGGAGGAATAATCTTTATTTTATTACTAATTTTTGAAACATTAACTAATTTATTATCATCCTTTGGAGTTCTTGGTTCGGATAATTTCCACAAATTAAGATTTTTTGAATCAATCAAAGAGGTAAAAATTTGCTCAGAATTATCTTCAGATACTTTCCATGTAATAGAATTATTAGGATTCTGAGCATCTTCAAGTGCGGTCAGCATGGTATATTCAGGACCGTCAAATCCAGAGATATCTCCATCCATATCGACATCAATCCCTATACTCTCTATAATATCCATTGATTTGGTAGAGATTTTTTTTGTGAAAAATATTATTTTTGCTTTATTATTATGATTACTTAGCCACCACCCCAGAGCAGCACCACTGAATGAGGTCCAAACTGCATGGCCTGGAATTGAACCAATCCCTCTAATCAAGGACGTTAGAAATAATGCTGTAAATCCACCTCCACTGTAAGACATTATGAGATATAAGAAATTTTCAGTAATTGCAAACCCTAAACCGACCGTAAAACCAACTTGAAAGCCTGTTTTAGGCCCTTTGATGTAAGAGAAAAAACATAGCACTGCTAAAAACTTGAATAATTCTTCCCCTATTGGAGCACTAAATGTGTAAATAATAAATTCTTCTGTTCCACTGGACCAAGATGCTGGAACTAAAGCTGGAGTTAGCCAGCTATTGACCAAAATTGCAGGAATGCCTGCAGCCATCCCTGCTATTAGCCATGACTCTGCATCCCTCAGTCGAGTAGGTATTCCTATCCATGAATTGGATGATGCCCACCATGCATACACAGGTATAGAAAAAAGAATCAGAGTCATTGGTAAAGCCAGGACTAAGGAAATCATTAGGCCAAAATCTCC
>Ga0066830_10000154_pt1 | contig 10143 bp, 8 predicted proteins | sample ETNtaG_20_FD_65499 | JGI IMG/M metagenome (GOLD analysis project Ga0066830, IMG submission 65499) | Marine microbial and viral communities from oxygen minimum zone, Eastern Pacific Ocean - ETNP201306PF45B | ecosystem: Environmental > Aquatic > Marine > Oceanic | place: Pacific Ocean: Eastern...
AATTTTTGAAATAATCTCATTAGGCCAGAATATCGGTAATGACTCGAGACTTTCGAGTTATGCTCGTCAGTCTTTTTTCGGTTCCAGCATGATTATAAGTTAGTTTTTCATGATCAAGGCCAAAAAGATGAAGTAGAGTGGCTTGGAAGTCATTAACATGTACTGGATTTTCCTCTGGATTCCAACCAATTTCGTCAGTGCTCCCATAGGTTAATCCTCCGCGAACACCTCCACCTGCCATTAGTATTGTAAACGCATTCGGATGATGATCTCGACCTGTATTAGCTTTTCTCCCAGGACGATTTTCTCCTAGTGGGGTTCTACCAAATTCTCCTGCCCACACAACAAGCGTCTCATCCAATAAACCTCTTTCTTTTAAGTCATTAATTAATGCTGAGATCGGCTGATCAGACATTCTTGCATTGAAACTGATTTCAGGATCAAGGTTAGAATGGTGGTCCCAAGAGGCGTGAATAATATTAACAAATCGGACACCTCGTTCTACCATTCTTCTTGCCAGTAAGCAGTTCCTCGAAAAGTCTGCATAGGTATTTCCATTTCCTTTCCCTCTTCCTCCTCCCTCTTTGGGTAAATTTCTATTTACTCCGTAATTATCTAATGTTTTTGAATTTTCATTTGAAAGATCAACTAACTCAGGGGCAGCAGACTGCATCCTAAAAGCCAGTTCATAATTTTCGATTCTGCTTATTATTTCAGGGTCTTGAGTTCTCGAAAAATGTTTTTGATTCAAGTTTCTCAAAGTTTCCAATCCAGATCTTTGAAGTTCGACCGGGAGTCCCCTTGGGTTTGTTAAATTTAATAGGGGAGAATTGCCATTTCTGAATTGAACTCCTGCATAGTTTGAGGGTAAGAATCCATTTTGCCATAGAGTGGCGCCGCCACTGGAACCTCTCCCTGCTGTTAGTACAATATAGCCTGGAAGATTTTGATTTTCTGAACCTAAACCATAATTAATCCACGAACCGGTTGATGGAATTCCAAATTTAGCCTCTCCGCATTGCATTTGTAATTGGCCTGGGTGGTGATTGAATTGATCCGTATGCATTGAGCGAATCATGCATAAATCATCAGAACACTTTGCTAAATTTGGAACTAAATCTGAAAACCACATTCCGGATTGTCCGTGTTGTGAAAATTTTCTTGGAGAGCCCATTAGAACAGCTGAATCCTTTTGTAGGAAAGCGAATCGCTTACCTTTTAGTAATTCAGAGTTCATTTTTTTTCCATCAAGCTCATTCAGTTTGGGTTTGTAATCAAAGAGATCTAGTTGTGATGGCGCACCAGCCATAAATATGAAAATACAATTCTTTGCTTTTGGTGAAAAATGAGGGCTTTTATTGGAATTAGTCTCAGCAAAACTTTCCTGACTGAGTAAATGACTAAGTGCGATTCCTCCAATTCCTGAGGCAGAACTGGTTAAAAAATCTCTCCTTAAGTTTTCTTGCATAAGATTTAATTTTTTATTCTCTAGTAATGGTCTCATCAAGGTTCAGTATGATTCTTGATACACTGACCCAAGGTGCTAGATCGGAAGGTTTGAAATTATCAATAGAATGTATTCCGATCATTTTTTTTGCTTCTTCTACATTTTCTGAATAGTAATCTCTGCTTTTTTTCAGAAGAGCCATCACTTCATCGATTTCATAAGGTTCGGGCATTCTCGAGGTACATAAAATGAAGGCTTCGACTATTCGTTTTTCATCCACAGAATTTAGCTGAGTTTCAACAATTCTTTTTGCTAATGCTTGGGCTGCTTCATGAAAAACTTCATTACCCAAAGTTGCTAATGCAATTATGGGATTGTTTGAAATATTACGCCTTGTAATTGAGACATTTGCGTCAGGACAATCAAAAGTAATCAGATTGGGGTCTGGTGCAGTGCGTTTAAAAAATGTATACATTCCACGTCTGTATCTGTCATCTCCCTTACTAGTTTTCCATTTGAAGTTACCAGCAAAACTCTGTTCGGCTACCCCATCAGGTACGGGTGGGAATACGCTGGGTCCGCCTATTTTATGCTTTAATAGTCCTGATGAAGACAAGAATATATCCCTTATAATTTCGCCTTCGACTCTGAAACGATTTTGTCTGTGATAATAATTATTTTGTAGATCTTTTTTGTCTGCTTCTTCTGTACGTTCAGAAGATTGTTTGTAAGTGTTCGAATTAACTATGTACTCAATGATTTTCTTTCTGCTCCAATTAAAGTCGATGATCTTTTCTGCAAGATGATCAAGAAGATGAAGCTGTATTGGAGGTTTTGACCTAGTGCCAAAATCTGATTTTATTTGAACAAGACTTGTGCCAAATAGTTTAGTCCAAACGTCATTTACAAAAACTCTTGCCGACAATGGGTTTTGAGCGTTAACAAGCCAATTGCCAAGGTCAGATCTATTCCATTCACTAGGTTTATTTGAATTGATTTGTGTTAGATAATTGGGAACTTTCTGTGATATTTTAACGTCTTTAACAGGTTGGAGAAAATCGCCTCTGCGAAAAATAAAAGTTTCTCTTTTTTTCTCTCGTATCACCCTGACTTTAGTTTTTTTCTCTGAAAATTCACTTTTGTAATCCATTTCAGATTCGGTCATGTTATTAAAAAAAGAATAGAATTCATAAAATTCTTTTTGTGTTAGGGGGTCATAAGGGTGATCATGACATTGAGCGCATTCAAGAGTCAGGCCAAGCCAAACAAGAGCAGTTGTATTTGCTCTATCAATTGTCCTTTTAGTTCTATCTTCTTCCGGGTCAACGCCGCCCTCCCGATTGTAAAGCGTTTGTCTGTGGAAAGCCGTGGCTAAAACTTGGTTCGGTTTTGTATTTTTTTCAAGATCACCAGAAATCTGTTGAGCTGTAAATTGGTCGAATGGCATATCATTATTGATTGATTTAATCACCCAGCTTCGCCAGATCCATGCGTTAGGTCTTGTGTTGTCTTTTTCGTAACCATCAGAATCAGCGTATCTCGCGCTGTCTAACCAGTGTCTTCCCCAACGTTCTCCGAAATGTTTGGATTCCATTAATCGTTGAACCAATTCTTTGTATGCATGCTTTGATCTATTATTTAGAAAGTTGTTTATTTCGATTTTGCTTGGAGGTAGCCCTATCAAGTCCAATGACAATCTTCTAATAAGAGTTCGCTTGTTAGCAATTTTGTTTTGATTTAGTCCGATCTCTTTTAATTTAAATGATATTATCTGATCGATGGTTGCACCCATTTCTGTTTTTCCATGAAGTTTTGAATATGACCAATGCTTTGGCCACTTAGCACCTTCACTAATCCAAGCTTTAAGGGTATTTATCTCCTTTTGATTTAAACTGTTTTCTGGAGGCATTTGTTCAGATTCTTCAGTTGAAACGATTCGGTGAATCAATTCGCTTTTATCTGAATGATTGGCGATCACTGGAATTTCACCCGAGTCGAGCCTGCTAAAAACAGTAGCTTTATTTGTGAAATTTAATCCTGCTTTTGCTTTAATACCACCATGACAGTTGATGCAGTGATTGATTAAAATTGGTCGTACCTCTCTTTCAAAATCTACTTCAGACATGACTAGCGTCGAGGATAATAAAAATAGTGCTAAGCATATGAAGATTGGAGATTTCATTTTTGATATATTAATGTTATATCAAAAATATTAAACGTCTCCAGCATTTGATTTAATTTATGGTTATTGATGCACATATGCACATTTGGAACAAGGTCCATGGGCTTGTAAACGGCGAGTTCCCTGTACGACCTTTGAAATCTGGAATGATAAGTATTGGAGAAGAAAAAATGCTTGGAATGCCTGCAGTTTTTAAAGAATGTCAGGCTTTGGCGGAGTATGTAGTTGGAGAGTTTGATGCTTCGGGGGTTCAAGCGGGTGTTGTTGTTCAGGAATATTTAGATGGGCCTCAGAACGACTATTTATTATCAGTTCAAAGAAATTATCCTGGCAGGTTTTTCTTTCATGCATTACCAAACTTTTTTAACCGAGATGAGGTTGTGTCTGAGAGTAGAAATTTATTTGAACGCGGTTTTCGAGGTCTAAAACTGTGTGGTGGTCACCTTTTAGGAAAAGTTGATTTAAATGACGAAGTTTTTTTTCCTTTATGGGAATTAATGGAGTCTGAGGGTTATGTTCTTGCTGTTGATTTTTCTGAGGGTGAAATTCAAGTGCCTCAATTTGAAATAATTCTTTCAAAATTTCCTCATTTAAAAGTTGCCATCGGACACTTTGGAATGCCGAACAGGAGTGGTTGGCCCGGGCAACTCAATCTATGTCACCATGAGAACGTTTACATGGAGTGTGGAGGTATTATTTGGCTATATCGTTCAGAAGGATATCCATTTACCCAAGCGCTTGAGACTATCAAGAAAGCAGCTAGTGAAGTTGGTTACAGTAAACTTATGTGGGGGTCAGATTGGCCGAGAACGATGGTTGATTTTACTTATCGTCAGAGCCTCGATTTTATTAGAGAAGATGATTCTATCGATGAATTTGATAAAGAATTGTTTTTGGGGAAAAATGCTGCAAATCTATATGGCTTTAAATTAGAGAATACTAATTCTCCAAGCCCTCTAATTACCGAGGGGTAAACAATTCAAGATCCAAGTTCTTCTGATCGCTTTGTGGCAACTTTTACCGCCTCAATCAGAGTCGATCTCAACTTTCCAGATTCGAGTGCAGCTAAACCCGCAATAGTGGTTCCTCCCGGGCTGGCAACCTGATCACGTAATTTTGCGGGATGTTCACCTGAGTTAAGAACCATTTCCGCGGCACCAATTACAGTTTTTGCGGCTAGCATGAGAGATTTATCTTTCGGTAGTCCTACCAAAACGCCGCCATCAGCTAAGGCTTCTATAACTGTATAAATATAGGCCGGTCCACTCCCACTTAGTCCAGTGACAGCATCAAGTTGTTTTTCAGGCACTTCAATGGCAACTCCCACAGCAGTGAGAACTTTATTAACAAATTTTGAATCTGATTCTGTTGCATTTTTGCCTCTTGATTGAGCAGAAGCGCCATGACCAATCATTGCTGGAGTATTCGGCATTACCCGAATAACTCTGTCCTCTTTTTTAAGAGATTCTTCAAGACTACTAATTTTTACTCCTGCAGCAATCGAGATGAACAGTTTGGAATTCCTCTCTTTGGTAAATGTATTGGTGAGACTAATCATGTCTTGGGGTTTAACACACAAAAGGATGGCATCAGAATTATTGATTAACTCATCATTAGATTTGGCAATCGTGGCCCCGATATCTTCTGAAAGCTTTTCTGCTAACTCGGGAATTAAATCAATCACAATGACTTTTTGGCCATCAATTGCATTTTTCTCGATCGCTCCTTTAACAAGAGCGGATCCCATTTTACCGCATCCAACGATTCCTAACTTCATAATCATACTATAGGGTAATTAGGTCTAGTGTCGAATTTACTGCGTAAATATTAGTATGTGATTATTATTTAGAATAATTCTTGATAAAAATAAGCTACATTGTACCTGTCATCTGAGCATGTCTAAGAACCCTCTCAAAAATATTGAAAGCATTAATCTGGGTGGAGGTCATCGAATGACCCCGCAACGGCGTTTGGTATTTGATGTGTTGATGAAAAGTCAAGATCATCCGACTGCTGCAGAGGTTTTCATGAGAGTCAAAAATAGTATGGACTCCATTTCATTAGCCACTGTCTATAATTGCCTCGATACGCTCGTAAGTGCAGGGGCAATAAAGCAAGTCAATCTAGATAGGGAGCCATCAAGATATTGCGGCAACCTTGAGCCTCATGCGCACTTTCATTGTGAATCATGTTCATCAGTTCTAGATATCGAACTTAATGAAGGAGCTGAGGCATCAAAATCTGTTATAATTCCAAAAGGTGCGAAAGCAGAAAAGTTCGAAGTTGCGGTCAGAGGAAAGTGCCCAAAATGCGCGCGACGGAAAAATTAATATTCATCACTCATCAATTATTTAAAATATAATGTCTAGTTTAGAAATCATAAATCTTTCTGCCAGTATTAACGGAACAGAAATTTTAAAAGGTCTTAGTCTTAAGGTTCCCAAAGGAGAAGTTCATGCAATTATGGGCCCCAACGGTTCCGGTAAAAGCACATTGGCTAAAGTAATGGCAGGCCATGAAGATTACATTGTTACTGATGGTGATGTTTTATTGGATGGTAAAAGCTTGTTAGAGATGGATATTGATGAGAGATCAAGAGAGGGATTATTTCTGGCCTTCCAATATCCCGCTGAAATTCCGGGTGTTAGTAATGCAAATTTTCTCAGAGCAGCCAGGCAAGCTCGATTACCTGAGGGTGAAGAAATTGATGCTGTTGCTTTTTACAAAGAAATTTACTCTAAGATGGATCAACTTGGAATGGATAGAAAGTTTACAGGTAGGTCTGTCAATGAGGGGTTTTCTGGGGGCGAAAAGAAAAGAAATGAGGTGCTTCAAATGATGATGCTTGAACCAAGTTATGCTGTATTAGATGAAACTGATAGCGGCTTGGACATTGATGCTTTAAAAATTGTTGCCGAAGGTGTGAATGCCATGAGGTCTCCCGACCGAGGTTTCCTGGTAATTACTCATTATCAAAGACTGTTGGATTATATTGTACCTGACCACGTTCATGTCCTGAGTGATGGCCAAATCATTAAAAGTGGTTCAAAGGATCTTGCCCTTGAGCTCGAAGAAAAAGGTTATGATTGGCTTAAAGAGGAAGGTCTAATTAAAGCTTAAGATTGATTTTAAAACGAATGGAAACAGAAACTGCTACAGAAAAGAGTATCGAAATCGATAGAGAGGAATCAAATTTTCATTACGATGTTGATTACAAGCATGACGCTGGTCGTGGATTAGATGAAGGCACTATTGATTACATTTCTAATGTCAAAAATGAAGATGACTGGGTGAGGGAGTTTAGGCAAAAAGCATTGAAGGTTTTTAATGAAAAAGAAATGCCAACTCATTGGGCCAGCGAGGATCTTGACACAATAAACTTCGATGAGATACGTTATTACCTATCAGCGGGTGAAGCTCCTAAAAGAAGCTGGGATGATGTTCCAGATGAGATGAAGGAAACTTTTGAGCGTCTTGGTATCCCAGAAAAAGAGCGTAAATTTTTAGCTGGTGTTGAAGCGCAATTTGATAGTGAAGCTGCATATTCAAATGTTAAGGATGCAGTTTCGGAGCAAGGAGTCATTTTTGTTAACAGTTCGGAGGGCCTTGCCGAGCATGCTGATATATTTCGCAAATGGTTCGGCAAAGTGATTCCAACTGGAGACAATAAATTTTCCGCACTTAATTCTGCCGTCTTTTCCGGGGGAAGTTTTATTTATGTGCCACCCGGGGTTAAAGTTAAGCACCCATTGCAGGCGTATTTTAGAATTAACGCCGAACAGTTCGGTCAATTTGAGAGAACTCTCATCATCGTTGATGAAGGAGCTGAGTTAACCTACATGGAAGGTTGCACAGCGCCAAAATTTGAAACAAGCACACTTCACAGTGCGGTTGTTGAATTAGTAGCAATGAAAGATGCCAAAATTCAATACATAACAGTACAAAATTGGAGTGCCAACGTTTTCAATCTGGTTACCAAACGAGGCCTGGCCCATGAGGGTGCCGAGGTTAGATGGATCGACTGTAACATTGGAAGCCGCCTAACCATGAAATATCCGGGAGTGGTTATGAAAGGAGAGGGAGCTCGAGGAGAAGTGATTTCAATTGCTCTGGCAAACGATGGCCAGCACCAAGATACTGGTGCCAAAATGATACACGCTGCTAACAATACGTCCTCCAATGTGGTCTCAAAGTCGATTAGCGTGGGTGAAGGAAGATCTACTTACCGTGGGCATGTCCATATTCCTAAACACTTAAAAGGTTGTAAGAACAACACGGAGTGTGATGCATTGCTTATTAATTCCAAAAGTAGGACGGATACCTATCCCGCTATAACTGTAAGAGGTAATCAACACGCAACTCAACACGAGGCTAGCGTTAGCCAAGTGAGCGAGGAGCAGATTTTTTATATGAAACAAAGAGGGCTCAGCGAAGCTGAAGCCATGAGCTTGAGTGTTAATGGGTTTGTGAATGATCTCGTGAGGGAGTTCCCGATGGAATATTCAGTGGAACTTAAACGTCTCATTGACTTGGAAATGGAAGGCTCTGTTGGCTAGTGGCGTGTACAAAAATTAGAATAACCAATAAATATCAATTACATTGTCTCTCTCTCTTTTAGACTCTCCTAGTTCTTTAAACTCATGTTTGCCTGAGTGGTACTTACAACTGAGAAAAACAGCATGGAGTGAATTTTTAGAAATTCCTTCTCCAAATCGAAAAGATGAAAATTGGAGATTTGCTAATATCAAGAAACTTTCTTATGAAGGCGTTAATGACGCTCAAAGTATTGATGGTTTTGATATAGACCAGCATCTATCCGAGTCAGTCCATCTCAATAGTGATAATAATAGAATGATATTTAATAATGACACATTTCTATATCAATCACCTTCAAAAGATGACTTAATTGACAAAGGTTTTATTTTTAAGCCTCTATCACAGGCTTTAATTGATCACGGTACTTTGATTGAGTCTTACTTCATGAAAGAGAAGTCTAGGCTTGGCTCTCAGAAATTTTATAAACTCAATCAGGCTCGTCAAAAAGAAGGGTATTTTATTTATGTGCCAGAGGGTCTTGAAATTGATGAACCAATAGAAGTTTTTCATTGGTTGTCAGGTAAAGATTCTGCAATTTTTCCATATAGTCTGATAATTACTGATAAAAAATCCAATGTAACCGTTGCTGAATATGTAGCTTCATCAGACGATCAATTTGGACTAGTTTGTGGGGTTTCTGATCTCATTGCAGAGGATGATTCGACGCTCACCTACGTCAGAACACAAAACCTCAGTGAGAAGGCGCATTCCATTCAATCTTCCAATGTTTTGTCTCACAGAAATTCTAAAGTTAAAAATTTTTCTCTCAACTTGGGATGTGATTGGTTACGTGATGAATCAATTAGCCGTTTAATGGGGGATGGAGCCAGTAGTGAAATGATCTCTGTTAGTGTTCCTGAAAAAAATCAGGAGTTTGATATGAGGACCTTGCAACTCCACGAACATCCAAACACATCAAGTGATTTACTTTACAAGAATGCTCTCTACGACCAATCAAAAACTACGTTTGCTGGTATGATTAAGGTTGAGGAAGGTGCCCATCAAACCGATGCTTATCAAACTTGTCGCAATCTACTCATGAGTGATAAGTGCGAAGCTAATTCTATGCCTGGTTTGGAAATTAACGCCGATCAAGTAAAGTGTAGCCACGGTTCTACATCCAACCCTGTAGCTGAAGAGGAACTGTTCTATTTAATGTCACGTGGTATTCAGGAGCCAGTTTCGAGACAACTAGTAACTTTCGGTTTTGTCAAAGATGCCGTAGATCGTCTTAACAATGATAAACTGGAAGAAGTGATTTTGAAAAAATTAGAGAGACGCTTCAACAGAATTGGTCTGAGGTAACAAAAATCGATTAAAATTTCTTAACAATTGCTAAATTAGTATACATATCTTAAATTCTAACTTATCTGTGGCATACAACCTGCTGAATCAAAATTTATCAATACGATTACAATTATCAGCTAATGAATAGATTGAATATAAATTTCAAGAGTATCTTTTACTCAATAGTAGTAATTACTTTCGCTTTTTCTTTCGTTTCCTGTAAATCAACAAAACAGGCATACATGGAAGAAACTGAGCAAATTGGTCTCTTGAGGCAACTACTTAGCTTACCTTTCGATATTTTTTCTATTAAAGATGCGGAGTTTGTTCAAGGTCGGCCCACTGAATATTTGACCGGTTTTATGTGGTCAATTAAAGAAACCGATTTGAATTCGGGTTTTTCTTTAGATCCAATTGATCAAATTATGGTGGCAGAAGCGGTTTTAGGTGCTCCAGGATTAGTTTACTCACCTCACCAAGAGGGAATGTTGGTGGATGTGAAAAGATTCCAAGCCGGAGAAGAAGTCATCTGTCCTCATTCTGGCCTTAAGTTTCTTGTCCCCGATAACGTTCAGCCGACTCTAAACATTGGAGATGCGATGTCTCCGGTTGCTGCAGTTAATGCCGAAAA